>Ga0156173_138_pt1 | contig 297954 bp, 272 predicted proteins | sample RifCSPlowO2_12_FD_107826 | JGI IMG/M metagenome (GOLD analysis project Ga0156173, IMG submission 107826) | Burkholderiales bacterium RIFCSPLOWO2_12_FULL_64_33
TGGGTGGATTGCAAGGACTCTATCAACTCCTTTAGAACCGCTCGCGCCATGAAGAGTGGATAGCGTTTGGAGTCTATGCAATCGTCCGGGATGTGACATCTACGTACTTGCACTGGGCGACTATCAATTTTGGTAAACCGCACCGGTGTGCTCAAGTAGGGACATTGGGGAACCGGAGGAGTCAAAAATAGGGGTGCAAGGGATGCCCCAATAATCGCAAACAGGGCAATTGCGAGGGCGACGGCGAGGATGCGGCGATTCATTGATGAGGTCTGACGAGGCTGAAATAGACTGATTCCACATTGCTACCGATGGCATTTGGCACACCGCATCTGACGATGCACACAGCTTTATGCGGTCAACGACGGCCAAGCAGCAAAACCAATTCATGAATCTCTCGAAGCGCATCGAATTCTCTCTAACGCTCTGAGTTCAGCCGCCGCGTAGCAGTCGGCTGCGACGAACAGTGAGACCCGAAGGCCAAAAGGGAGCACCCTGAATTGGAGAAGGGCGCAGCCCACGCAAAAGCGCTGGGCACCGAAGGGTGCACGGCGCTGCCATTTTAATAGCTGGCAGCGCCTGCTGCACAGGCGCCAGAGGCCAAAAAGCCTGAAACCGACGAAGCGAACGCAGGCGAAGCCCAGCAGAGCGCCAAAACCCCCAAGGAGAAACCTTTGAGAAGGGCGAAGCGCTGGAATTAATAGCGGCCTGCATATGCGAGTCAGGTTGAGCGACCTGTTATGTTTTAGATTTTATAATTTCGCAGGAACGAAATATTTTATCTTCCTTTAATTTATTAGTTATATCAACGGCAAGAGCTTCACCACGCTCTTTTATTGAAATAGCAGTTCCACCGCGATAAAAATTAGTATCTGCTCTCCACACCGCTTTATTGGTTTGCACGTCAACTAATTTGACATTATAGATTGCATGAAAAATGCCGTATTCATTTCTTGTTCCACCATTTCGGCGAACACTCATAATAGTATCGGCTTTAAACATTTTCATTTTATTGAGATGAATTTTCTCATCCAGCTCTAATGAAGAAATTCTGCTCACCTCTAAAGCGGCACCGCAATCTCTTGCAATAGCACCCAGCTTTGCTTGGAAGGAATCGAAAAAATCTTTCCCAAATTCACTACCTACATCGGTCAGTACAAAAATACGTTTTGGCTCTTTATTGTAATTTTCCGCCTTATTGGAAGCGATTGTTGTTGGCGCAACACAGGCGCTAAGAAGTACAGAAACGATAAATATCAAAAGTGTATTGCGACCAGTGTTCATAGACTCCCCATATTTCGGATGACGATATTACTTTAATAAAACATAACGTTTGAATTCAGCCGACCAGTCAGCGAAGCTGGCGCAGGTCGGCTGCAATGAATGGTTATGCCGCATCGCTCGCCCAGTGAAGTTCAACCTTGTCTAGCTGCCCTGGGCTCAATGCGAGCGCGTCCGCTTCTTGGATTTCGTTCCAGTTGATCAGCGGCCAGCGCTGAGCCGCTTCGTTCATCTGAGTCAGCTCAGCGACCTGCTGCTTTGCAATTGACAGGGCTCGGCTCGCCGCTTCACGTGCGCTGGGAGCTTGAACAAATCCGGACAACTCGAACGAGTCAACTTTTCCGGAGCGGACGAAACCTTCGCCGATGCCAAGTACTTGCCAGACGCTCATTGCGGCCACCTCATGAGGCATAACGTAGAAGTAACCGGCACCGAAGCGCCAGCGAAGGGAACCCAAATGCGCAGCATTTGGGTGTCCGGTTGACTGTCAGGTTATGCCTCACTGCCAGGAATTCCACGTAGCGCTTCTCGGGCGGACATAACGACGCCGGGAGCACTAGAGGATGCCATCTCGAGGAGGACTTCCCTTTCCAGTGGATGCGTTCCCTCTCCAAGTATGTAAGCCAAGTGCTCCTGTCGTGGTTCCGGCCACGATCTCCATTGGCTTTTGATCTGGCACATAACCAACTGCGGGTCTGCATCAATGATGGAACGCGCCTCGATACACCCAACATCAGACCAATAGTCCGCATCGGGAAGATCCAGAAGTTCCGCCAGACGCTCAATCATTGACTTGGTTCACTGAAGCACAACGGACAAAGTAAGCTGCCCGCCTTTGGCGGGTCAGCTTGACTGCCGGGTTAGGCGGGGCAACTGAGCGAAGCAAGACGGTCTCCTTTAAAATCGGCGGTAATTTTCTTGTCACTTCCCTTGGCTGCACTCCATGTCGCCAAAGATTCGGTTGAGCTTTCTGGCATACCCAATTGGAAATACACCTCTGATCTTGGAGAGCCCGCGCTAAGATTTTTGCAGGAAGCAACCGGGTTGGCCCAAGATCCACAGCTTCCATTTTTAAAACAAGTCCGCGCTATGCACACCCCATCGACGGATGCCCACTTTCCATTTCGAACACCACAAAGCTGTCTATCGATTTTTTCGCCGGCCACAAAGTACCCGAGGCCAGTAACCAAGGCCAAGGCGATCACTGCGAAGGGGATGCGATTCTTCATGGCCTAACGCCTGAGTTAAGCCGAGACGCAAAGCGGCATCGGCTTGAATAAATTGTTAGGGCTTGTTCTGTTTACCAGTCTCCTGCAATGCTCGGACAAGGTCTGGAGTGAGGTCACGATTTGGTTCATTACGAAGAATGAGGACGTTGATGATGCTCATATACATATAGTCGTGGTTCTTGGGGTCCATACGCGCGACGAGATCAACTGCAAGCTTTGTATCTTGAAGTTTCACGAGCTTGCCGAAGCCTTCAAGGGCTTGCGAAGTACTCTTGTTGTGTACGTAAAAGAATGCAGCTGAAATGAATTGCGCGACTACGCCAGCGACCCCAAGAACTACGGATTCGCTCAATTTATTCCGGTCGTAGAAATAGGCAATGAACGCAAGAATCACAACGATTAGGCCCGCCGCAGAAGCAACGACACTGCTCCAAAAGCTGACCTTCTGCTGGAAAAGGGTGGAGCCGTAGAACTCATGAAGTTTTTGAATGAATGGGTCACTAGTTTGAACCGGTGCTTCTTGGCTCACGAAATTCTCCATTGCAATGCCTAACTAGATTTAGGCGAAAAAATCAAAACAACAGAAGTCTGACAACGCATTTCGACACGGCTATTTCGCTGGCAGTATGCATGCCCTCGCCTTTTAGGCAAACCTAAAATTCTGCGGATGGACGCATTCCGATGCTTGTTCTGATCGGGCCCGCCAAGGCGGGCCTGGATGCCAGCCTTTCAACTTCAGGCAAACAACCCCTTGTACTGATCCCGCAACAAGTTCTTCTGCACCTTCCCCATCGTATTGCGCGGCAGCTCCGCCACCACAAAACACTTCTTGGGAATCTTGAAGTTGGCCAGCTGCGACTTAAGCTGGGCCACGATGGCATCGGCATCCAGTTTGGCACCGGGCTTGGCGATGACCACAGCAACGCCCACTTCGCCAAAGTCGGGGTGCGGCACGCCGACCAGGGCGCTTTCGGCCACGCCGGGCATGTCGTTGATGTAGCCCTCGATCTCTGCCGGATAGACGTTGTAGCCGCCGCTGATGATGAGGTCTTTGCTGCGGCCTACGATGTGGACGTAGCCGCGCTCATCGACCTTGCCCACGTCACCGGTCTTGAAGTAGCCGTCTTTGGTGAACTCTTCCGCCGTCTTCTCGGGCATGCGCCAGTAGCCCTTGAACACGTTGGGGCCCTTGACCTGGATGCCGCCGATCTCGCCCACGGGCAGGTCTTTGCCGTCGTCGCCCTGCACGCGCAGGCTCACGCCCGGCAGGGGGAAGCCGACGGTGCCACCACGGCGCTCATCCTCGCCTTTGTATCGCTTGTCGGCGCTGTAGGGGTTGCTGGTGAGCATGATGGTTTCGCTCATGCCGTAACGCTCCAGAATGGTGTGGCCGGTGCGTTGCTGCCATTCCTTGAAGGTTTCGATGAGCAGCGGTGCAGAGCCTGCAATGAACAGGCGCATGTTCTTCACGGCCTCTTTGGTCAGGTCGGGCTCTGCCAGCATGCGCACGTACAGCGTGGGCACGCCCATGAACACGGTGGCGCGGGGCATGGCGCCGATGACGGCCTTGGGGTCGAACTTGGCCATCCAGATCATCTTGCTGCCGTTGATGAGCGCGCCGTGGATGGCGACGAACAGGCCGTGGACGTGGAAGATGGGCAGCGCGTGGATGAGCACATCGCCCTTCTTCCAACCCCAGTAATCCTTCAGCATCACGGCGTTGCTGAGCATGTTGCCGTGCGTGAGCATGGCGCCCTTGCTGCGGCCGGTGGTGCCACTGGTGTAGAGGATGGCGGCCAGGTCGTCGGCACTGCGTGCCACGGCCTGATGCTCATCGCTGTGGTGGGTGGCGCGCTCGAGCAGGCTGCCGGTGCGGTCGTCGCCCAGCGTGAACACATGCTGCGTGCCCAGCGTGAAGGCAATCTTGCTGACCCAGCCGAAGTTGCCGGGCGAGCACACCACCACCGCGGGCTCGGCGTTGCCGATGAAGTATTCGATCTCGGCGCTTTGGTAGGCGGTGTTGAGTGGCAGGAACACGTAGCCCGCGCGCAGCGTGGCCAGGTACAGGGCCATGGCTTCGACGGACTTTTCCACCTGCACGGCCACGCGGCTGCCTTGGGGCAGCTTGAGCGATGCGAGCAGGTTGGCGATGCGGGCGCTGGCGCGGTCCAGGTCGCGCCAGGTGTAGAACAGCGGGGTGCCGTCTGCCGCCATGGTCTCGACGGCGGTGCTGTCCAGGTCAGACGGGAAGGCTGCGCGCAGGGCGCTGAAGAGGTTGTTTTGGCTCATGGCAGTTGGACGGTTTTAAAGGTTTGGATCAACAAGGCGGGCGGGGCCCGTCAAAACAACGGCGCGCGTTTTTCAAGGAACGCGGTGATGCCTTCGCGGTGCTCGGCGCTGTCCGCGTAGGCATAGGGGTCAGGTGCCCCGTTTACTATATTTTTCATAGCTATTTGCGCTTTACCATCAAGCGCCAGAGGCATTTTTAATGCCCGAAATGTCTGCTTGTTCATGCGGGCGGCCTGCGGCGCCAGTGCGGCGATGCGCTGTGCGCTGCCCAGGGCCTCGGTGGCCAACATGTCGTCGGCCACCACACGGCTCAGAAAGCCGCGTGCCAGCATGTCAGGGGCGCTGAAGGTGGCGGCCTCCAGCAGCATCTGGCGTGCGGTCACGTCACCCACAGCACCCGCCACCAGCTGCGCCTCGCGCGGGGCCATCGGGAAACCGAGCTTGGCAATCGGCGCGCCAAAACGCGCACCACTGCCCGCCACGCGGATGTCGCAGCAGCTGGCAATCTCCACCCCGGCACCCATGCAGGCGCCACGGATCTGCGCCACGATGGGCACGTCGCACTGGAGCATGGCGTTGAGCCCACCCCAGACGTCGTTCTCATGAAAGTCCCGCAAGGCAGCGGCGTCAAACCGAAAGCCAGGGTACTCCGAAATGTCACCGCCCGCACAGAAGGCATCGCCCTCCCCCGCAATCAGCACACAGCGCACATCGCTGCGCTGCTGGATGTCTTCAAACACCACACGCAGCTGCCGCCACATGCCACGCGACATGGCGTTCAGCCGCCCGGAGTGGCGCAGGGTGACGTGCGCCACTCCACGCTCACCCGATTCCATCAACACTTCACCCGACATCTCGGCAACCTATCAAGTTATGCACATTACTCAGCCCTGAAAGCCCGCGCTACACCATCGCGAGTGCCACCGTGGAACCGGCTTTGCCGGGCCACGGGTGGCGTCCCCCTTCAGGGGGAAGGCGCAAAGCGCCACAGGGGGTTAATCAAGCTTTGCGCCAGAGGCCTTCACCACCGCCGCCCAGCGCTTGACCTCGCTGCTGACCATGCCCGCAAACTGCTGCTGGGTCATGCCGCCGTATTCGGCACCGTTGTTGGCCCAGATCGTTTTGAGTTCGTCGGCGCTGCCCAGCTTGCGCACCTCGTCCACGATGCGCGCCTGCACATCGGCGGGAGTGCCCTTGGGTGCCCACAGGCCGTACCAGGTGGTGACGGTGTAGTCGGGCAGGCCAACTTCGGCGGCGCAGGGTACGTCTGGGAACGCGGCATTGCGCTTGGGGCCCGACACCATGAGCGCCTTGATACGCCCACCTTTGATGTGGGACGCCGAGGAACCCAGCCCGTCAAACATCATGTCCACTTGCCCACCAATCAGGTCCTGCAGCGCGGGGCCGGCACCCCGGTAGGGGATGTGGGTGATGAAGGTGCCCGTCTGCTGCTTGAACAGCTCGCCCGCCAGGTGGTGCGACGTGCCAGCGCCCGCAGACCCGTAATTGAGCTTGGCGGGGTTGCGCTTCACATAGTCCATGAACTGCTGGAAGTTGTTGACCGGCACGGCCTTGGGGTTGACCACTACCACCTGGGGCACGTTGGCCAGCAAGAACAGCGGAATGAAGTCCTTCTCCAGGTCGTAGTCGAGCTTGGGGTACATCGACGGGGCAATCGCGTGGTGCACGGCCCCCATGAAGAGCGTGTAGCCGTCTGGTGCGGCCTTGGAGGCAAAGCTGGCCCCCACGGTGCCGCCCGCGCCCCCTCGGTTGTCGATCACCAGCGTCTTGCCGGTGGCCTTGGAGAACTGCGCTGCCAAGGGGCGCGCAAAGGCATCGGTGCCGCCGCCCGCAGGGAACGGCACCACCAGGTTCACCGGTTTGGTGGGCCAGGCCGATGCCTGGGCCCATGCAGGCACCGTGCCCGTGGCCAGCCCCAAACCTGTGGCAGCAGCCCCCAGCAGCACCTCGCGGCGCTGAATTCGCATGTCTTTCATTCCTTGTCTCCTGTCGTCGTTGTAAAAAAGGAAAGCAGGCCTACGGTGCCCCACCGTTCAAAACCGTGCCAGGCACTTGCCACCATCGGCTGGCTCCCCTCTGAGGGGGTCCATCGGCCATTGTCTGCGCCGATGATGACGATGATGGCATTGCGCGGCACCGGGGCCTGCGGTCAGTCACGGCACAGGCTGTCGATGTCCCCCGACACCGGCACCTTGCCTTGCGCGAGCAAGCTGCGGTGCTTGTCGATGCGCTTGAGGTCGTACAGGTAGTTCACCATCAGCCCGTACGATTGTTTCAGTCCTTTGCTGGACGGGTCTCCCGCCCAGTTCAGGCGTTCCACCCGCGCGCCGTTGCCCAGGTGGAAGCGGGCCACCGGGTCCACTGGCTTTCCGTCCTGCAGCTCACGGGCCAGGTAGCGTGCGGCGCACTCCATCAGCATCTGGCGCACGGGCGATCGGGCATCGAGGTCGGTGGCCTTGTCGAGCGCAGCCAGCAGATGGGTGGCCTGCGGGGGTTCAAAGCCCACGGCCCGACCCAGCTCGGTGCGGCGCTTGTCATCCAGGCGCTCCAGCATCGCACCGGCATGCTTGCCCAGCCAAGCGCGGAAACCCGGAATCGGCGACAACGTCGCAAAGGTGCGCAGCCGGGGAAATTCGGCCGTGAGGGTCTCCACCACATGCTTGATGAGTGAATCGCCAAAGCTCACACCACGCAGCCCGGTCTGGGTGTTGCTGATCGAATAGAAAATCGCCGTGGTGGCCCGCCCGATGTCAGCGGGTGCCGCCGCTTCGTCGAGCAAAGGCGTGATGCTGGACGAGATTTTGTCCACCAGCGCCACCTCCACAAAGATCAGCGGCTCGTTGGGCAAACGCGGATGAAAGAAGCCGTAGCAGCGGCGGTCGCTGTCGAGCCGGTTTTTCAGATCGGCCCAGCTGCGGATGTCATGCACGGCCTCGTACTTGATGAGCTTTTCAATCAGCGAAGCGGGCGAGTCCCACGACAGGCGGCGTAGCTCCAGAAAGGCCACGTCAAACCAGGTCGAGAACAGGTGCTCCAGCTCGGCATCCAGCGCCAACAGGCGCTTGTCGGACTTGAGCAGGGGCAGCAGCTCGGCACGCATGTCCAGCAAGAACCGCATGCCTTCAGGGAACGCAGAAAAACGCTGCAGCAGCCGCGTGCGCGGCGACACCAGTGCGCGGCGCAGGCTGATCTCGGCCTGGCCTTCTTCGGCCGTGCCAGCCGCCGCTTCGTAGCGTTGGCGGGCCGATTTGAAGCGCGTGGCGTCGGGGGCGAACTGCTCGCACATCAGCAGCCACATGTCGCGGCGCTCTTCGGGCTCGGCCTTGGCATACCACTCGGCCACGGCCTGGGCGCGGCGGCCGCCTTCGATCTCGCTCACCTGCGGGGCCACCACCTCCTGCAGGTCGGCCAGCAGGCGGCGCAGCGCGCGGGGCGACAGAGCCTCCTGCCCGCGCCGCAGCGTGGCCTGCAGCCGCTCGTTGGTGGAACGTGGCACGGCGACCTTGGCCACCACATCGGTCACCGATTTGTCGAGCCCGGCGCGGACCGGTTTGTCGGCCGCCTTCTCGCTTGCCTTCTCGCCGGTCTTGTCAGCGGGCTTGTCTGCGGCGGGTGCTGTCGTGCGCAGGCGCGACACGCTGCGGGTGATCCATTCGGGGGTGCTGTTGATCATGGGGTGAGCCTCGATTGCTGGTTGCGGGCTACGTCGCGCAGCGCATCGCGCTGGCGCAACAGATGGTTGCGCATGGCCTCTTCGGCGGCGTCGCAGTCGCGCGCCTTGAGCGCGGCGAACACCGCCAGGTGCTCGGCCAGGCTTTGCTGCAGGCGGCCCGGCACATGCAATGTTTGCGCTCGCGCCAGGCGCAGGATCTTTCGCAGGTCGCCAATCACCTGGGCCAGCCAGCGGTTGTCCGCCAGTGTGATGAAGGCCTCGTGAATGGCGTAGTTGGCTTCGTAGTAGTCGGCGATCAGGCCTTCGGACGCAAATTGCTGCAGCCGCTGGTGCAACACGTCGAGCGCGGCAATGTCTGCCGCCCCCGCCTTGCGTGTGGCCTCATGCGCTGCGCGGCCTTCAAGCAGTGCGATCACCGGAAAAAGGTCATCCAGGTCGCGTTCGGTGATCTCGGCCACAAAACATCCCCGGCGTGGCTCGTGGCGCAGCAAGCCCTCCGCCACCAACACTTTGAGCGCCTCGCGCAGCGGCGTGCGCGAAATAGCGAGCCGCTCGCACAAGGCCGCTTCGTCCAGAAAACTCCCGGGGGGCAAGGCGCCCGCAAAGATTTGCTCGCGCAAGCGCGAAGCGGCTTCGTCGTGCAGTGAGTTGGGAACCGGGCGCATGGTGCGGGTGAAACTCCAGAGTGATCTTCAACGGCGGGCGGGCAGCTGACTTGCAGCTTTTGCCGCCAACGTGCTTCCAAGTGCCTGCAAATAGATGATTTTCTTGCGGAAGACTGTAATTTCTCATAATTACGCAAAATGACAAGAGGCAAATACCCGAATCCGGGTGCCGTTGGGCAAAAAACAGTGTCTTGCGGCGGTTGCGCAACATCCAGTAGGCGAAGGCAAGGGCATGCGCGCTTGGCCCACTGGCGCGCCTTGGGTACGGCCCCAGGGCCAAGGGGACAAAGGCAAGGGATCAGGCGCACACGCGACGTGCCGTTCTGCGACTCCTCCTACGGCCCATTCCGGTCTATTCGTTATGGCAGCACACCCGCTGAAAACACCCATCCCAGCCAAAAGCATGGCTCGGCCAACCGCCGTGCCAGACACGTTCACCGCGCTCAGACCTGTCGATTGGCGGTGACACATCCGTTCGCGCACCTCTCCCTACAATGGCCCGAAAGGAGGCGCCAGAATGCCAGGAACAATGCACTCGAACGACAGCATGGTGCGGCGCACAGCGCTGCTGGTATTGGTTGCGGCGCTGTCTGCATGCGGCGGGGGTTCGTCCAGCAGCGAACCGCCTGTCGAACCCAGCGGGCAGGTCATCAACTCCACGCTGCGGTCCGAATCAAACGGCTTTACCTACGCCATCCAGGTTTTCCTGCCCCAGTCGTACGCCACGGGCACTACCATGCTGCCCGTCATCTACGCCACTGAAGGCGACGCACCCTACGGCGCAGGTGGACCCGGGGGTACGGCAGTCTCGCGATTTGAATCCTTCAAGCAGGTGATGCAGCGGCGAGGCACCCAAGCCATCCTGGTAGGCATCGGCGGCACATCCCAGCGCGGCACGGACTTTCTGCTGCCCGGCGCCACGCGCTACCTGAACTTCATCACCAAGGAACTCGCGCCTGCGATTGAACGCCAGTACCGCGCCGATCCCAAGCGCAGGGCGCTCTCGGGCCTCTCCCATGGCGGCTACTTCGTTGTTGCGGCCCTGGTGCTGGAGGGCACTGCGGGGGCGCTGAGCTTCTCGCACTACCTCTCTACCGAGTCCAGCTTCGGGGCACACGCGGACCCCGCCGCCTACCGAGCGTTTGAAAAGCAGCTCGATGGCAAGGCCCTGCCTGCCACGCTGTTCCTCGCTGGCGCCCGCAGCAGCAATGGGTCCGTTGTTGTCACGCCCTTGTACACACAGATGGCCGCACAGACCAACCCAGGACTGACCTTGCTGAAGGCCGAGTACGAAACCACCCACGTGGGCGCCGATGTGCCGGCGTTCGAAGAGGCGCTGACGCGGTTTTTCCCGTAGATCAAGCGGCCGCCCCCCCCTGGCAAGGCACCGTGCGCAAAGCCCAATATGCTACATTTTTTATAGCTACTTACGCTTATCCATCAAGCGCTAGAGGCCATTTTTACTTGATTTTTTGCCTTACCACGGGCTGGCGCTGCGCCCAGACCCACAGCAGGACGCCCGCTGCAATCATCGGCACGCACAGCCACTGGCCCATGCTCATACCCAAGGACAGGATGCCGAGGAACGCATCGGGCTCGCGGAAGTATTCGGCAATAAAGCGGAAGGTGCCATAACCCACCAGGAATGCGGCGGCCACCTGGCCCTGGCGACGTTCTTTGCGCGCATACAGCCACAGCAGGATGAACAGCAGCAAGCCCTCCAAGAGGAACTGGTAAACCTGCGACGGATGGCGTGGCTGCAGGGAACCGCTGTGTGCAAACACCATGCCCCACGGCAGGTCCGGGCTGGCAAAACGGCCCCACAGTTCGCCGTTGATGAAATTTCCCACCCGCCCTGCGGCCAAACCCGTGGGCACGCAGGGCGCCACAAAGTCGGCCACCTGCAGCCAGGGGCGCTTGCGCGAATGTGCGAACCACAACATGGCCACGATCACGCCCAACAAGCCACCGTGAAAGGCCATACCCCCTTGCCACACGGCAAAGATTTCCAGGGGGTGACTCAGGTAATACGCAGGTTTGTAGAACAGGCAATACCCCAGGCGCCCCCCCACCACCACACCCGCCACCCCCAGGAACAGGATGTCTTCCACGTCCTTGCGCGACCATGCGCCAGGGCCGGTGATGGAGGCAAACGGTTCGTGCCGCAGGCGCCGGATGCCCAGCAGCATGAACAGGCCAAAAGCCGCAAGATAGGTCAGGCCGTACCAGTGGATGGCCAGCGGGCCGATCTGCAGGGCGACAGGGTCGATGTGGGGATAAGTCAGCATGGGGGCGATTGTGCACGCGCAGCACTACCCTTTCAGGGCGCTGGCCTGCACCTCATGGGCCACAAAGTCGATCCACCGGGCCAGTGCGGGCGGCACAGTGGCGCCCCAGACCAGGCTGGTTTCGCACACGGGCGCCAGGGGAGACTTGCCGCCCAGCTGCCGGTAGACAACGCCCGGCCGCTGAAACTGCTGCACGCTGGCAGGCACCCAGGCCAACCCCAGGTCGGCCGACACCAGGTTGACGATGGTCTGCATCTGGATGGCCTCCTGGGCCACCTGCGGCACCTGCCCCGCTGCGTGGTACAGCGCCACGATCGCGTCGTACAGCGAGGGCAGGATCGGGCGGGGGAAAATCACCAGAGGCTCCCGCAGCAGGTCAGAGAACCGGACGGTGGGCGTGCGCGCCAGCGGGTGATGCTCAGGCAGCGCAAGCACCAGCGGCTCTTGCGCCACACACAGGCTTCGCAGGGCAGGTGGCGCCTGGCCGGGCGTGTGCAAAAGCAGCCCGGCATCAATCTCCCCCCGCTCCAGCGCCTGAAGTTGCACGTCGCCCGTCGCCTCGATCAATTCAAGCCGCACCCCGGGCCACTGGGCCCGGAAGGCTCGCACCCACTGCGGCAGCATCCCAAAACCCACGGTCGAGACAAACGCCAGACGCAGCCGCCCCACCTCGCCCGCTGCCGCCCCGCGCGCCTGTGCAGGGAGCGCCTGGGCGCGGTCGAGCAAATCCAGCACCTGCGGCAACAGGGCAGCCCCGGCCGGAGTGAGCTGCACGCTGCGTTTGGTGCGGTCGAACAGTTGAAGGCCCAGCGTGCGCTCCAGCCCGGCGATGGCCTGCGTGAGCGGCGGTTGTGTCATGTGCAGGCGCTGCGCCGCGCGACCAAAGTGCAGTTCCTCAGCCACAGCGGCAAACTGCCGCCACAAACGCATATCAATGAATGGCTCTTTCATATGCTGTACATATTAATCGCCCTGTACAAATGGATTGGATGGCGCCCACCAATCGCCGCATACTCGCGGCTGCGAAAAGTTTCTCCACCCACAAGATTCGCTCCACGAAGGAAAACACACCATGGCAGACAACAAAGTCATCCCGATCCAGCCCATCAACCGCCGCAGCGCCAACATCACCCAGGGCAAGTCGCGCGCACCCAACCGCTCCATGTACTACGCCATGGGCTACGAGGAAGGCGACTTCGTGAAACCCATGGTGGGCGTGGCCAATGGCCACAGCACCATCACGCCCTGCAACAGCGGCCTGCAAAAGCTGGCCGATGCGGCCATCGCTGGCATTGAGGAAGCGGGCGGCAACGCCCAGGTGTTCGGCACACCCACCATCAGCGACGGCATGGCCATGGGCACCGAAGGCATGAAGTACAGCCTGGTGAGCCGCGAAGTCATCAGCGACTGCATCGAGACCTGCGTGGGCGGCCAATGGATGGACGGCGTGCTGGTGGTAGGCGGCTGCGACAAGAACATGCCAGGCGGCCTGATGGGCATGCTGCGCGCCAATGTGCCCGCCATCTACGTGTATGGCGGCACCATCCTGCCTGGCCACTACCAGGGCAAGGACCTGAACATCGTCAGCGTGTTCGAGGCCGTGGGCGAGAACGCCGCCGGCAAGATGAGCGACTTTGACCTGAAGGAGATCGAAAAGCGCGCTATCCCCGGCACGGGCTCGTGCGGCGGCATGTACACCGCCAACACCATGTCCAGCGCGTTCGAGGCCCTGGGCATCAGCCTGCCCTACTCGTCCACCATGGCCAACCCACACGACGAAAAGATGAACTCGGCCAAGGAATCGGCCAAGGTGCTGATCGAGGCCATCAAGATGGACCTGAAGCCGCGCGACATCGTGACCAAGAAGTCCATCGAGAACGCCGTGGCCGTCATCATGGCCACGGGTGGCTCCACCAACGCGGTACTGCACTTCCTGGCCATTGCCCACGCAGCGGGCGTGGAATGGACCATTGACGACTTCGAACGCGTGCGCGTGAAGACCCCCGTGCTGTGCGACCTCAAGCCCAGCGGCAAATACCTGGCTGTGGACCTGCACCGCGCAGGGGGCATCCCGCAGGTCATGAAGATCTTGCTGAACGCAGGCCTGCTGCATGGCGACTGCATCACCATCGAAGGCAAGACGATTGCCGAAGTGCTCAAGGATGTGCCAGACGAGCCGCGCGCCGACCAGGACGTGATCCGCCCCATCAGCAACCCGATGTACGCCCAAGGCCACCTGGCCATCCTCAAAGGCAACCTCAGCCCCGAGGGCGCTGTGGCCAAGATCACGGGCCTGAAGAACCCCGTGATCACCGGACCGGCCCGCGTGTTTGACGACGAACAATCGGCGCTGGAAGCCATCCTGGCCGGCAAGATCAAGGCGGGGGACGTGATGGTGCTGCGCTATCTGGGCCCCAAGGGCGGCCCCGGCATGCCCGAAATGCTGGCACCCACTGGCGCGCTCATCGGCGCCGGGCTGGGCGAGAGCGTGGGCCTGATCACCGACGGCCGCTTCTCGGGCGGCACCTGGGGCATGGTGGTCGGCCACGTGGCGCCCGAAGCGGCAGCCGGTGGCACCATCGCTTTCGTGAACGAAGGCGACAGCATCACCATCGACGCACGCCAACTGCTGCTGGAGCTGAACGTGAGCGAAGAAGAGATCGCCAAGCGCCGCGCTGCCTGGACGGCCCCAGCACCGCGCTATACGCGCGGGGTGCAGGCCAAGTTCGCGTTCAATGCATCGAGCGCCAGCAAGGGTGCGGTGCTCGACGCGTATTGACGTTCAGCGCTTTCAAAAAGCAAAAGCCCGCCGCTCCCGGCGGGCTTTTTTTGCTGCCAAGACCATGGCATCCGCGTTGTGTGCCCCCGCGTGACTTGCGCCTTAAAACTCGCGCCGCCTCGACCGCCACCGGATCCAGCCGCCCGCCAAAGCTCTCAATGGCGCGGTCACACGCCAGGACCAGCTCGCGCGCATCAATCCCACTTCCTTTCGCACGGCCGCCGTCACGGCGGCCTCACGGGCCGCTACATCCCGCACCAGCCGAAGTACGGTCACCCGTGTACGGTCTGCAGGTGAGGCACTGGGCGAGCCTGGGTTCACCGCATCTTCTGGCGCCGAGGCTTCCACACCAGCCGCGATGTCGAGGATGTCGAAAAAGGCCAGAGGCTGCTCTGCACAGGTGGTCACCATCAGGCCCCAGGGCTCATGCACATCGATGCCCTTGGGGCCACCCTCGCGCGGGTTGTGGTGCCCCCGCTCAAACACAGCGTCCTCCAGCACGCGGAACACGGCATTCGGTTCGGCTAGGCTGCACCACCCGGAAGGAGCCCGGTGAAACACGGCCACATGGGGGGCGCCAGCATCCGCCACCAGCAGAATGCGCCCGCCCGCCAGGAAACACAGCCCATGGGGGTAGCTGACGCCACGCAGTTGTGCCGCAGGCGCGTTGCCAGGCGCAAGGAACTCATCGTTGCGGTAGAGCGCGACAATGTGGCGGTCGTGGTTGCTGACCGCCACCCATTCAGCATTGAGGTCCAGCGCCACACCATCCGGAACCTCCAGCCCGTGCTGCATGAGAAGCTGCGCATCCAGATGGGAAAAACCGGCAGCCGCGTTCAGCAGGTGATGGGTCACGTAATGGGAAAAGCCGTTGCACACCCACAGCTCGTGCAAGCCCGCGCCCAGATCCCGTGCGCACAGGCTTCCTGGGGTGCTCAGGAGTTCCGTTTCCTGCTTGCCGATCACGGACAGGGGCTCCAACGTGTGCAACGCGGTCAGACCATCCGCCCGTGGAATGTCGAACAGCGATACATTGCCCTCCCGGCTGGCGACCGCGATGATGCTGTTGCTGATCCAGCACAGGCCATGGGGGCGCTGGAGGCTGGTGGACGCAACCTCCACGGCATCCGTCAGGTAGAGCACCTTCTGCCCGTTTTCAAACTGGCAGTCCATCCCCACGACCAGCACCCTGTCGAGGGTGATGGCAGCAAGCGCCACACGGCGTCCGTCGGGCGACCAGCTCACATCTTCGGTTCGCCCCATGGATGCAATGGCGTCCAACACCTCTGCGGGGCCGATGCATGCCAGTCTCATGGCGAAACTCCTTGCTGGATGTTGTGAAACGCCAAGGCATCGTCCACACTGCCATCCATCACCACGCATCCATCTTTAAGGACCAACGCTCTGTTGCAAAAGCTCTTGAGAATGACCTCGTTATGGGATGCCAGCACCAGAATGGAGACCTGCTCGATCAGCCCGTTGATGCGCTCCTTGGCCTGGCTGAAAAACTTCGCATCACCAGCACCAATCATCTCGTCCATGAGCAGAATATCGGGAACCACGCTCGTGGAAACGGCAAACGCCAGGCGCAGCAGCATGCCCTGTGAGTACGTCCTGACCGGCAACTGAAGATGCTCGCCCAGCTGTGTGAATGCCTCTACCGAGGGTATGAGGCCCATCGCCTGCTTGCGCGTCAGACCCATCACGATGCCTCGCATGATGATGTTGTCGTACCCAGTGGCATCGACATCCATGCCCAGCATGATGTCTGTGAGCGCTGCAATCCGGCCACTGAAGGACAGCTCGCCTTGCATGGGCTCATAGACGCCCGAGAGCACGCGAAGCAGCGTGGTTTTGCCAGCGCCGTTCGAACCAATCAGGCCGACCCGATCCCCCGGACGCAGCAACAGGCTCACATCACGCAACGCATGCACGCTGACCTGCCGCAAACCGCTGGCCTCCACACGGGCCTTGTCACGCATAGGAAGCCCCAGCACCGTATTGAGCAGGCCCCGTGACCGCGTAGTGAACACGGGAAAGTCGATGGATACGTTGGACAACCGGATATGGGCCATCTTGGGATACCGAAGGGTGGCGGCGCCTACAGCCAGTACACAATCCGCCGCCGAATCGCGACGTACTGCCAAAAGAAAATCAAACCCAACAGCAAGACCACCCCCACTGCGGCACCCCAGGTCTGCAGGCTGGGGATCTCTCCCATCAAGGGGCTGCGCGTCAGGTCCAGGAAAAGCGCCAATGGATTCAGGCGTACCACCCACTGTGCACGTTCGGTCAGCTGGTCAGGCACCCAGAGCACGGGGGTCACAAAGAAACTGACCTGCATCAGGCTGCCCAGGGCCACCGTCACGTCGCGGAAGCGGGCCGCAAGCCCCCCCAGAATGGCAACCACAAAACTGGCAGCCAGCAAAGTCAGGGCGGTGGCGCCAAGCAGCGCCCCCCAATGCACAGCCCCCAGCCGCCCCGCCCACCACAACACGGCCAACACAATGACCGCGCTGTGCAGCATCAGGATGGAGCATCGAAACACGGTGCGGAACACAAACGCCATCTTGGGGTAAGGCGTCTGCTTCAAAAACGCGTCCGAGCCGATATAGGTCAAGCAGCCCTCATTGATCAGCGCACTGAAGTACCCGAACAGCACATGCCCGGCACAAAAATACGGCAGGTACCACTCGGCCGGGTACTTGAACAGTTGGGCGCCGATCAAGCCAAATGCAACGATGAAAATGGCCGTGTGCAGCGTAATCCAGACAGGCCCCAGAAAGGTCCGCCGATACTGCTTGGCGACATCGTTCCAGCCCATAAAACACCAGAAGCGCCACGCCACCATGGCGCTCCAGATGTCAAGCCCCAACAATTGAACTTGCCTCTGACGCGCAGACACGGGGGGATTGGCGGTTGAATGAGCCATCACAGCAATATCAAGCCATCGACTCGTAGACGCGCAGGGTTTTTTCTGCGCACGCTTGCCAAGTGAAAGCGCGCACGCGATCACGCCCGCGCGCAACCAGCTGGCCCGCCAGTTCTGAGTTCTCGGCAACTCGGCGCATCGCATCCGCAAGTTCGTCGATGCGCAGAGGATCAATCAGCAAGGCCGCATCCCCCGCAACCTCCGGGATGGAGGTCGTGTTGGACGCCACCACCGGCACCCCCGCCGCAAAGGCTTCCAGAACCGGCAGTCCGAATCCCTCGTGGAGCGACGGGAACACCAAGGCCGTTGCACGCTTGATAACCACCTGAAGATCGGCATCCGGCAAGTGCTGCAGCCAGCGGACATGTTTGAGCGCGCCCCCGGTGAATTGGGCGACAACGTCTTCGCACCCCCAGCCCGGTTTGCCGACCACCACCAACGGAAACTCCCGCTGCAGAGGCTCGGGCAGGCTGGCGTGGGCCAAAAGCAGGCGGCTGATGTTCTTGCGCGGCTGCAGGGTACCGACGCTCACAAAATAGAGGTCTGGCAATCCATGCCGATCCCGCACGGCTTTTTCCACGGACTCATCGACCGGAGCAAACCACTGCGGACCTACACCCAGAGGAATGGCAGTGATCCGCTCTTCGGGCAGGCGGAAGTGCGTAGCGATCTCCTGGCGGGAGTAATTGGAAATCGTGATGACCTGCTGCGCCCAGAACGCAGTACGCCGCCACAATTCGTTTTTCAGGCCCTTGAACCGGTATCGGACCCACTCGGGGTGAGAGAGCGGGATCGCATCAAAAATCGTCGCCACCACCGGCGTTCCACGCAAGCGCGGGACCAGATGGTCGGTGGCATGGATGACATCAATCCCCGAGCAGAGCGCGCGGCGCACCCTGCCAAAGTCCACCCCCGGCAGCGTGGCGGCCAGGGCCTGCCGCGCAAAAGGTCCAAAGGACATCGCAGGTGTCGCGCCCTGCCAGAGGCTCGCCGGAGCATCGAACAGATACGGCTGCAGTTGCGCTGACGGCGGCATGGCAGCCATCAGCTCCCGGGTGTAGGTACCAATGCCATCCACACCACCCTGCTGGACAGTACGTGCCAGCACGCTGACGCCAAAAGCTACCCTCATCGGGCCACCTCACACAGCAGCCAGCAGGGCGCACAGTAGTGGTTCACCATCATCGGGCCCCGGGATAAGTGCGCCGCAAGTCTGCTTCCACCATCATTCGACAGATCTGCTCTACGGAGGTGCGCGCCTCCCAACCCAGTTCGGCCCGGGCCCGGGAGGCGTCGCCCACCAGGATATCCACCTCTGCTGGGCGAAAGAAACTGGGATCCACGCTCGCCACAACGCGCCCCGTCCCCACATCCACGGCCACTTCCGAAGCAGCGGCACCCGCAAACTCCAGGGATATGCCAGTAATCGAGAACGCCATACGCACAAAGTCGCGCACGGTCTGCTGGCGGCCGGTTGCCAGCACGTAGGTACCAGGCCTGTCTGCCTGCATCATCTGCCACATGCCTTCGACGTACTCGGCCGCAAAACCCCAGTCGCGACGCGCATCCAGGTTGCCCAATTCGAGCACCCCCCTTTCGCCATGGGCCATGCGGGCCACCGCATTCGATATCTTGCGTGTCACAAATTCACTTCCCCGAAGGGGGCTTTCATGGTTGAACAGAATGCCGCTGACGGCATACATGCCGTAAGCTTCCCGGTAGTTGATGGTCATCCAGTGGGCAAACAGCTTGGACACCGCATAAGGGCTGCGCGGACAAAAGGGGGTGGACTCGCACTGCGGCGTTTGACCCACCCCACCGAACATCTCTGAGGAACTGGCCTGGTAGTAGCGTATGTGGGGGTCCACCAGCCGGACAGCTTCCAGCAGATTCAATGCCCCTTGGCCATTGACCAGCGCCGTAGTGGTCGGAGCGTCAAAACTCGCTCCCACAAAGCTCTGTGCCGCCAGGTTGTACAACTCGTCCGGACGGAATTTTTGCAGAAGTGCAATGGCAGAGCCGGGGTCCGTCAGATCAAAATCAACCAGCAGCAAATGGGGATGGCCCATCACGCCCAGCTCCTGAAGGCGCCAGGTATTCACACTGCTGGTGCGTCGATGGGTGCCTATGACCTGGTAACCCTTGTTCAGCAGAAACGCTGCCAGATAGGCGCCATCCTGCCCGGTGACACCCGTAATGATGGCCGTCTTGCCACGTGCAGCGATGATGGGCTCTTTTCTGTGACACAACCTTGCCATACCCGCCCGAGGATCGGAGCGAAGACCGGCGGCTGCGGAGTCTTGGAGTCAACGAGGCTTGCGCGGGCGCATGCCCAGGGCTTCCTTGTTCTTGTTGATCCGATCCTGCTTGCGTTGCTCCATCTTTTCCATGGCTTTACGTTTCGTATATCCCGTGGAATCAGCCCAGGCCCACCATAAGGCCGTGGCACCAAAGGGCGCCAGCACCCACCACCAGGACCAGGCGGCCACGGGTCCAACCTCGAAATACTTCAATGCCAGAAGCAACAGTGAAAGACCCAGCAGGTACATCGCGATCTCCAGAAAAGGCCGAAACCGCCCGGTTGACCCCGGACAAATCCCTGTCAACCCAAGCCACTACAATTCCATTAAAGAACTGTAACTCAACCACAGGAATTCCCACCATGAAGCGTACCCTGATCACCCTTGCCATGACGCTGTCGGTTGCGGCACCCGCCATGGCCGATCTGGCCTTGGCAACCTCGAAGAACTGCATGGCTTGCCACGCTGTGGACAAAAAGCTGGTGGGCCCTTCGTACAAGGATGTGGCTGCCAAATACTCCGGTCAGAAAGATGCTGTGGACAAGCTGGCCGCCAAGATCGTCAAGGGCGGCGCGGGAGTGTGGGGTCCAGTTCCGATGCCTGCCAACGCACAGGTCAACGATGCAGAAGCCAAGAAGCTGGCTGCGTGGGTGCTGACGCAGAAGTAAATCGCCTCAAACTCACCCCGGGGGCGGCATAGCCCCTTGGTGAAAGGCCGCGCCACGCACTGTGACGCGGCCTTTATAGTTTCTAGAACCTGTTTTGCTTTTCAGGGCGCGGGCAAATTGCAGGACACAGCAACGAAAAGCTGCGAGCCCCTCTGATCACACCCGAGAAACGACCGGCACCGCCTCCAGCCCGCGCGTTCGCAGCTGGTGCTCAAGCTGCCCCACATACGCTGCGGTGGAGTTGTCGGACTCAGTGGCACGCGCTGCCAGGTGCGCTTCCAGTTCATCCAGCCGCGCCAGCACAGTGGCGTGCGCCTGCTGGTGCTGAGCATCCAGAAAAGCCCGCAACTCCGTAAAACGCGAGGCTTCCGCCTTGTCCGCCAGTTCGCGCTGGACCTGCATTTCCTTGGTATGACGTCGCGTCTCCATCAATACCGAACCCTGGAGCGACAAGACATAGACGATAAAAAAGATGCCCAGCAAGCCCGTAAGGCCCAGCATGATGAGCCCCAGCGGAGCCTCAAAGACCACAATGCCGAGCGACACCAGGGACGGTGCGGCCAGAGCGGGCCAATTGAGGGCGGCGAGTGCAGCAATGGCTAAAACCGTCACCCAAAGAACGATGGAGCGCAGATGCATGAAAACCTCCTGTAGGCAGCGCCCAGGCGAAGATCCGCAAGCGCCATGCGCCGTTGTAACGCATGCACGGGCCGTCACCGACCGCAGGCGGGAGATTTCAGGCGGTGTCCTACAAAGAGAACTAGGGAGGCGCGGAGCCCTGGGGATTCTCTGCACGAATCGAGCGGAAAGCGTGCGCTGCGGATCGGGATGGACTGCAAGGCGCAAAACGCAGCAATAGCCGCAGCTATTGCGAGGTTTTGCAACGCCGCAGACCGCCCGAGACCGCAGATGCACACGGCGCGCCGATTCGTGCAGAGGAGCCCGAGAGCGCCCCACAAGCGCGGAGGACCAGCGACGGGATTGTGTGGCCACATCACATCGCTACGCGACGTGAGTGTCCCCAAACCCCGCAAGCGCTGCGCGCTGGCGCCGTCACACGGCGCCTTCTGGATCAGTTGGTCTGAGCCAGCTGATCCAGGATTGCGGGGTTTTCCAATGTGCTGGTGTCCTGCGTGATGGCCTCGCCCTTCGCGATGCTGCGCAGCAACCGGCGCATGATCTTGCCGCTGCGGGTCTTGGGCAGGTTATCGCCAAAGCGGATGTCCTTGGGCTTGGCGATAGGGCCGATTTCCTTGGCGACCCAGTTGCGCAGTTCGTTGGCAATCTGCTTGGCTTCTTCGCCCGTGGGGCGGGAACGCTTGAGCACCACGAAGGCGCAGATGGCTTCACCGGTCACATCGTCGGGGCGGCCCACCACAGCGGCCTCGGCGACGAGGTCGGTCTTGGAGACCAGGGCCGATTCGATCTCCATCGTGCCCATGCGGTGGCCCGAGACGTTCAGCACGTCATCGATACGGCCAGTGATTCGGAAGTAGCCCCGATCGGCGCTGCGCACCGCCCCATCCCCCGCCAGGTAGTAGCCCTTGAGTTCTTCGGGGAAGTAGCTCTTCTTGAAACGCTCGGGGTCGTTCCAGATGGTGCGGATCATGCTGGGCCAGGGGCGCTTGATGACGAGGATGCCACCCGAGCCGTTGGGCACATCGTTGCCCATTTCGTCCACGATGGCAGCGGTAATGCCGGGCAGGGGCAGCGTGCAGCTGCCGGGCACCAGCGGCGTGGCGCCAGGCAGCGGCGTGATGACATGGCCGCCCGTTTCGGTCTGCCAGAAAGTGTCCACGATGGGGCAACGCTCGCCGCCCACGTTCTTGTGGTACCACATCCAGGCTTCGGGGTTGATGGGCTCGCCCACGCTGCCCAGGATGCGCAGGCTCGACAGGTCCGAGCGTGCAGGGTGTACCGCCTCGTCAGCTTCCGCAGCCTTGATGAGCGAACGGATGGCCGTAGGTGCTGTGTAGAAGATGGTGCACTTGTGGCGCTCGATCATCTGCCAGAAGCGGCCGGCATTCGGGAAGGTGGGAATGCCTTCAAAGATGATCTGCGTGGCGCCTGCAGCCAGCGGGCCATAGGCGACGTAGGTGTGGCCCGTGATCCAGCCGATGTCGGCCGTGCACCAGAACACATCGTCAGCGCGCAGGTCGAACGTCCAGTCCATGGTCATCTTGGCCCACAGCAGGTAGCCGCCGGTGCTGTGCTGCACGCCTTTGGGCTTGCCGGTAGAGCCGCTGGTGTAGAGGATGAACAGCGGATGCTCGGCACCCACAGCCACCGGCGCGCATTCGGTGCTTTGCCCTGCCAGTGCTTCGGCAAAGGTCTTGTCGCGCCCGGCCACCATGTTGCAGGCCGTGGCCGTGCGCTGGTAGACAAACACATTGCGGAGGGTGTCGCAGCCGCCCATGGCCAGGGCTTCGTCGATGATGGCCTTGAGCGGCAGCTCTTTGCCACCCCGCATCTGGTAATTGGCGGTGATCACGGCCACGGCACCCGCGTCAATGATGCGCTCGTGCACCGCCTTGGCGCTGAAGCCGCCAAACACCACGCTGTGCGTGGCGCCAATGCGGGCACAGGCCTGCATCGCCACCACGCCTTCGATGGTCATCGGCATATAGATCAGCACCCGGTCGCCCTTGCTCACGCCATGGGCCTTGAGGGCGTTGGCAAACTGGCTTACACGGGCCAGCAACTCTTTGTAGGTGATCTTGGTGACCGTGCCATCGTCGGCCTCAAAGAGGATGGCGGTCTTGTTCTCGGTGGGCGTGCCGATGTGGCGGTCCAGGCAGTTGGCCGAGGCATTGAGTTCGCCGTCGGCAAACCACTGGTAAAACGGTGCGTTGGATTCATCCAGCGTGCGCGTGAACGGCTTGGACCACTGCACGTTCTCGCGCGCCAGGCGCGCCCAGAAGCCTTCGAAGTCCTTGTCGGCTTCGGCACACAGCGCATCGTAGCCCGCCATGCCTGACACGCGGGCGGCTTTGACGATCGCATCGGAGGGAGGGAACACGCGGTTCTCAACCAATACGGACTCGATGGCGGATGTGGACGCACTCATGGTGTTGTCTCCTGGGTCTGATGGAATTGGAATTGGGCGGTACTGTCGGCCGTGGCACTTACAAGCCACTGACTGGCACGAAGCTTACAGAATAGGCCACCTGCAACCAGGCGGAAGAGCGCTTGCGGATGAGGGGTGTCACGCGGCACCCCTAAAATCGCGCGACCCAAGATCCACCCTTCATTTCATGTCCCTCCCCAAAAAACCCGTCCCCCCGGCGCCCATGCGTCCCCTGCCCTCGCTGATTTTTGCCAGCCGGTGGCTGCAGCTGCCCCTGTACCTGGGCCTGATCCTGGCCCAGGCGGTGTACGTTTTCCACTTCTGGGTGGAGCTGGTGCATCTGATCGAGGCCGCTTTTGGCAACACCACCGCGCTCAAGAGCCTGGTCTCCAGCATTGGCTACAAGAGCGACTTCGAGGTGACCTCGCTCAACGAAACCATCATCATGCTGGTGGTGCTGGCGCTGATCGACGTGGTGATGATCTCGAACCTGCTGATCATGGTGATCGTGGGGGGCTATGAAACCTTCGTCTCGCGCCTGCACCTGGAAGACCACCCCGACCAGCCCGAGTGGCTGAGCCATGTAAACGCCTCGGTGCTCAAGGTCAAGCTGGCCACCGCCATCATCGGCATCAGCTCGATTCACCTGCTCAAGACCTTCATCAACGCCGCCAACTACGACATCAAGGTGCTGATGTGGCAGACCATCATCCATGTGGTGTTCCTGCTCAGCGCGCTGGCCATTGCCCTGACAGACCGCCTGATGGCGCATTCCACACCGCCCGCGCGCCACTGACGGCCGCCCTCCCCCCTCCGCACCCGAAAGAGGCCGCCCATTGCGGCCTCTTTGCTTATTCTTGAGTGGAAAATAGTGCTATCGCTTAACTGGTATTGATCCATGGCTACAAAAAATATAGCAACTTAGGTCGATATCTGCTCCCAAATTTCTCCCCAATCGGGCGGCACAGTGCAGGCCATACCCACTTGCAGGAGAAATCCATGGACCGCAGCACCGCCGCCCAAGCCATTGTCGCCCCCCTCGCCACCGCCACGCAGGCACCCACCAACCGCCGTTTTGCCCTGAACGCCCTGGGTTCCCTGGGCGTGGCCACCCTGTTCGGCTGCGGGGGCGGAGACACCGAAACCACGGACACGACCGACACCACCGGCACAGGTACCGGAACGGGGACAGGCACCACAACCACCTGCTCGGTTGTCCCCGAAGAAACCGCAGGCCCCTACCCCGCCGATGGCTCCACGGCCAGCAACAACACCTACAACGTGCTGGCGCTCAGCGGCATCGTACGCTCGGACATCCGCAGCTCCATCGGCTCGTCCACGCAGGTCAGTGGGGTGCCGCTGACCATCACCATCACGCTGACGAATACCAGCGCCAGCTGCGCAGCGCTATCAGGCTACGCGATCTACCTGTGGCACTGCACGCAGGACGGCAACTACTCGGTCTACAGCTCGAACAACATTGCCGACAACTACCTGCGCGGCGTGCAGGCCACGGATGCCAGCGGCACCGTGACCTTCACCACCGTCGTGCCCGGCTGTTATGCGGGCCGCATGCCGCACATGCACCTGGAGATCTACCCCACGCTCGCGTCGGCCAACAATGCGCGCAACAAGGTCAAGACCACGCAGCTGGCCTTCCCCACCGAGCTGCTCAGCAGCATCTACAGCGCCAATTCCGGCTACAGCGCCAGCGTGCGCAACCTGGCTTCCATCACCTTTGCCACCGACAACGTCTTCAGCGATGGCACCACGCTGGAGATGACCACGATGCAGGCCAACAGCGGCGGCGGGTACTCGGCCAGCATCACGATCTCGATTGCGGCTTGACTGAAAGCCCCCTTGAGTCGCCTTCGGCGCCATCCTCCGGAGGGGGACGCACCCGGTGGCCCGCCAAAGCCGGTTCTACGGGTGCACTGGCCTGGGCCGCGCCGGTTTCTGGCGGCGAATCCACTCATTGAACGCATTTCTTCACTACACCTAAGGAAAAACCATGACTTTGCACTCTCTTCGCCTCCACCTGCTGGCCCGCATGACCCTCGCGACCGTACTGGCAGCAACATCGGCCGCCCCTGTGCTGGCGCAATCGCAGGGCCGGCAAGAGCCGCCCGCTCCGCCGCCCGAAGCCTATGCCGCCTGCAAGGGCAAGACCGAAGGCGCCAGCGTGACGCTGACCATGCCCGACGGCAAATCGCTCGCAGGCACATGCCGCACAATGGGTGGCACCCTGGTGGCCATGCCCGCAGGCGGGCCTGGCGGCCCCGGCGGTGCAGGCGGCCCGCCCCCCGCCCGCTAGACCGTCCTGCAGCCCCATCGATGCCCCACCTGACCCTTCACCGCAAAGCCTTCATCGCCCTGGCAGCCCTGCTGGTGGCCTTGTTGTTGATCTTTGCAGGCTTTTCGCGGCTGGGCTTGCAGCGGGGCCTGGGGCCGTACGTGGCAGAGATTGAACTGGCCCGCATGGACTGGCTGGCCGAGCGCCTGCAGGCCCACCACACGCAGACGGGCGGCTGGGACACCCTGCGCAACCAGCCCCGCCTCTGGGGCCAGCTCAGCCACCCTGGCAGCGGCCTGCGCCGATCAAACACCCAAGGCGCAGAAGGCACCCCGCCCACCGACCGGAGCGGTTCGCCCGGAACGCCCCCCGAACTGGCGAACGGCAACCCGGCAGCGGACCGCAGCATGCAGCAGCCCCCACCACCGCCCCCCGATGGCGGACCGCCCCCGGGCGAGCGCGGCGCGGGTGGCCCACAACGCCACCCCGACGACCTGTTCCCCCGCCTGGGTCTGGTGGACGCACAGCAACACCTGGTGGTTGGCACGGCGCCCCAGCCGGGTGGCGCGCGCCTGGCCCTGACCGGCGCCGACGGCAAGACCATCGGCCAGCTGGTGCTGGCACCTCCACAGGGTGTGCGCAGCGAAGCCGACCAGGCCTTTCTGGCGCAACACCTGGGCTTTGTGGCATGGACAGGCCTGGCCGGGCTGGCACTGGCACTGCTGCTGTCGGGCTGGCTGGCACGGCGCTGGCTGGCCCCCGTCGAGGCCCTGGCCAACGGCGCACGCGGCATTGCGCAGGGCCACCTGCACACCCGCGTGCACGTGCACGGCAACGACGAACTGGCCCAGCTGGCCCGCACCTTCAACACCATGGCCGAACAACTGAGCAGCATCGAGGCCAGCCGCCGCCAGTGGCTGGGCGACGTAGCCCACGAGCTGCGCACCCCCCTGGCCGCCATGCGCGCCGAAATCGAGGCCGTGCAGGACGGCATCCGCCCGTTTGACGACAAGACCGCGCTGCGCCTGCACCGGCAGGTGATGCGCCTGATCCAGCTGGTGGGCGACCTGCGCGCCAGCCTGGACGCGGCGGGCACCAGCGCGCCCTCGGCCCAGGTGCCCGTGCACCCGCTGTCGCTGCTGAACGAGGCAATCGCATCCATGCGCCCGCGCTTGGCACAGGCGGGCATCGACGTGGACACCACCGGCCTGGACGCCCTGACCGCGCAAGCTCCGGCGCAGCCTGCACCCCTGGTGCGGGGCGATGCGCAGCAACTGCACCAGGTGTTCTTGAACGTGCTGGAAAACAGCCTGCGCTACACCGACGCGGGCGGCCTGCTGCGCCTCTCGGCACGCCTGTTGCCACCGGCCGATGGAGCCGCCCAACTGCAGGTGCAGCTGGACGACAGCGCGCCCGGCGTGCCCGCGCACGAGCTGCCACGCATCTTTGACCGCCTGTACCGCGCAGAAACCTCGCGCAACCGCGACCATGGCGGCTCTGGCCTGGGCCTGGCGATTTGCCGCGCCATCGTGCTCGCGCACGGCGGCACGCTGACGGCCGACACCTCACCCCTGGGCGGCCTGCGCATCACGCTGCAACTGCCACTGCTGGACAACCCCTCATGAGCCACCGCATCCTCGTCATCGAAGACGAACCCGACATCGCCGCCATCGTGGTGGACTACCTGCGCCACGCAGGCTACACCGTGGAACACCAGGCCGAGGGCCGCGCGGCGCTCGCCAGCATGCTGGCCGCGCCGCCGGACCTCACGCTGCTGGACATCATGCTGCCCGGCCTGGATGGGCTTGAAATCCTGCGCCAGGCGCGCCGCCACACCCAGCACCCCATCATCATGCTGACCGCCCGCGTCGAAGAGGTAGACCGCCTCATCGGCCTGGAGCTGGGCGCAGACGACTACATCTGCAAGCCGTTTTCGCCGCGCGAGGTGGTGGCCCGCGTCAAGGCCGTGCTGCGCCGCACCGCCGCCGCGCAGGAGCCACCGGCAGCCACCACCACGGTGGCAGCGCTGATGCTGGACGAATCGCATTGGCAGGCCACGTTGCACGGCACGCCGCTGGGTCTGACGCGGCGCGAGTTCCGCCTGCTGCAAGTGCTGGCACGCCAGCAGGGGCGCATCTTCTCGCGCGCGCAGCTTCTGGACCAGGCCTATGAAGACACCCTCGATGTGAACGAGCGCGCGATCGACAGCCATATCAAGAATCTGCGCAAAAAACTCAAGGCCGCCAGCGCGGATGGCAGCGACTGGATTCGTTCGGTGTACGGCGTGGGTTTTGCGCTGGACCCGACGGCGGCCGAGTGAGCCTCGCCCGATGGGCAGATTGCTACATTTTTAATAGCTATTGACGCTTATCCAATAAGCGCAGGGGCCATTTTTAACCACGAGATAGTGGTGTGGCGGGCCGCCTATTCAGCCCCTGTCTCACCCCAACGCACGCAGCGCACCTACACCACCTCCGCCCGGGCACGGGTGTGATCGGGGCCACACCCTGGCCACTTTTACCTGTTCGCCCCGATGCCCGCCCTGCCCCCATCGCCCCGCGCACCAGCACCACCCCGGCCCACCAGCCGCCCCCAGAAGCTCCCCGGAGGCCTGGTGTACGTCACACCCGCCATGCCCGGCCTTACCCGCGTGCGCAGCGGTGCCAAGGCTTTCCGCTACCGTTTGCCCGATGGCCAGTGGCTGCAAGACCCGGACGAGGTCGCCCGCATCAAACGCCTGGCTATCCCACCGGCTTATACCGACGTGTGGATTTGCCCCCTGCCCCACGGGCACCTGCAGGCCACGGGGCTGGACGCGCGCGGACGGCGCCAATACCGTTACCACCCGCAGTGGCGCGCGCAGCGCGACGAGGGCAAGTTCGAACACATGCAGGCGTTTGGCCGCGTGCTCCCGCGCCTGCGCAGCCGCGTGGCGCGCGACCTTGCAGCGCACCGCAACGGCCAGCCTCTGACTCGCACGCTGGTGCTGGCCACGCTGGTGCGCCTGCTGGACACCACCTACCTGCGCGTGGGCAATGAGGAATACGCCGCCACCAACCGCTCGTATGGCCTGACCACGCTGCGCACGCGGCATGTGCAACTCAAAGGCAGTCAGCTCAAGCTGCGATTTCGCGGCAAGAGCGGCGTGTTGCAAGAGGTCGAGCTGGACGACCCGCGCGTGGCCCGCGTGGTGCGACGCTGCCAACAACTGCCGGGGCAGGAACTCTTTCAATACGAGGACGAAGACGGTAGTTTGCGCACCGTAGGCTCGGGCGACGTGAACGACTATCTGCGCGAGATCACGCACGGCGCGGCAGACTCAGAAGGTGATCATTTCACTGCCAAGGACTTTCGCACCTGGCACGGCACCACGCAGGCGCTGGAGCTGACGCGCCTGGCCTGTACGCAATCAGCAACCCCCACCGTCGCCGATAAAAACGTGCGCTACAACGCCAAGGCCATTCTGGCCGAGGTGGCGCGCCAGCTGGGCAACACGCCCGCCGTGTGCAAGAAGTCGTACGTGCACCCGGCTGTGCTGGAGCTGGGCGCACGATTGGCATCTGACGCGGGGCCCGGCCTGCAGGCGGTGTGGAATCACATTGGCGGCACCACATCGCCACGGGGCTTGAGCGCGGCGGAGCGCCGACTGCTGGCGTTTCTGCGCAAGCCGCAAAAGCTGCACAAGGCGCGCCCCACCACAAAAGCATAAGCATGGTGCTGCGGGGGTGTCGCACAAGTGCCGTTCAGGGCCATCGCGGTGAGCGCTGTCTCGCTAAACTGGCACGCTGCGCCTTCTCACCGTCTTTCAGCCCGGCCCCGCGCACAGGCCGGCCCCCCCCAACTCCAGCCTGCCTCCATGCCCACCGCCACCATTGCCTTGCCAGAGTCCGCCCATTCCCTGACCGACCACCACCTGCAGCGCCCGTTCCTCAGCCAGACGGAGCGTGAAGCCATCAACCGAGGCCGCTGGTTCGCCGCGCTTACGCCGTCGCTGCGGCATGACATCTTCCGGCTGGGCCGCATCACGCGCTATACACACGGCCAGATGATCGTGGAGCAGGGTGATCTGGCGCAGGACTGGTTTGCCTGTGCCAGTGGTGCCATCCGGTTTCGGCGCACCACGCCGTCGGGCAAGCAGGTGACGCTGGCCTATGTGGAGCCCGGCATCTGGGTGGGCGAGGCCGAGGTGCTGCACCGGGGGCCCAACACCTACGACGCGCACGCCCACGGCCCCACCACGGTGCTGAGCGTGGCCGAGGGCGTGTTCCGCCAGTTGCTGCGCGAACACCCCGAGTTCGGCGAGGCCCTGCTCACGCTGCAGGCACGCCGCATGCGCTACCTGTACTGGATGATGGAAGACATGGCCACCCTGCCCCTGCGCGCGCGGCTGGCCAAGCAGCTGCTGCACGTGCTGCGCCGTTTTGGCGAGCGTGCGGCCGTGCCCGGCCAGCGCGGGGCCATCGGGCTGGCACTGGTGCAGGACGAGCTGGCACAACTGCTGGGTGGCTCACGCCAGCGCATCAATGTGGAGCTCAAGTGGATGGAGCGCGAAGGCATCATCGGCATCCACCAGCGCAGCATCGTCGTCTACCAGCAAGACCAACTCGAAGCGCTGGCGCAGCAGGAATAGCGCGCCGCCTTGCGACCGGCCAATCAAAAACAATAGCACCTTACGCTTATTGGACAAGCGCTGGCGGTCATTTTTTCTTGAACTTTTGACCCACGCCACACCGCGCTGACCCTCAGCGCCCCACCATATTGCCCGGCACCACCCACTGGTCGAACTGCTCGCCCGTCACATGGCCCGAGGCCACGGCCGCTTCGCGCAGGCTGGTGCCTTCCTTGTGCGCCTTCTTGGCGATGAAAGCGGCCTTGTCGTAGCCGATGTGGGTGTTGAGCGCGGTCACCAGCATCAGCGAGCGGTCCACCAGTTCGGTAATGCGCTCGCGGTTGGGCTCGATACCCACGGCGCACTGGTCGTTGAAGCTCACCATCCCGTCGGCCAGCAGGCGCACGCTCTGCAGAAAGTTGTGGGCCACCATGGGGCGGAAGACATTGAGCTCGAAGTTGCCCGAGGCACCGCCGAAGTTGATGGCCACGTCGTTGCCGAACACCTGGGCGGCCAGCATGGTCACCGCCTCGCTCTGGGTGGGGTTGACCTTGCCGGGCATGATCGACGAGCCGGGTTCGTTCTCGGGGATGCTGAGTTCACCAATGCCGCAGCGCGGGCCGCTGGCGAGCCAGCGCACGTCGTTGGCGATCTTCGTCATGCTGGCGGCGAGGGTTTTGAGCGCGCCGTGGGCAAACACCAGGCCATCCACCGAGGCCAGGGCCTCGAACTTGTTAGGCGCGGTGACGAAGGGCAGACCCGTCAGGCGCGCCAGCTCGGCGGCGGCCTGCTCGGCATAGCCCTTGGGCGCGTTCAGCCCCGTACCTACGGCGGTGCCGCCCAGCGCCAGCTCGTACAGGTGGGGCAGCGCCGCGCGCACATGGCGCTCGCCATGGTCGAGCTGGGCCACGTAGCCCGAGAACTCCTGGCCCAGCGTGAGCGGGGTGGCGTCCTGCAGATGGGTGCGGCCGATCTTGACGATGCCGTCGAAGTCCTGCGCCTTCTTCGCCAGCGTGGCGCGCAGCTTGGCAATGGCGGGCAGCAGGCGGTGCGTGAGGGCTTCCACGGCGGCCACGTGCATGGCGGTGGGGAACACGTCGTTGCTCGACTGGCTGCGGTTCACGTCGTCGTTGGGGTGCACCAGGCGGCCTTGGCCGCGCTCGCCACCCAGGAGTTCGCTGGCGCGGTTGGCCAGCACTTCATTGACGTTCATGTTGGTCTGCGTGCCCGAGCCCGTCTGCCAGACCACCAGCGGAAACTCACCGGGATGTTTGCCAGCAATCACCTCGTCAGCGGCGGCCACGATGGCCTCGGTCTTCTTCGCGTCCTGCAGGCCCAGCGCCTGGTTGACCACGGCCGAGGCGCGCTTGACCTGGGCCAGCGCCCTGATGATCTCGCGCGGCTGCTGCTCGCCAGAGATGTCGAAGTTCTGCAGCGAGCGCTGCGTCTGCGCGCCCCAGAGTTTGTCGGCCGGGACTTCGATGGGGCCAAAGGTGTCGCGTTCGGTGCGGGTGGTCATGGACAGCGGTTCTCCAAGTGAAACAACAGGTGCGGCCTGGCAACGGGGTCGCGCCCGGCAGAATAATGCAAAAAATAACCATTCTCATTTAATACCCTGCACTGCTGGTGCGCAAGCATGCGCTCGCCAGTGTGTGGCAAGCCCCGCTGCAGAGCGCAAAAAGCGGTACGCCATCACTGCCGGTGGGGGCTTCGCTTCGGCCCGCTGTGAGGTCTTGACAAGGCCCCACACCTTCTCGCGCTCAATCGTCGGCTTGTTCTTACACCGCACGGGCGCCAGCGGGCACACCATGGGGGTGCAGCAACTTTCCTCGCCGCAAATCCACGGAGACCACCATGGCCAAAAGCAGCCTGCTTGGCATCGATGCCGACAACCTTTCTCCCCTTCACAGCGCCAAGGGCAACGACAGCCTGGGTCCCAGCGATGCATCCGACTCGGGCAGCGACAGCACCGGGTTGTATGGCACCGACCCCGACAATGACACCGACCGTTACGGAACCGGCGAACGCGCGAGCGTGGAGCCCGAACTGCAGCTGGAGTCGCGCGACATCCTGCCCGACCACCTGGAGTCGATGGACACCGACGACGACACGGCTGAAAACGGCGATGTGCGGGCGGGAGCCGACCAGTATCCGGCCGATGACCCGGCGGACGACCCGGAGCTGGATCCGGACTCCGGCGACGGTGCCGAAGCGTAAAAAGCATGGCGTGGCCTCCAGCCAGTCTGCCGTTGGGGCTAGCGAGCTTTGAGAGGCGGGCCAGACTGCGATAGCCGCGTTGTCCACAGGTAGTCTGCGCCAAGGCCGCGCCAGCGCCGTGTCAGCAGGGGGGTGGGATAATTGCGGGCTGCGTGCCCCGGCATGCGTTCGTTCCCGCCTCACGACAGAACCACGATGACCACCACAATCCAATACGACGACCTCGTCGAGTCCATTGCTGCCGCGCTGCAGTACATCAGCTACTACCACCCCACCGACTACATCGCCCACTTGGCCCGCGCCTACGAGCGCGAGCAGAGCCCGGCAGCCAAGGACGCGATCGCCCAAATCCTGACCAACAGCAAGATGAGCGCCACCGGCCAGCGCCCCATCTGCCAGGACACCGGCATCGTCAACGTCTTCCTGAAAGTGGGCATGGACGTGCGTTGGGATGGCTTCGATGCTGGCGTCGATGGCAAGGCCCGCAGCCTGGACGACGCCATCAACGAAGGCGTGCGCCGGGGCTACAACCACCCCGACAACACGCTGCGCGCCTCGGTCGTGGCCGATCCGCAGTTCGCCCGTAAGAACACCAAGGACAACACGCCCGCGGTGATCTTCACCGAGATCGTGCCCGGCAACACCGTGGACATCACCGTGGCAGCCAAGGGCGGCGGCTCGGAGAATAAGTCCAAGATGTACATGCTCAACCCCGGCGACAACGTGGTGGACTGGGTGCTCAAGACCGTACCCACCATGGGCGCTGGCTGGTGCCCGCCTGGCATGCTGGGCATCGGCATTGGCGGTACGGCCGAAAAGGCCGTGCTCATGGCCAAGGAAAGCCTGATGGACGACCTGGACATGTATGAACTGCAGGCCAAGGCCGAAGCCGCCAAGACCGGCGGCCCCGCGCTCGACAAGGTCGAAGAGCTGCGCCTGGAGCTGTTTGAAAAGGTCAACGCCCTGGGCATTGGCGCACAAGGCCTGGGCGGCCTGACCACGGTGCTGGACGTCAAGATCAAGATGTACCCCACGCACGCGGCGAGCAAGCCGATTGCAATGATCCCCAACTGCGCCGCCACACGCCACGCGCACTTCGTGATGGACGGCTCGGGCCCCGTGTACCTCACGCCCCCCAGCCTGGACCTGTGGCCCAACGTGAACTGGGCGCCCGACTACAACAAGAGCAAAAAGGTCAACCTCGATACGCTGACCAAGGAAGAAGTCGCCAGCTGGAAGCCCGGCGACACGCTGCTGCTGAACGGCAAGATGCTGACCGGCCGCGATGCCGCGCACAAGCGCATCCAGGACATGCTGGCCAAGGGCGAGAAGCTGCCCGTGGACTTCACCAACCGCGTCATCTACTACGTGGGCCCTGTGGACCCCGTGAAGGGCGAGGCCGTGGGCCCGGCAGGCCCTACCACCGCCACACGCATGGACGGCTTCACCGAGATGATGCTGGCCCAGACCGGCCTGATCGCCATGGTGGGCAAGGCCGAGCGCGGCCCGGTCGCCATCGAGGCCATCAAGAAGCACCAGAGCGCCTACCTCATGGCCGTGGGCGGCGCCGCCTACCTGGTCTCCAAGGCCATCAAGGCCGCCAAGGTCGTGGGTTTTGAAGACCTGGGCATGGAAGCCATCTACGAATTCGACGTGGTGGACATGCCCGTGACCGTGGCCGTGGACGCCGGTGGCACCAGCGCCCACATCACCGGCCCGGCCGAATGGCAAAAGCGCATTGCCTCGGGCGAATTCAAGGGCATCGGGGTCGCCGCGGCCTGAGGCCCCGCTCGGCGTCGCCCTGGCGGCAGACTCGACGCTGGTACCAGGGCAATCGCACTCCCAACCGCCTTCGGGCGGTTTTTTCTTGGGGCTCGCCCACTCCGGCACGAAGGCTGCGTCTTTCCTACAATCCACGCTTTCCTCCAAATGCCAGAGCTTGGTTCCTCGATGCCGCAGGCCTCTTCTCCCATCGGTGTATTTGACAGTGGCGTCGGTGGGCTGAGCGTACTGCGCGCCCTGCTGGCCGCCATGCCCCACGAACGTTTCGTGTACCTGGCAGACAGCGCCAACGCCCCCTATGGCGAGCGCGGCGATGCCTTTGTGGCCGCCCGCACCCATGCCATCACCGAGTACCTGTGCGAGCAGCACCACATCAAGGCGCTGGTGGTAGCCTGCAATACCGCCACGGCAGCGGCCATCCACGAAGTGCGCAGCAGCCACCCGGAATTACCCCTCGTGGGCCTGGAGCCCGCCATCAAGCCCGCCCTCGCGGTGACAAAGACAGGCCACGTGGGCGTGATCGGCACCCGGGGCACGCTGACCAGTGCGAAGTTCGGCAAGCTCATGGCCTCGCTGGCTGATCAGGCGCATTTTGTGGTGCAACCCTGTGACGGCCTGGCCCATGCCATCGAGCGCAGTGTGGCGCTGCCAGTGGCCGACCAAGGCAGCCCCGTCCATGCCACGGAGACCGGGGCGCTGTGCGCGCGTTATGTCCAAGCCATGGGTAGTTTTGGCACCGCCCCGGGGCAGATGGACACGCTGGTTCTGGGCTGCACGCACTACATCTTTGTGGCGCACGAGCTGCGCGCACTGGTCGGGCCGGGCGTGCAGTTCATCGAGACCGGTGAGCCCGTCGCCCGCCAGACGCGGCGCTTGCTGGAGACGGCGGGGCTGCAGGCCGCGCCCGATGGTGCCGTGGTCACGGATGCACCACGCACCCGCCTGTTGACCACCGGGCCGGTGGCCATGCTTCAGGCGGCTGCAGAGCGCTGGCTGGGTTTGCCCGCAGACTGCTGTGAAACGGTGTCTGTGCCTTGACCAACCGCTGTGTTAGGGCCTGGCGCTTTGCCAGTAAGCGCAAATTGCAAAATGCCATCAACAAAGCGGCGTTCAACTTTTCTTCTACCCAGAACTAGTTTCAGCAGCAGCGCTCCACAGCCGTTCACCCGCATGCTCCACATGGGTGAGGTACAGGCGCAGGTCGAACTCGTATTGGTGGTACTGCGGCTCCATGTGGGTACACAGTTGGTAAAAAGCCTTGCCGTGGTCCTTCTCACGCAGATGGGCCAGCTCGTGGACCACAATCATGCGCAGAAACTCGTCGGGTGCCTGTTTGAACATCGACGCAATGCGGATCTCATGCTTGGCCGCCAGCCGGTTGCCCTGCACGCGCGAGACCGCTGTGTGCAACCCCAAGGCATGGCGCACCACGTGGATCTTGTTGTCAAAAAGGACCTTGTTGACCGTGCCCGCATTGCGCAGGTAACGCACCTTGAGTTCCTGCGCGTAGTCATACAGCGCCTTGTCGCTGCGCACCGCATGGGCCTGGGGATACTTGCGCTGCAACATGCCCCCCAGCCGCCCCTGCGCAAGCAGATCACGCGCCTGGTCCTGCAAAGACACCGGATAGGAACGCAGATACGGTAGATCAGAGGTCATGGAAAGCACGACAGTTCGAAGAGATCACAGAACTGCGCAGGACCGCATTGAATACAACGCACACGGGCACAAGTCATTGCCACAGCCTGCCGATCAACTTTTGCCACCAGCACATGCAAGGCAACCCCACACGGGGACACCAGTGTGAGGTTGAATGAAAGAATCAGTGCAGGTGGCGCGGACGGCGACCACCACCGCCACCATGACCACTGCCGGAGCCGCCCCCACCAGGGCCACGCGGCGGTTTTCCGATCTCCAGCGAGTTCACCAGTGCATCAAAGCGCTGGCTGAACAGCTTGTCGATCTCGGCCACCACCCCACCCAGTTCGGCACCATCAAAGTGGCGCTCCATCATGTTGACAACGTCCTGCACCAGCAAATCACGCTGCACCTGCATGATGGCGGCGGGCGTGGGGCCGACGAATAGCATGACGAAATCGTCGCGCGACTCCGCACCCTGCTCTTCCTCGTCCTCGTCGAAATCTGCGTCGTAGAACGTGACTTCGATGGCAGCACCTTGCTCGGCAAGCTCATTGAGGCTCATGCACATTTCGTCCAGAACTTGGCGAAAGTCTTCATCCCCCCGCACCGTCCAGCACATCTGCAGCAAGTGTTCCTGCGCGTCGTATTTGATGCCGGGCTCTTCTTCGTAGGCGCTGGCTGCGCCATCAGCCAGCGAGCGGGCTCCGGCGTACTTCCACAAGGGTTTGAGCGCCTCCTGGAGTTGGTCAAAGCTCACATCAGCGCGCAGCTGGACTTGTCCGTGGACGTGGATTTCGAAGGGAGCGTTGTAACTTGACATGATTGAATCGTAGTGGTGCCCCGAGCCGGGGTCGAACCGGCACGCCCCTTTTCAGGAAAGCGGCGGATTTTAAGTCCGCAGTGTCTACCAATTTCACCATCGGGGCGCCGGCTGCCCAACGCACTCCTGCGTCGCAGCGTAACCCGGGCAGCGCATGCGCGCAATGCCCTGTCGTATCTCTGGTCACAGGGCCGACGCCCCGCCGAGCCGCCCGCCTTGCACCACCAAGAAAAAAGGGAAGCCGAAGCTTCCCTTACAAATATGGAGCGGGAAAAGAGTCTCGAACTCTCGACCTCAACCTTGGCAAGGTTGCGCTCTACCAACTGAGCTATTCCCGCATTCGCCTACTGCACCCGACGTTTCCATCAGAGCTAATCAGCAAGCCTCAAATTATATCGCTATTTTTTGGCTCTATTCGATTGCAAACCAAAAAATCAACCAATCACCATCCATCCTTCCTTCAACAGTCATCTTGATTACGACGATCACAGAAGATCTTCAGACATCAAGACACAGACCGTATCTGGAGGCGCGGTCCGGAGTCGAACCGGACTAACCGGATTTGCAATCCGGGGCATAACCGCTTTGCTACCGCGCCAGAAATTCACATTTCTCTGACAAAAAAGGGAAGCATTTGCTTCCCTTTTTGTGGAAATTGGAGCGGGAAAAGAGTCTCGAACTCTCGACCTCAACCTTGGCAAGGTTGCGCTCTACCAACTGAGCTATTCCCGCATTTTACCGAAGCCTCACATTGTACAACGTTTGCTGCGATGGAATGAATTGTAGCGCATTTTTTGGGGTTCTCAAAAAAATTTGCGTCAATGTTTCAGGCCATCTGTCGCGGACGACGCTGCAACGGCCTTGTCCGTCGAGGGCGCAGCCACGACCGCCACTTCCTCATCCGTCAAGGGCACAGGCTTGGTTTCCAAGGCCACTTCCAGCACCTTGTCGATCCAGCGCACAGGCACGATCTCAAGTCCACTCTTCACGTTGTCCGGAATCTCGGCCAGGTCTTTGACGTTCTCTTCGGGGATCAGCACCGTCTTGATGCCGCCGCGCAGAGCCGCCAGCAGCTTTTCCTTGAGGCCACCAATGGCGGTAACTTCACCGCGCAACGTGATCTCACCGGTCATGGCAACATCGCCGCGCACGGGAATACCCGTGAGGGCCGAAACAAACGCCGTCGTCATCGCAGCGCCCGCACTCGGACCATCCTTAGGGGTTGCCCCGTCTGGCACATGGATGTGGATGTCGCGCTTCTCAAACGCTTCGTCCTTGATGCCCAGAATGCGCGAGCGGCTGCGCACCACCGTGCGGGCAGCCTCCACCGACTCCTTCATCACATCACCCAAAGAACCGGTGCGCGTGATCACACCCTTTCCGGGCATGGCGGCGGCTTCAATGGTCAGCAGATCGCCGCCCACCTCGGTCCAGGCCAGACCAACCACCTGGCCCACTTGGTTCTGCGCCTCGGCACGGCCGTAGGTGTATTTGCGCACGCCCAGGAAGTCAGGCAGGTTGTCGGCGGTGACAACGACCTGGGGTTCGAGCTTCTTGAGCTGCAGACCCTTGACCACCTTGCGGCAGATCTTGGACAACTCGCGCTCCAGCGAACGCACGCCGGCTTCCCGCGTGTAGTAGCGCACCATGTCTCGCACGGCGGGCTCGGTGATCAGCAGTTCTTCGTCCTTCACGCCATTGTTCTTGAGCTGCTTGGGCAGCAAGTACTTCATGGCGATGCTGGTCTTCTCGTCCTCGGTGTAACCCGACAGGCGGATCACTTCCATGCGGTCGAGCAGGGCCGGTGGAATGTTCATCGAGTTCGACGTGGCGACGAACATCACGTCGCTCAGGTCGAAGTCCACTTCGACGTAGTGATCGCCAAAAGTGTGGTTCTGCTCGGGGTCCAGCACCTCCAGCAGCGCACTCGACGGGTCGCCTCGGAAGTCCGTGCCCAGCTTGTCGATCTCGTCCAGCAGGAACAGCGGATTGCGCGTGCCCACCTTCGACAAGCTCTGCAGCACCTTGCCCGGCAGTGCGCCGATGTAGGTGCGGCGGTGCCCACGGATTTCAGCCTCGTCGCGCATGCCGCCCAGGGCCATGCGCACGTACTTGCGGCCCGTGGCCTTGGCAATGGACTGCCCCAACGAGGTCTTGCCCACGCCCGGTGGCCCCACCAGGCACAGGATGGGAGCCTTCACCTTGTCCACGCGCTGCTGCACCGCAAGATATTCAAGGATGCGGTCCTTTACCTTGTCCAGGCCAAAGTGGTCTTCGTTGAGCACGCCTTCGGCATTGACCAGGTCGTGCTTGATCTTGGTCTTCTTGCTCCAAGGCAGCGCCGTGAGCACGTCAATGTAGTTACGCACCACGGTGGCCTCGGCCGACATGGGCGACATCAGCTTGAGCTTCTTGAGTTCTGCATCAGCCTTCTTGCGCGCCTCGGCAGGCATCTTGGCGAGCTTGATCTTTTTCTCGATCTCCTCGATGTCCGCGCCTTCGTCGCCTTCGCCCAACTCCTTCTGGATGGCCTTGACCTGCTCGTTCAAGTAGAAGTCGCGCTGGTTCTTCTCCATCTGGCGCTTCACACGCCCACGGATCTTCTTGTCCACGTTGAGGATGTCCACCTCGCGGTCAAGCTGCTCGAACAGGTTTTCAAGGCGCGCCTTCACATCCGACAGGTCCAGCACCACCTGCTTGTTCTCGAGCTTGAGCGGCAGGTGCGCGGCGATGGTGTCGGCCAGACGGCCTGGATCGTCGATGCTGGAGATCGATGTGAGGATCTCCGGGGGAATCTTTTTGTTGAGTTTGACGTACTGGTCAAACTGCTGCATCACAGCACGGCGCAGCGCTTCAATCTCGCTGGGCTTGTTGGCCTCGGGTGTGGCTTCTACCGGCGTGACGGTGGCCGTGAAATGGGTCTCAGCGTCCTCGATGGACGCCACCAGAGCGCGCTGCTGGCCTTCGACCAGCACCTTCACGGTGCCGTCAGGCAACTTGAGCATCTGCAGGATGGTGGAGACGCAGCCGACATCGAACATGTCCGACACCGAAGGCTCGTCCTTGGCTGCAGCTTTCTGTGCCACCAGCATGATGCGACGGTCGGCCTCCATGGCCAACTCAAGCGCCTTGATGCTCTTGGGACGCCCCACAAAAAGCGGGATGACCATGTGGGGAAAAACCACCACGTCACGCAAAGGCAACAGCGGTAGATCGATAGGGGTGGCTGGCAGGGGGGTATGTCCGGACATGGAAATCCTCAAAGTGCTCTGTGGAAATGGGTCCACATGTGGGGATTTTCAACCCTTACGCGCAAGCCGCGCTGGCACAAGGGTTGATGGTTCAATGGGCGACACCAATGCGCCCGCTCCGGTCATCTCAGACGGTGTGAAGGGTTCCGGCGTGTCCATGCGGGCATCGCAGACTCCTTCACGCCTTCTCAGGCCTTCTTGGCCGCCTCGCGATAAACGAGCAGCGGCGGCTTGTTTTCTTCGATGGTGGACTCGTCCACCACCACTTTTTCAACGTTGCTCGTATTGGGCAAGTCGAACATCGTGCCAATCAGCGATTGCTCCAGGATTGAGCGCAGGCCCCGGGCTCCGGTCTTGCGGGCCAAGGCCTTGCGAGCGATGGCCTTAAGCGCGGCAGGACGGATTTCGAGGTCCACACCTTCCATGGCCAGGAGCTTGCTGTATTGCTTGACCAGCGCGTTCTTGGGTTCCGTCAGGATCTGCACCAGCGCATCCTCGCTGAGTTCAGCCAGAGCCGTCACCACGGGCATGCGCCCCACGAGTTCAGGAATCAGGCCGAACTTGATCAGATCTTCGGGTTCGATCTCGGTGAACACCTCTGTCAGCGAACGCTGCTTCTTGCTCTTGACCGATGCGCCAAACCCGATGCCCGAGGCTTCGGTGCGGTTCTCGATGACCTTTTCCAGTCCCGCAAACGCACCGCCACAGATAAACAGAATGTTGGTCGTGTCGATCTGCAGGAAGTCCTGATTCGGGTGCTTGCGTCCGCCCTGCGGCGGCACGCTGGCCATCGTGCCTTCGATGAGCTTGAGCAGCGCCTGCTGGACGCCCTCGCCCGAAACGTCACGCGTGATGCTGGGGTTGTCCGACTTGCGCGAGATCTTGTCGATCTCGTCGATGTAGACGATGCCGCGCTGCGCGCGCTCCACCTCATAGTTGCAGCTTTGCAGCAGCTTCTGGACGATGTTCTCCACATCTTCGCCCACATAACCGGCTTCCGTCAGCGTGGTGGCGTCGGCCATCACAAAGGGAACGTCCAGCATGCGCGCCAGGGTCTGCGCCAGCAGCGTCTTGCCCGAACCCGTGGGCCCAATCAGCAAAATGTTGCTCTTGGACAGCTCCACATCGTCTTTGTGGGCCTTGTCCTTGTGTCGCAGGCGCTTGTAGTGGTTGTACACCGCCACCGCCAGCGTGCGCTTGGCCACGTCCTGACCAATCACATAGTTGTCGAGGTTGGTCTTGATCTCTACGGGGGTGGGCAGGTCACTGCGGCCTTCGCGCGCCAGGTCGCCAGCCGGGAGCTCATCGCGAATGATCTCGTTGCACAGGTCAATGCACTCGTCGCAGATAAAGACCGACGGACCGGCGATCAGCTTCTTCACTTCATGCTGGCTTTTGCCGCAGAAAGAGCAGTAAAGGGTTTTTTCGCTGGAAGAGCCTTTTTTCTCGGCCATGGGGGCAATGCCTTGCTTGTTACGGAAAGTTGTCGGGATGATAACCAAATAAAAAACGGCGTCTTCCCCAAAGGAAAACGCCGCTGTTTGACCCTCTGGCTATCAGGAGCGCTTGCTGATCACCTGATCGACCAAACCGTATTCCTTGGACTCATCAGCCGACAGGAAATAGTCACGCTCGGTGTCGCGCTGGATCTTTTCCAGCGGCTGGCCCGTGCGCTCGGCAAGGATCTTGTTGAGCTGCTCGCGGGTCTTGAGGATTTCGCGGGCATGGATCTCAATCTCGGTGGCCTGGCCCTGCATACCGCCCAGAGGCTGGTGGATCATGACCTTGGAGTTGGGCAGCGCAAAACGCTTGCCCTTGGCTCCTGCGGCCAGCAGGAAGGCGCCCATGCTGGCGGCCATGCCGGTGCACAGGGTCGAGACATCAGGCTTGATGAAGTTCATGGTGTCAAAGATCGCCATGCCGGCGCTTACCGAGCCACCCGGGGAGTTGATGTAGAACGAAATGTCCTTGTCGGGGTTTTCACTCTCCAGGAACAGCAGCTGAGCCACCACCAGGTTGGCGGTCTGGTCGTTGACCGGACCCACCAGAAAAATCACGCGCTCCTTGAGCAGGCGCGAGTAGATGTCGTAGGACCGTTCGCCACGGCCCGACTGCTCGATAACCATGGGAACCATGCCCAGGCCTTGTGTTTCCAATGCGCTCATGTTTTTCTCCAGACAAGCAGGTACTGTACCCAGAAATGAATTGGGGCTTGTGCACGAAAGCACAAGCCCCTGTATGTAACGGCAACAACCGGGCAATTCGATAACAAGCCGCCCAGTCGACAGCCTATCAGCCTTGTTGGGCCATCAGTTCGTCAAACGACACGGCCTTCTCGACCACCTTGGCCTTGGACAGCACAAATTCGGTCACGTTGTTTTCGATCACAACGGCTTCGACTTCCGCCAAGCGCTGGCGGTCGCCGAAGTACCAGCGCACCACGTCTTCGGGCTTCTCGTAGCTGGCAGCCAGCTCATCGATGTGGGCCTTGAGCTGTTCGGGCTTGGCCTGCAGCTCATTGGCACGCACCAGCTCGGCCAGCACCAGGCCCAGGCGCACGCGGCGCTCAGCCTGGGGGCGGAACACGTCTTCAGGGATCTCGGCCTTGTCGGCGTCCTTGATGCCGCGTTGCTTGAGTTCAGCGCGGGCACCCTCCAGCAGGCGGGCGATTTCAGCTTGCACGCTGGAGTTGGGCAGGTCCAGCTCAGCCTTGGCCACTAGGGCGTCCATCACGGCTTGCTTGTTGCGGGCCAGCAGACGGAACTTGACTTCACGCTCCAGGTTCTTCTTGATGTCGGCGCGCAGGCCTTCCACGGAGCCATCGGCAATACCGAGCGACTTGGCCAGGGCATCATTCACTTCGGGCAGGTGGGCAGCTTCGATCTTCTTGATGGTCACCAGGAAGTCAGCGGTCTTGCCAGCCACATCCTTGCCGTGGTACTCCGCAGGGAATGCCAGGGGGAAGGTCTTGCTTTCGCCAGACTTCATGCCACGCACGGCGTCTTCGAACTCCTTGAGCATCTGGCCTTCGCCCACCAGGAACTGGAAGTCTTCGGCCTTGCCGCCTTCAAACGGCTCGCCATCGATCTTGCCTTCGAAATCGACCGTCACGCGGTCGCCGTCTTGCGCAGCAGCATCCATGGCGCGCTGGGCGAAGCTGCGGCGCTGCTTGCGCAGGATGTCGATGGTCTTGTCGATGGCGGCGTCCGTCACTTCAGCCGACAGCTTTTCGACTTCGGCATCAGACAGATCGGCAATCTTGACTTCTGGGAACACTTCGAAAATGGCATCGAAAGTGACCTGGCCTTCAGGAGCGCCTTCCTTTTCGGTGATGCGGGGCTGGCCAGCAACACGCAGGTTGGCTTCGTTGGCTGCCACGGCAAAGGCTTCACCCACCTTGTCGTTCAGCACTTCGTACTGCACCGAGTAGCCGTAACGCTGGGCCACCACGTTCATGGGCACCTTGCCGGGACGGAAACCGTCCATCTTGACCGTGCGGGCCAGGCGCTTGAGGCGCGTGTCGACTTCGGACTGGATCAGGGTGACGGGCACGCTCAGCGTAATCTTGCGCTCGAGCTTCTCAAGGGTTTCAACAGTAACGGCCATGGCTATTCCTCTTATGAATGTGGATCGTGCTGGCTGCAGCGCAGCAGCGCCGTGTTCCGCAAAGTCTCACATGGGTGGTGCGCGGGGGGGGACTCGAACCCCCACACCATTGCTGGCGTCAGGACCTAAATCCGAATCAACCGAACACGCGCAAACTTTATTTTCATAGGGAAAACCGAAAAAAACGGACTGATTTTTTCGAATTTCCCAAACTATTTCCCAAACTCGAGCAGAATCCCAAACAGGCCCCTACCCGCGTAGAGAGGCAACGCCTCCCTCTGGGGAACTCGGCATTCTAACTGACCAGACTTTTCAGGTAAGGCAGAACCCATGGCAAACATCTCCAACCGCTCCCCCTGGCAAGTCAAGCTGGCCGGTCAGAAGGAGCAGAGGTTCCGCCTCAAATCCAAGGCCTTGGAGTACTTGGCAAGCCAGGGACACCCCGACCCAGCCAAGTTGCCCAAGAACGCCTTAAAGCAACTGGAAACAGCTTTTGAGGTCCAGATCAAACTGGCCGACAAGGATGGCAACGTCGTCACCCGCAGCTCTACGCACGACACACTGGACCAAGCAAAGGCATGGGCCAAGGAGCAAGAGGACCAAATCAAGAGCATCCGCACGAAGCACGGCGGGTTCATCGCTGGGTACGAGACCATCACGATCGAGCAAGCACTCAAACGGTTCCACGCGGAGCACTACGCGGGCAAACGCTCGTTCAAGGAAGTGAGCTACCGCGTCACACATCTGTCCGAATGGCTTGGGAAGAACACTTTGCTGCGCGATCTGACCAAAAAGGACTTCATGCGGCTGCGGGACCAACTGCTGGAAAAGAAATATTCGGCCTCCTCCGTCCGCAACTACTTCACGGTTCTGACCTCCCTCTACTCCCACGCAGCCAATGAGTGGATTTACCCCGTGGACAACCCGCCCAGCGGGATTTCGCTGCCCAAACCTCGGAACAACATCCAACGCTCATGGATGGGCAACGAGTACGAGCGTCTGATGGCTTCGCTTGAAGACCACTCCCCTTGGATGGTGCCCATCGTGAAACTAGCGCTGGCCATGGCTTTCCGCCGGGGGGAAATCGTCCAAAGCGCCAAAGACAAGAAAACTGGGGAGCAATCGGGTGGCATGCGTTGGGAGGATGTGGACTGGGACAACAACGTTCTGAGACTTCCCCGAGAAAAGAACGATCACACCAAGAGCGTGACCCAGTCACTTGGGCGCTCCGTCCCCCTGACCCCCGAAATGCAAGACATCCTGCGGCCCCTCTACGAGGCAAGCCCAACCAAGTCGGGACTGATATTTACGAACACCATCAACTCGGTAACAGGCGCGTTCACCATCGCCTGCGCCAAGGCCAAACCACCGATCACCGACCTGACATTCCATTCGCTGCGCAAGATCGCCACCAAAAGCCTGTCGAAGAAGGTCAACAACCCGATGGAGCTGAGCCGCCTGACCGGCCACAAGAGCCTGGACGTCTTGAACCGGAGATATTTCGATGTGCAGGTGGAGGAGCTGTACGCCCTCCTCGTCGAAAACTCGGGCACGGTTCGGCATCGGGGCATCAGCGCACTGACCAAGGTGCTGGGTCTCGCTGATGCGAAGAAGTTCATTGAGGAGGTTCGTGAACTTCCTACCGTGGAAGATGCCTTTCGGTGACCATACGCTAACGCTCCGCTTCCGATTAGCCTCAGCTGATCAAGGCGTAGGAACGTCAGGCGTTGTAGTCGAGATTGGCATCAATCGCCTCAGCCTGCAATTCCACACTCGACGCCACAAGGGTTCTGGGAGGAACGTCCAGGCCAGCACAGATTTTTAACCAGCCCGGTTCCCCGTTGAAGTCTTGATCGGCCAGTGCTAGCTCGAACGGCGCTCTCTCCCATTTCGGCCAATCTTCGAATTTTGTGGGTCGCAATGGTGGGACATGAAAATCGTGGCGGCCATAAATTTTGACGCGGGGGGGCTCGTGCTCAGTCTCATACCCCCAAAAGCCAGCCAAAACATCGCTGCCCACCACCAATGACCAAGTGTGATCGGCTTTGAAATTCACAGCAGCGAGGTTGCCTTGGAACCGCGTGATAGATCGATGGGCGAGAGGAGTCACATCATCGAGCCATTTTTGAAGCGTTGTTTCAAGGTCTTCTCCCAGGGGCACGCCTTCTGGGGATCTGGTAGCCCGACTTGAATCTGATTCGAAGGGCATGCTCATGAAAAGCTCAAACCCCGTCGAATCGCACAAGTTACAGCTCCCACCCCCGAAAAGACCGTACAGCGCCTCCTCCTGTTCCTCCGTATGCACCAACCCCAGCACGTGACGGATGCTTTTGAGTAGTTGCCCGATCGCAGATAGACGCCCCGCCCTCCTCGCAATCGCAGGCCAAACCCCGGTGGGGGTTTTCACCTCAAAAAGCCTTGCCCGGAACAAGAATTGCGGAAGATAAGCTTCACTGCCATCTTCCTCTGTAACGGGCCTCACAATCAAATGCACGATTGGGGCGCCGACTTCCTTCGGGGAAGGCTGACACAACACAGACACCTCACACCCCCACTGGCCCTCGAAGGCTTTCAACCATTGGCTACCCATGGTTGACTTGTAAAGCGCGTTTTGGATGTCATCGACCAATTGGGACTTGTCTACCTGGTCATTGATCTGGCTTTGGTTTTTTTGATTCATCATTAAGTTCTCCTATTTGTCCAACCAGATTCGCAAACCGATCCCCGATCTGTCAAGTGGGTACCCCGAAGCCAGTATTCATGCGGGTTTGCAAGTCATCATCGGTGTGGCTGACGCCTGTCACCCCCCGAAAATCCTGAGCATGACCCCGATCCCAAGGCTGCTGAGACACCTGTGATGTGTTCCTGCCCATGGAACTCCACTGCTCGAAGGGCCTGTCGTACCAGGCTGGGCATAAGGTGCTGATGGACTTCAACTCAGTGGGCGTGAACTGGTCCACCAACTCATCCCACCAAGCCCTCTGCCAGCCTTGGGGAGATCCAGCCAAGCGATTGATGTCCGCTTGGAAGGTTTGCCAGGTGTACGTGCTCCCCAGTCGTTGACAGCACGAACGGCGGTACTCGAAGTCCGCTAACTGTTGGGGCGTCAACACCTGCTCAACAGCCCATCTCGCTTGCAATTCAAGCTGCTGAAATGTCGATAAGGCTTTGGCCGATTGTGCGTGGTTGGGCTCACGGACTGTGCCGATCAGCGCATCCCGCACCAGCTCTTCAAAGAACGCTCTTCGCAACGGAGGTACAGCGCGCAGAGCATCTGCCAGACGATGTGGCCTGCGTTTGGCCGCGAAGACCAAATCTTTAATCAGCAACGATTCGATCAGCGATTCGTTGGTGATGGGCTCTGGCAACTCCTTGCCTTGCGTCATGCGCTGCAAGCGCTTGCGCAGGATTTCTGGGGTGAAGGGTCTGTCAATCGCGGTTGCCAGGCGTTGACAGGCTGCGACGATGTCGATTTCCGATCCGGTGAGATGAGACAGCTCGGGAAACGACACCAGCACCTCACGGAATGTTGCAGATGGCACTTTGAGCGCTGTCGCTTGAACGTCGGTGACCGATGGGGTTGCACGCTGCCGGAATTCAGGCAGCCTAGATTGGGCCTGCTCGATCAGGGCCTCCAATGCCCCAACGAACTGGGGCTTGTTCTTGCTCACCCATTCCTTCACGCTGAACGCGGCCCGAACAACGTGGGGTGGATCGGCAGCGTCCAAGCAGTCAGGCAGGCGTTGGGGTGCACGGCTCACTACCCACATCAGTTCTTTGGCCAGTAGTTCCGCCAAGGGGTTTTCTTGGCTCTTGCGAATGCGCTGGTACTGCCCCAGAAAAACTGACCAGGACCAAGATCGACCCAGCGTCTCACGCCATCGGGTCAATACGTTGAACGCTGTTTCTGCGTCAGGCCATGCGAGCAACAGTTGACGGCGTGCACCTGCGTCAGACTGGTCGAACAGTGCGGCATCGTCCAATGCTTCTGAACGCAACGCCAGTGGGTGTGTGCGTGCAGGTTGCGCACCTTGATCTTCGGGGGCGAACCCTTCCCACGAACCAATGTGTCGCACCATCTGGACGCCACAAACACCAGCACGCAAGTGCACATGGGCACGTCGTTGGCGCTCCAATCCTCGGCGGTGGTTTCGCTCCTGAACCTTCTTGTTGCGCGCGATCACCTCCTCACGCTTTTGAGCATATTGGGGGTTTGTCTGCTCCACATGAGCGGGGCCAACATGGGCTGTGGCCTCTCTTTGCAGGCCCAGTTCGGCAAAAGACTTGTGCGTGACCCGCTCTGATCGTCCTGCCCGTCGCAAAGCTGCGTTGCAGTGGTCTGCCCAAGATTTACGCCAGCCATATAGGACCTTGAATGTGTCGAGGGCACGGTTCTTGGGGCCGAATCCGTCAGCGGTCCAATGCCGGGTCGTACACATCATGTGGACATGCGGGTTGCCTGGCTTGTTGTGGATCGCGTAAGTCACCAGCACCCCGTGTGGTGTGAGTTGGTCTCGAATGAAGTTTTCAATCAGCCGGACCCAGGCCTCTGGGGAGGTCCCATCAGCGATTTCTTTTGGGAGGGCGCATTCAAACTCCCGAAAGATGGCAGCATCCTTGCGCTTCTCGGACTGGTGAACGTGCTGCCAAAGGTCTTGCGGATTGACTTTCCAAGCCGGACCAAAGCTGGGGGTGATGGTGGCGTTGTGGATGACCTCACGGCTTTTGGACGTGCTGTCATAGATGTGCTGGGTGACTGGATCGACGATCCGCGATCCCGTACGGTAGGCCAGTGCGCGCAGCGCGTGGAGCTTCTTGTTCTTGGCACGCGAGTGCATCTTGACGGTGAGGTGGTAGATGCTCATAGCGCACCCCCGAACACTGGGAGGGTGGCACCGGGCCAATGAAGCTGGCGACCTCGACAGCGTGGTTTCCGATGAATGTGCGGGCGACCTCGACCGTGGAAGTTGAAGTCTCGACCACCGAAGGGTGGCGCACCAAAGCGTTGTCCCGAAGGGGCAATGCATAAGTGCGCTTGGACAAGTCCCGTGACCGGGAGGTATGGCAATGAATGGGGCATGGAATGGGTCTCCTTGCCATCCAAGGTGCCAGAAGCTGCTCAAAATTGCAGCAATAAACGGGGGCTGACCGCCCGGATCTGGGCTGAACGGTCGTGCGCGTTTGGCTCGTGGTCGAATCGACGTCGTTTAGTGGGCGAAACGGTGTCGAATCGTGGTGCAGACGACAACCTATCGTCGGTGGATCGCCGGGGATGGGTTGTGGGGTCGGGGTGATTGTCGAAACGACGTCGTTTGGTGGACGACAAGACACCATGTCATCGAGAAAACGACAATTGTTCCCTCCACCTGTGTTCCGCATCAGCTGAACGGTGCCGAAACGAGTTCGGTCCGCTGAGGAGGAGTCATTGTCGGAGGTTCAGCCGACAAAGCTCAGTGCGACATCCGGGGTATATTGCTGCATGGACACCGAATCCGACCTCCCAGAAACGCCTCCAATAGACGATGCGTTTGCTCGCCTTCGTTTCGCCGGTGGCCGTTTCAATTCGCACACTATCCCTCTGGAAGTGTTGCCTGACCTAGCTGCGTATCGCAAGCTGATCGTGGAAGTGGCGAAAATGCTGTTTAAGCAGCGAGTGGGAACCCGCGTCCGCGTGCCAAAGGGGTTTGAGGACTCCTTCATGATCGGACTCGCAGAGGTTCAAGGTGGTAGCAGCGCGGTTGCCGTAATGCCTCGTTTATCAACTGCCGCTAGGCCTGCACCCCAGCAATCTTTGGGTTTCGCTGCGAATCAGGCCTCGTTCAACCCACCTCAGTACCCCGAATTCGATGAGGCACGTGACTACATCGATAACCTTATCGACTCGGTGGGAACTACTGGACAGGTGCCAAGAGAATTTCCCGTAGAGCTTGCCGGGTTCTTCAACTCATTCGGTCAAAGCCTTCAACACGACGAGTTCGTAGAGCTGGGATACGGCGGGGCTAAACCTGTTCGCTACGACACCCTCATTCGGAAGAAGATCGTTCTTTCACGAGAGACGACCTACGAGAATGCAGTCGACGACCAGTTTGTGCTGAACGGAGGTGTGTCAACGACCGGGACCATCCACGTGCTTCACGAAAGCGGATCAAGTTACGACTTCCAACCAGCCACAGAGTTCGAGTTCAAAAAGGCATACCAACGCGCAACGGAAACCGTTCGACTGGTCGGTACAGGGCTTTACGACAAGAACGAACGACTCAAACGCCTCATCGCTGTGACTATCGTTTACAGCGAAGGCGGAGCAATTCAGCCCTTCGAGTCTAGGCTAGAAGAAATTGCCGCCACACCTGCTGGGTGGTATGACGGCGAGAATCCGGCACCTTCCCCTGCCGCTGTCCAAGCAATGCGCCAATTTCTAGAAGAGGTGTCACTGCTGTCTTCGCCGCTTCCGCACCTTTACCCGATCCCCAGTGGTGGAGTAGTGGCGGAGTGGAGTTTGGGAGATTGGGAGGCAAGCGCCGAGGTTGTCCCAAGTGGTGAGCAATTGGCACTGAACGCCGTCAATACAACGACAGCAGATGAGCTGGATATGCTTGTGGGACTGAACAGCCCCGACTTGATGAAAGAGTTTAAGTCGTTCATGGGCGCCATCTCTTCGGAAGAGGGACCGTTTGATGCCAGTTCATAGCCAGTCCCGTCTAGCTACCTCAGACGAACTGCTCATGCGACAAGTTCATCCGAGTCAAATCACCGAGGGGCGTCCATCATCCAGGTGCTTTACCCCGACAGGAACGGACAAGGGGCACTTGTCTGCGGATCGGGAGAGCCTGTTGACCCCCAAAGAAGCGTACGAGCGGTACTTACAGCGTAAACAGCTCCTCGAAGGTGGTGGAACCTGGGGAGTTTCTATTGCGGAGTTCGAACAGCTCGGGCTTCTTAGCTACTCAGACCCTTTACCTGACAACGCGTCGCATGCGCTCGTCGACTTCACCTCAGCAGGTGACGAAAAAAAGCAGCTCACCAAGGGTAAGCTTGCGTATGCGAAGGCAATCGAAAGAAAAAGGCTGCACCCTCCACCTGCCGCCGATCAGTAATTCGAAGTGTCGACTTCGAGGAGTCGCATTACTGGCTCGCGACGAGGCTAGCGGCCTGAGCGTCGTACACCACCCCAGTCAGCGTGCCATCCACCAGTCGTTGGACAACCTCGTCAATCACGTGCAGCGGCACAAGGAACCACTCACGAGGCTTCACTGGTTTGCCAAAACGGTCCTCAATGGTGAGGTCCAGTTGGGCAGAACCAAAAACCCGATGGAAGAGGCCTTCCAGCTTCACGCGATTGACGTTGTGGAGCTTGTAGGTGGCGACGATTTCCACACCTGCCAGCAGGTAGGTCGGCTGGTTTTCTGCTCCCGCGATCCGGGTCTCGACCTTGCCACCTGTCACACCAATCTTGTGAACCAACTCACGGTGCTGCACCACGAACGGGTGATCTGATTTGCTCCGTAGGACGTAAATCGTGCCCGTCTCAATGTCCTCTGGCTCCACTTCGTCGCTGAACAGCGGCCCCATATTGGGATCGGTGAGTCGCCTTCCCGTGTCGTCTTTGTAGAGCGCACGCTGCAAAGAGCGGCGCAGCAGATTGCTCTCCGTGCCGTTGGAGTAGATGACGCGCAGACGCGCATCGTTCTCGCCATTCGGTGCTTTGATCGTCTCCCCGACTTCCGCCACATAGGCGAGCTGACCACCCAAGATGAAGTAGTTGCCATCGGCAATGCTGGCATCACGTCCGAAGCGCAGCGACTTCCGCACGCCAGATTTCAGGTCTTGCTCCACCTGCTCGAACAAGGGGCGGAACCGTTCAAAGTCCTGGCAAGCTGTCCGATCAGCCACTTCCTCTGCGGCGCGTTTTTCGGTGCTGGATCGGACATGCCGCAGCACGGTGATGTCACCCTCTTCGACTGTCTCGTCCCCGATTTCCAATTCAGCCAGCAGAGCGTCCTCGTCGAGTGCGTCTACATCCACTGCCGCGATTTCGTGGCCTTCAAGCAGCTTGGGGGCGTCCAGTTCTGCAAGGAGGGTTTGAGCCTCGGGCAACTTCCGCAGCTGATCCAGCCGAACCGCATACAGACGTTCAAAGATGTCTCGTCCCTCGCCATGCTGGGGTGCTCGGCCATGCGTTTGATGAAACCGCAGAATGTCCTCAAAGCCAGCGATGATGCGCTCCTCACGCGGGGTACGGCTCGATGTTTTGAGCGGCGTAACCTCTACGCCCAGTGCATCCAGCAGTTCGTCGTCATCAATATCAGCCATTGCTCTGTGCTCCTTGCGCCTGGGCTGATTTTGCGAGTGCGCGATAGCGGGCGAACGCTGCAACACCTTCGGCCATGCGCTTTTCCCAAGCATCGGCAGAGTTGATGTCCGGCAGGCGGCCACGCTCGTTCTTGAACTGCAATGCACGTTTGGAGAGGTCACGTGCCTCTTCTTCCGTCAGGCTCACCTTCTTTGCAGCGATGGCGGCTTGTACCTGGCGCAATGACTTCTCGTCCATGGCTTTGGCCAGCACTGAGTAAGCAGCATCAAACGGGTTGATGCGGTCGATGAGATCGATGTCCAAGTCCTTCACGTTGACGAACTTGCGCACACCATCAATCAGGGCGGTGCTTCCTTGCCCCGTGCCACTGCCGCTGGCATCTGCCTGAGCCAAAGCCAACTTCGCTTGCTGGGTGATGTTCATGGCGGCAATCGCGTGTTGACGGATGGCCTCTTGATCAGCATCGCTCAGCTCGGGATAACGCTCCCGCACGATCTTGCCCATACGCAGTTGGGTCAATTCCTCCGGAAGCGTGTTCTCTTTGTCGAACAACCCGCGTTCCAGCGCCGTCTTGTCTTGCAGAAAGCTCGTGACGACCTCATTCAGGTCTTCTTTGCAAATACGGGTGGCCTCTGGCGTCTCAGGCTTGGTCAGGCCTGCGATCTCCAAGTGAATCTGGCCTGTGTCCTTGTTCACCCCGATGTTGTGCCCACCCTCCTTGTAACCATCGTCGCCATAGTCGAAGCCTTCTTGGGGGCCTGCGTTCTTCGGCGTGAACTCGTAGCGGGGTGCCAAAACCTGCTCCATCAGCAGGCTGGCAGAGATGGCTTTGAGCATGTCGTTCACAGCCTCAGCCACTGCTGATTGCTCAGCGGTGGGTTCCGCGATCAGGTTGGTGAACCGTGACCGCTCTTTGCCTTTGGCGTCACGGGTTGCGCGGCCAATGATCTGCACGATTTCGGTCAGACTGCTGCGGTAGCCAATGGTCAAGGCATGCTCGCACCAAATCCAGTCGAAGCCTTCTTTGGCCATGCCCAGCGCGATGATCACGTCCACATGGTCACGGTCGTTTTTGTGGGCTGGGTCTTTCAGCGCTGAGAGCACGCGAGAGCGCTTCGCCGGATCGCTGTCGTCAACAAGGTCCGCCACCTTCAAGATGCGGCCTTGTTGGGATACGACCAAATGGAAGCCAGTGTCAGGGTCCACGCCCTTCCATGTACCCAGACCGTGCATGATTTCGTCCACCTCGCGTTGCTTGTCCTTCAAGCTCTCACGCGCATTCACGTTGGGAATGTGGACGATAGTTTTGAGTGCAGGGTCCAGCACCTTGTTGACCGCATCAACGTAGGCCCCGGTGTAGAAGAAGTAACCGATGTCCAGCGATTTGAGCCACTGGTAGCCATTGAGCTGCTCGTAGTAGGTGTACGTCACCGTCTCAAACCGGGATTCGTCCTGCGGACCCAACACCGCCTCACTGTCTCCACGGAAGTAAGAGCCCGTCATCGCCACCAAATGAACCTTGTCACGGGCAATGAAGGCACCCAGTTGGCTGCCCAGTTTGTTGTCTGGGTTGCTGGACACGTGATGGAACTCGTCAATCGCGATCAGGCGGTTGTCAAAAGCATTGATGCCCAGTTCTTCCACGGCAAAGCGGAAGGTAGCGTGGGTGCAGACCAGCACCTTGTCATCACTGGCTAAAAACTGACGCACTGCATCCACTTTGGACTTGGCCGTGCGTGGCTCATCCCCGCCTGGTGCATTGCACAGGTTCCACTGGGGGGCCACCTTCCAGTCCCAGTAAAAGCCGAACTGGGTCAGCGGTTCGTCGGCAAAGCTGCCACCAATGGAGCGCTCAGGCACCACCACGATGGCCTGTTGCAAGCCCTGGTTGTTCAGCTTGTCCAGCGCAATGAACATCAGGGCACGAGACTTGCCGGATGCCGGGGGAGACTTGATCAGCAGGTATTGCTCACCACGCTTGGCGTAGGCACGCTCTTGCATGGCACGCATGCCCAACTCATTGGCCTTGCTCGATGCACCAGTGCGTGCCGTGGTGATGGACACCGACGGCACGGTGTACGCATTGGTCGGGTTGCTTGCTTGATCGCTCATACGGTTTTCTTCCTCCCTCGGGTTGCCTTGGCAGCAGGCTTGGCCTTGTCTGCGGCAGTCATCTTGGTGTACAGCTCGAACAACTTTTCCAGTCGCTCGGTGTCGTTCTTGAAGCGGCGGCCTATGTAGATGCGCTCCAACACCTCGTCATTACGCTCATGGGCATTGCGCAGGTTGTCCGGCATGGTTTCCGGGTCGTACAAATCGGCGATGGTGGCTGGGAAGTGGGCTTCACGAGCCAGCAGAATGTCCTCACCGCAGCGGGTCAGGTCAGCCTTGTTCTGCTCAGTGAGCAAGGGCACGGGGAAGGTGTTCCAGCCAAGAGTGTTGGAGTAGCGGAAATCAGTTTTTAGCTTGCCACAAACGGTGCCGATCCAAACCAAATGCAGACGCGAAGCAATCAGGGCTAGGTTCCAGAGGGGAGCGTCATAGAGAGCAAAGGCGCTATCACTAACGATGGTGCCGGAAGGTAGCAGTCCTACCGGCAAATATGGACGGGATTCGGACGAAACTCTTGGAACAATTAGCGTACAGCGCTTTCCTACATAAGTTCGCTGGAACTGATGCGATCTGTCGGCGATGTCTTTGGCAGTTTTACCACCGTTGAGACGCAGGCTCCTCACAGCACGAATTCGTTGAGCAATAGCCGCGATTGATTCCGCCTCGGCTAAGTGCTGATCCTCGATCCAAATGCAGTAACGCTCATGCCCCCTAATAAACTCGGCAGAACCATAGATACGCCTGACAAAGCGACTTCGATGCGCCTGCAAAAGCTGCAATGCATCAAGTTCGGTTCGTGACATGAGCAAATGCCCACCATCTATGGGCGTGTTGCCGAAGGTCATCTCGCTCTGCTGTCCCAATGGTTGACTCACCTTGTCCACCATGACGCCTTGACCGGCTACGAGATACGCATTTATCTGCGAGCATTGCCGCTCTGTGATCTGGCCTGAATCATCCAGTGAAAACAGCCGTCGCGGGCTGCGCGGCTCCGCCGTAATTCCGACGATGATCACAGTCACTCCGGCATTGTGGCTTGCGAGATTGGCCCATTTGAACGAGGTATGAGCAAAAGCAATGCTGCTCCCTGTTCCAAAAATCAGCGGCCACAGGATCGCCACCTGAGCGCCCTGACAGATTGAATTCGTGGACACGAAAGCAGCGCTGCATCGAGTTTCCATGCCGTAGTTAGCGGCCTTCATGAACCAACCCGCAACGTAGTCGAGCGACTTCCAGTTATCCACGTTCTTGAAGAGCGCCTGCAAGTCCGCCTTCTGCTCCTCCTCTTGTCCTCGCGCGCCAAGGTATGGGGGATTTCCGCAAATGAACGTTTCACCGCCCTCATTTTTGAAATCCGTCTCCGACTGATTCAGCGGTTCTCCAAACAGATCATCCGCCATCAACTTTACGCCGATGCCACTTGGCGGGCAGATGCTTAACCAGTCCAATCGTAGCGCGTTCCCGCAGACGATCCAGTTCTGCGCATCCAGCGGCAGGAACTCAGCCAGCGCATCCTTCTGCCCCCGATAGAGCACATCGCACTGGAACTCCGCAATGATGAGCGCCAGGCGCGCGATCTCAGCAGGGAAGTCGCGCAGCTCGATCCCCCGAAAATTGGTCAGAGGAATCTCGCTTCGCAAGTGCAGCTCATCCCTGCGCCGGTTGATCTCCGCCTCTATCTCGCGCATCTGCTTGTACGCAATGACCAAGAAGTTTCCCGATCCGCAGGCCGGGTCAAACACCCGGATGCGGGCCATGCGCTTGCGCAGGTTCAGCAGTTTGCGTTCGTTGTCACCAGCGTCAGCCAGCGCAGCGCGCAGGTCGTCCAAGAACAGCGGGTTCAGCACCTTCAAGATGTTGGGCACACTGGTGTAGTGCATGCCCAAGGCCCCACGCTCATCGTCGTCAGCCACTGCCTGAATCATGCTGCCGAAGATGTCGGGGTTGATCTCGCGCCAGCTCAATGCACCCGCATGCATCAGGTAGGTGCGAGCCATGCGCGTGAATCGCGGCACCTCTGTGCTACCGGAAAACAGCCCCCCGTTCACATACGGGAAACCGTTAGCCCAGTTGGGTAAGCGCGGATCGGCGTCAGCACGCTCAGACACCTTGATGTTCATGGCCCGGAAGATTTCGGACAGCACCTGATGGGTGTTGCTTCCGTCGTTCGCGCTCATCTGGTCCACCGTCTGGGTGAACAGGCCCTTGCCGTTGAAGATGTCCGTATCTTCGGCAAAGAAGCAAAACACCAGCCGTGCCATGAAGTGATTCATGTCGCTGCGCCGTTCTTCCCTGGCCCAGTCAGGGTTCTCACGCAACAATTCGACGTAGAGCTTGTTCAGACGCCCTGTGGCTCGAACGTCGATGGGGTTGTCCTTGATCTCCTTGATCGTGGAGATGCCTGCCAGAGGCAACAGGAACCCGAAGTGGTTCGGGAAGTCCTCAAAATCGCACGCGATGGTCTCACCGCTGATCAGCTCTTCGGCTTCCAACGCTTGACCATCAGTGGCCAGGATGAATTTGGCCTTTGCCTTGGTGGTGGCGGGGCTGTCTCGCAGAGTGCGGAGTGCTTCGACCACCGTACCAGCACCGCACACCGCGATGTGGATGTTGTTGCGCAGCAGAACCCCGCCAGGCACGTCTGAGGCGTTGTTGTTGCCTGTGCGAAGGCGTTTGAGCGTCGTTTCCTTGTTGCCAAAGGCAGCAAGGAAGGCGTAGGGAAATTCCGCAGCGTCAAAGGGTTGGGCAGCGAGGTCCGATACCGCTGACTCGATTTCGACCGCGTTCATGTTTTTAGGGGGTAGCTGTTCATTCTCTTGGAATGGTAGCGGCGTTTGCGCCTGGGATCGGCAGCATGCCCCCAAGGATTCCGCCTGAGAGCGCCATAGCGGGAGAACTACCGGCGATGGATCGCAAAACCGCTTTGCGGACCAGCCGCCAAAGGGAGTTTCGCCGTCCTGACAGCCAGGCTTGCAAACCCCGAGCATTCCTTGGCTCGTACGTCCCTTACTATTCCAGTGAGACGTCTTAGCCAAGTACATGCGATCCGTCATACCCCCGGTGATGACCCGACGCCGTTCCAGCGGCGGAGTGGTCTTCACCACTCACCATAGACCTGTCTTAAACAGGTCTTGGATGAGTCTTAGATCAGGGCTTCGACCGCCTTGGAATCCGCACCAGCATTGGGTTCCGCCTCATGGTCAGGTTCAGTCACAACGCCCATGGTGTCCGTCGCAACGCTGGGGGTCTCCGTCACAACGTCTGCGGTTGGCGTCACAACGTCCTCATCGGGACTGCCCACGAACCGGGGTTTGCGCACACGTACCATACGATCAGCGTCATTCAGCGAGCACACCCACCCAGGCAGCCCAGCGATGGCCTGGACAGCCTCCTTCAACGTCCTGATGCGGCTTTTCTTGGCTGAGGCCGTGCATTCCTCTGTGCCCCAGACGTGTGGCAGCAGGGTTTCCAGCTTGATTTTTCGGACTTCGCCAGTGAACGCCCATGCTGACAGCCAGGCATGCAGACGCCGTGCCGGTTTGGACTGCAACAAGCGTTGTTCACGCATGTTGATCCAGTTCACAGCGCTGCGGGATACGCAGCCTGCTGACAGTTCAGGGTTGAGCACGACTTGCGCCAGGTTCGGACGTTCTTCCAGCCGAATTGCCGTGAGCAGACGGTACGAGAAAGTCCCCAGAGGGCCGCTTACGCCTGGGTGGTACAGCGTTACCTCGCAGGTGGTTTTTGCCAGTCTCCGCAGGCTGTTCGTCACAACCTGGGTATTCGGCCCCGTAGCGGTCATTCCGACACCCCGAGCGAGCGCTGGAATCGTCGCGAATACAGCCACCAGGGTGGAGGGCGTCAAGCTATCTTCTAGGCCGTGAGGAATCGAGTTCGAAGCCTTCACGCACTGATTCTTGATGACTGAAAGTGCCACGGCATACTCATCCGGGTCGCGCTTCTTATCAACGACATGTCTGTGTTCGCCAGGCGTCGCAGCCAACTGACACAGGTGGTACAGGACCATCTGATCGGTGATGTCCAAGACCTGCTCGGACTTCCAGACGCAGTCCACACGGATGGCGGAATCCCCGTTCCGGATCGCGAAGTTAGCTGCCTGAATTCCGGCAGCTCGGGTGCCGTGTTGGATGGGCCGAAACAGGCCGTCTGTCATGACGTACAAGGGATGCACGGGGGCGTGGTCCATGTAGTCGATCACGGGTTCGACCTGTCCGTTTGCGCCCAACCGTGGCTTGGGCGATGGTTTCAATGAGGGCTGCTTTGTCCTGGCTCCTGCTGGCACTTTTCTCTTCTGCTGCATGTGATTCTTCCTGATCGAGGCTCGCACCGATGTGCCCAGCCGCAACCTGGGGCGCACGTCGGCTCGAACTCTGGTGAATCACATGCGCAGGGGTGTTGTCGGTGTCTTTCTTGGACAGTTGTGACGACATCCCGGAATCATTTCCGGGGGCTAGGGAAACCAGATTAGCAAGCGCACCCTCGTTTGCACAAGTGGGGTACGACATCCTGTGCCACGGACATTCGGACAGGATCATGGGCCGCATTCATGCTGCTGGCAGCCCTTGACAAACGGTCTGAAATTCGTAGACTGGTAGGCATATGCACAGTGATACCCACTCCCTCAATCACACCTCCACGGATCGCTCGATCCAGTGCATACGTTCGCGCTAAGCGGACGATTCTTCTCCCTCTGTTTCGTCCGCGTCCATAGGCACGCACCAAGGGTTTGGTGTGCGCCGAGGGTTTGTTTTTCAAACCGGAACGCGACATGTCTCACACTTCTAGCGCCTCTTCTGCGGCCTCCAAGCAGAAACCATCCACGACGGCAAAGTCCGTCACGACGTACCCCCTCGATCCTTGCGTCGAGCTGTTCCCGGCAATGAACTCCGACGAGTTCAACGCCCTCAAACAGAGCATCGAACGCAACGGACAATCGGAACCCATCTTGCTATTCCATGGCAAAGTGGTCGATGGCCGTCATCGACTCAAAGCCTGCCAGGACCTGGGCATCGAACCCAAGGTCCAGACGCTGAGCGTCAAGAACTACGAGCAGGCCAAATCCATGGCCTTCGCACGCAACATCAACCGCAGAAACCTGACCACAGGACAACGGGCTTTGATGGCGGCTGCGTTGTGCACTCGCAAACCAGGTCAGGCCAAGTTTTCAGCAGCGACGGAACCGCCTCTGTCGCAAAGCCAAGCGGCTGACCTGTTTGCCGTGAGCCGCGATTCGGTTCAACGGGCTGTAAAGGTGTACTGCGACGGCGGCAAAGAGCTGAACCGGCAACTGGCATCGGGCGAGACTACTCTCAACGAGGCGCATGTCGAAGTCACCGGGTCCAAACGCATCAAGGACCCTGCACTTGTTCAAGCGGCCAAGCTGGTTGCGCGACACAAGGAACAAGAGAGCGAGAAATCCCGCCTGGCACGCCTGAACCGTCAAGCCCTTCTGAGCCAGAAGAACGCGGCACTGCCCACAGGCAAGGAATATTCCCTCCTGCTGGCAGACCCTCCATGGGACTACGGTATGCCCAACGACCGCTCTGCATCCCGCATGCTGCCGCACAACCATTACCCCACGATGAGCACTGCGGACATTTGCGCGATGGACGTGCAGTCCTGCGTAACCACAGACGCCATGCTGTACCTGTGGTGCCCTGCATCCTTACTGCCAGACGGTTTGCGAGTGATGGCGTCTTGGGGTTTTGAGTACGTCACGAATTGGGTGTGGCACAAGAGCGGAGGCAAGCTCACCTGTGCAGGTGGCAGCGCATTGGCACACCATGAATTGCTCCTTGTCGGCAAACGCGGGCAAGGTCTGACGATTGCCAGCAAGAATGCACGCGAGTCATCCGTATTTGCGGCACCAGTGACGCAGCACAGCGCTAAGCCAGGGCTGGTGCATGAACGCCTGGAACGCCTGTACCCCTCCGTTGTAAACCGCTTGGAGCTGTTCGCCCGCAATGCGCGCAGCGGCTGGGATGCGTGGGGCAACCAGAGCCAGCAATCGACGGCAGCTTTGCCAGTCATGCAAACCACATTGCAAACGGGAGCCAACGATGCGGCTTTTGCACACGCTGCCTGAATTCGGCAGGGTCGTGCGGCACTTCATCGTGTACGGCGCCTGCACCAAGCGAATACAGCACGGTCGCTGACAGCGGCCTAACCGGGGCATGACTTGCGTGAAAGCGCAATCGTGATCCGGCTTTTTCTCGGGTACCCGTTCGGTTCTTTAACCCACGTCCTGCGCTGACCGGACGGGAACACCCTCGTGCTTAACCAATAGCCAGGACAAAACTTTATGTACCCATATGAAAAATTCGATTCACAACATCACCAACGAAGAACGCGCCGTGGCGCGCATCTATCGTGCCAACGTCAACAAGAGCGCCAGCACTGAAACAGCGGTTGAGCGTTTCCTGGGTGTGGCCGACACACAAGCAAGCTGGATGTATCAATGGCTGGAAGCTACCGGCCAGTTGGAGGAAATTCCAGAGCGTTTCAGAACCTATCTGGACTATGGGCAGTTAGCCACCGATAGCAGACTCAATGGCGAGTTTTATTTCGTTGAGCACGGTGGCCGAGTGTGGGTGTTTTTGACGCACTGAGTCACGCCGTCAGCGGAAGCCCTGAGCACGACCCATGAGTCAGGGCACAGGCTGTGAAGCCTCCCAGCTTCCAGCACAACCGTTCACCGCTCGTCAGCGGTTGACGCCCCGGAAATGGTTGCACGCCCCAAGCTCGTTTGCTAGCTTGGGCTATGACACCATACATACACCTGATCCCAAGGCACGGTTTTGAGCCGTGCCCACATGAGCAATCCCGGCATCACCCCTCCTTTTTCGAGGGGGTCGCATGCTAGGACTTCTGCTTCACCTTCTCGCCGAGTCAGACGCGCCCCCTGTTGAGAGGCGCTACCAGTACGTTCGGGCCATTCACCGCCAGACATTGACATCGCTGGCACGCGCACGACAAGACCCCAGAACCCATCCCCGGATGCTGATAGCGCTGGAACGCGCTGCTGATGATTTCGAGGAGGAGTTGCGTCGCCTCGAACCCTTGCGGCTTCACCACCGACCAAGCGCCTATGACCCGTCGCACCCCGAATCGAAGTGCGGAGAGGGGCGTCTATGAGTGCATTGAGCTACCACGTTCAGCACATGCCGGACCCCGCGTTTTGGCAGGCGCTGGCTGACCACCCCAAGCCACATGGTCAATACCCATGTCCGTTGACGCTAGGGTCGCGCATCGCTTTTGTGTTCGCACCCTTTAACACCCAGGAAGGCTATGCGGATTTCGGGAATCCGAAGAGGGGCATGCACTTGGTGGTGCCATCCACCCCTGCACCCATTACGTCCATGGGGTACTTGTTCGGGCCACCCACAGGTATGAGTCGCCGGATGTTCGTGGCCTTCTTCTATCGCTCCAACGAGGCGGTTCTGGCTGAGTGCAGTCCGATCGTGATGCTGCACAAGCCACTGGGACTGCGCTTGCCAAGCGGTGCGGTGTACACGGATTTCAGCGTGGCGTCAGCGGTTCTCAAAGGGGATGACGCTCCTATCAATCTTCTGTATGCCAGCCCATCGAACCCGGATTTGAGCCTGGTGATCCGGGAAGAAGCGGACCTCGCGGGCAAGTCGAATCTGAACATTCAGTTGCGGGTGCCGATGCTGGCGTCGATGACGGTGAACCCACCAGCGCAAGCGCCATTGCCGATCTGAGGGGTGGCGGATGAATTCGACAACCGATTCCCAATTTTTCGACCCCATGCCAGCCCTGGTCTGGAACCTCGTTTGCCGCATGTTGGGTCCCATCTACACAGAAGTGCAGCCCCATTCCGTTTCGGTCTTTGACTGGTCACAAGCGGTGTGGGACCAAGCGCTGGACATTGCGCGTGAGCACAGACCACTTCCCCAGGTGCGCCCCCCTCGCAATCGAGGACTGATCGAAAAATCGCAGCCCTCGCCGCATTCCCCTGATGTTGGAGCGTTTGAGCTATGAGCACGTTCACTCCGTTTTTCTTACCCCTCACACGACATGAAGCCCATGACTCACCTCGTGACCTCGTTCTGTTTCCTCCTGCTGCCGCGCAGCAGGGCTCCCCCCACCCATTCAACGAAAGGCAATCACATGAAACGCACCCCATCCAAGGCCCCGAAAAAGGGGACTCAACACCCATCCGCCGATCCCAGTAGTGGCGATGCCGCCACTCCACCCAAACGCTCGGTGGAAGACGTCAACAACCAGCTTTACCAAGAAGCTGCACAGCGCATCCTCCAAGCCATTGAAGCTGGCACCTCGATCTGGCAAATGCCCTGGATTGCTCCATCCAGTCATCGCCGTCCGTTCAACGCGCACACGGGCCTGAACTATCTGGGTATGAACCGCGTTCTGCTGATGACCGAGATGATGGCGAACGGTTGGACCGATACCCGGTTCATGACGTACAAGCAAGTTCAAGCATTGGCCCAGGACATGAAGCGCTCGGGCACACCTGACGATGAGTTGCCCTACGTGAAGAAGGGTGCGCAGTCGATCACCATCTACAAGGTGGGCAGACAAGAAATCAAGCGGCCTCGGGTCGATGGGGCAGGCAAACCCGTTCTGGATCAAGCCGGTCAACCCATTGTGGACAAGGCACTCGGGCGCACGTTTTTGCAGACGTACCGGGTTTTCAACGCCAACAACATCGCCAATCTGCCACCGTTACCGGAAGTCGAGCGCAAACCCACTTGGGAAGTACATGCAGAGATCGAGGCGCTGGTCAAAAAGCTTGGAGTGCCAGTCTCTTATGAGCCTATCAGTCAGGCGTTCTATCAACCAGGTCTGGACCGCATCACGGTTCCTGAACGCTCCCAATACAGGGATTCTGTGAAAGACGGGGTCGTGGTCTATTCAGCGGCGGCCAAGCATTACTCGGTGTTGTTGCACGAGTGCTGCCACGCAACTGGGCATGTGTCGCGCCTGAAACGCGTGATGTTGGGAGCTATGAACTCCCCTGAGAGGGCGCGAGAAGAGCTGATCGCGGAAACGGCCTCGACGTATTTGATGTCTGAGTTCCTTTTGGAGTCCGACGAGGTTATCAACCAGCACGCCAGCTACTTAGAAGGCTGGGCCAAGCTGATCAAGGATGACCCACGGGCGATGTTTCATGCGTTCTCTGCTGCTGAAAAGGCTGCGGACTGGTTCATGCAACGGCATGAGAAACAACTGGCCGAAGCACCACAAGTCACCCCTCAGCCTGCGCCCACATTGGTTCAAGGCTTGGGAATGCCACAGCAGCAAGTTGACGGGATCGGCCAAGGAGTGGTGGCGGTGGCTCAGATGCCGTCGTCGGCTGTCCGGATCAACGGGCTTCGACCGGCTGGGGAGTTGCTGGATGCGGCGGTCGCTGGCCTGAATTCCGGCAGCCTGGGGCCTGCATGAACGCTCTTGTAAATTTCCGACAAAAGGTTCTTGGTTTCACCTAGGTCATAAAGCTGATATGGCAAAGCTATCATCATTCCCCAATGGGTAGGGATAGCACGTGGACGGCTGCCGACTATGGAGGGCCACTTCCTCCGCGAATGCAGCGAATCGCCGAACAAACCAAAACAGAAACGCCGTATGTCGTATCACCTAGCGCTCAGAAGCTTGCTCACAGCACGCAGGGCTATTTGCGGGGATCGTTTTGCTGACTGCGTGCGTCACAGTTTGATGGGGGATGTTTCTGCTGCTCATCTGCGTAATGAGCTTCATCAATCGACCCATCAAGAATTGACAGTCACATCCATCAGTGACCGTCTTGGCGAATTACTCGCCGTCGATCTGAATCCAGTAGGCCATGTTTTGCGACTGAGTCGCACGGAAAGGGCGTACCACGGCCTGTGGGACGCATACAACCAAAGAGGAAACGTCGTCGCTCGCGTAGCCTATGGGTCAGGGCGGCGATCCCCAGCGTTGCACGCGTCCTCCTCATGCCACGTTCATCATGGTCAGGGTGCTAGGCGAATCGAAGAGCGTATGCATGAGCGGTTGCTTGAAAGCTACCAAAGCGTAACGTCCGCGAGGTTGTTGGGCAACATTCGAAATTCTCGCAGTTGGTCAGACCATGTTGCGGATGCTCGGGTCAGCGCTGTGGCGCGCATTTTGGGGGCTGGCCAGTTGGTCGTTGAGCTGTGCCAATTCTTCGAGATGTTCCCCCACGCCAAGGTGCAGGACGCTTGCGTGCGACTCGGTGCTCATCCTCGAACGGTGGAGAGGCGTATGCGTGAACTGGGCATCACAGCGGTCATGCTCAAAAGGGTCTGCATGCTGACCTCTGCCACCCACGACATCCTCTGGACCCAGCGAGATTTTGATGACATCGCCAAAAGGCACGGCTACACCGATGGCGCGCATCTTTGCAAGACGGTGTCCATGGCTACCGGCGGAATTACGCCATCAATGTGCCGTTCGTTTGTGATGACTTGAAATTCGTATGTCTTACAGCCTACCCATGCGGGTGCTCGAAGCGCTAAACCGCAAGCCCTCGATCAACCCTTTTCATGAGAACGTTGCCAACATTCTGGTGTCCGCTGTTGATTTGAACAAGAAGCGGCGCATCATGTATTCCGCCGAAGGCGCGCTCCCATCTCTGCAATCGCTTGAAGGCCCCTGGCGTGAATTGGCGTGTCTTGACCTCAGCCCAACAGGATTGTTCTTTGCCCAAAATCGTTCGCGTGAGAGCATCGCGCGGGTTTGGAGCGCTTACAGCACCTACGCCGAAGTCATAGACCCCAGCGAGTGCAAAGAGCAAGGCATCTATCCAACCAGGGAGGTTTCAAGAGTGCACTTTCGTCTTTTGGAGGCATACGGCGCGTTCTTTGATCACTGCCTCCACCAGAATCGACGCAGCTCTTATCCACCAAGTGTCAGCCACGGTTTCACCATCAAAGACGTGGCTCGGATCTTCAACGCACCCATGCTGTTGCAAGACGCCTGCGATTTTTTCCTGGCTTACCCCAGGTCGAAGGTTTCCGATCTCTACACCGCATTGGGCCTGCATCCTCGTACGGGTGAGAGACGCTTTGCAGCGGAAGGTATTCCAGCGATGGCCCTCAAAAGGGCCTGCGCTATCTCCTCGGCATCCCGCTACATCCTTTGGTCTGACCTGACGTTGGCTGAGATCGCAGCCAAGTGTGGGTACACCGACGGGGCGCACCTGCACCACGAGTTCAGGCGTTCCACGGGGGGAATCCCTCCTGCTGTGTATCGTCGAGCAGTGCGCGTTCAGCATTAGCTGCGAGCTTTGCCCCATCTGGGATCACACCATCCATCCGTCGCCCGTTTGTGCTGATTTGAGATTCGTATGTCGTACAGCCTACCCATGCGGGTGCTCGAAACACTTCACCGCAAAGCATCGGTCAACCTGTTTCAGGAGAACGTCGCCAACGTTCTAGCATCGAACGTCGCTCTGGACCGAAAGCAGCGCATCATGAACGCAATGGAGGGTGCACCTCCTTCTCTGCAATCTATGGAGGGTCCGTGGCGCGAGTTGGCATGTCTGGATCTCAGTCCAACGGGTCTGTTCTTTTCGCAGACTCGCAAGTACGCAGGGATTACGGAGATCTGGAATGCGTACAGCACCTACACCGATGTTCTTGACCCCAGCGTGTGTCAAGAACAAGGCATCCATCCGACAAAGTCCATCTCGAAAGTGCACTTTCGTCTCTTGGAGGGATATGAAACGTTCTTTGATCACTGCCTGCATCAGAACCGCCGAAACCCCCATACACCAAGCGTCCGTCACGGTTTCACCCTCAAAGACGTAGCGCGAATTTTCAACGCCCCGATGCTGTTGCAGGACGCGTGCGATTTTTTCTTGGCTTACCCCAGGTCGAAGGTTTCCGATCTCTACACCGCATTGGGTCTGCATCCTCGAACGGGTGAGAGACGCTTTGCATCCGAAGGAATCTCTGCACTGGCGATCAAGCGTGCCTGCGCTATTTCGTCGGCTTCCCGCTACATCCTGTGGTCAGACCTGACCTTGGCAGAAATTGCCGCTAAGTGTGGATACACAGACGGGGCGCACCTACACCACGAGTTCAGGCGGTCAACTGGGGGAATACCGCCAGCTGCATATCGCCGAGCGGTACGTGTTCAACATTAGCGGCGACACTGCCCCCAGGTGTTCTGTTTTACACCTGGAATGAACGTCATCCACCACACAGATGGACAGTGTGCAAGCATTGCGAGTGATGCCCACTGAGGCATCACTCGCACAATGAGCTTGTCAAGGAACGCAGAGGTAAGTCTGGCCAACGGTCCCGCAGGATTTTTTCGCCTCTTCGCTTTGCCCAGTTGGAGTTTGTGTTGTGGTTGTTGCTTCCGGCTGAGGCCGTGGAACCTTGCCTGAGGTCTGCGCATGAATCGGCGTCAAGGCAGCGCTGCAAAGGAGGAGCGCGAAGGCGATGTCTTGAAGTGGCTTGATCACAGTCTGCCCCTCTTTCATTCGTCTCGACCACTACTGCATGTCAGCTCGACAGACCCAACCTTCAAAAGCCCAGTCTGTACGGGCCCATACTCTTTGATGGTCACTTCATAGCCAGCAGTCGCTGGCTGAATCAGCCGCCGATCTGCACTTGCTTGTCGAAGCATCGGGGTTGCGTAGTCGGGAAGGGCTACACCCTCGCGAAGCGCGCTGACGGCCACAACCGTCTTCTTCTCGCTGACCCACGCCACCATCGGCTCACCATTCGGCGAACTGCACATGAACCAGGAATGCGCTGCTGGCAAGTCCTGAGGCCAAGTATTGCGCTGAGCATGTGCGTGCAGTCCGCAACCCAATCCCACCGCCGCGAACGCGGCTATCCGAATCAAACGCATGAAAAACTCCCTGTTGAAAAACGTGGGTGCTGAGCACTTCTGGGTGACGTGCGAGCACTGACAACGAGGGAATTGTTGTTTGCGCGATTTGTAAATCTGCGACCCGGAAATCAGTGTCTTCCCGGTCTGGTGAGCTTTTTGCGTGATGGGCATGTCCGCCACACGGACTCTGCTGATCCTCGTGGCCTCGAACTCATCAGAGCGATGGACATGGGAAAGTGACTAGCCGTGAGCCTGGTCAGTAAACTCAGCTGTCCGTAATGCATCGAGGTTGGTTGATGCCAACTGCCGAAGACTTGCCTTGATCATCCAAGATTTTCCATGCTCAAAGTCAGCAGTGCTAGTTTGACTGACGCGATTGTTAGGTGCAATTGATATGAGGCTCGACCCGAGCAAACGTTGGGACTTGCTGCTCGCAATTAAGTCCCCTACCGACCTAGATTGCTTATCGGCTTTCGCAACAGCCGAGGGAGTGGATGCATTGAGGGGATACCCAAACATCGTAGTCAGGGCAACCAAGAATTTCGCTCAATTGCCCGAACTACTGGCGCAATTCCCCGCTGAGTTCGTGGCTAACGGGGTAAGGAACATCCTCTCGGGTGTGGATACCTCGACAACATGCCACGAGGAGGACATCAGCGACCTTTTCGGATGAGGGCCACATGGGCCAAGAACAGATCGTCTAGATGCTATGCAAAGCGTCCCGCCTGAGTGCGTCCACAGTGTCATACAGACTAGGCGCCACGATTGCCATTTTTTCGAGCCACGCCAACCGCTTTGATTCATCAAGCCAAACCAGTGAAAGCGCCGACGCCCATGTCATCCAACGCACCTGGTGGATCGCAACTGGACTTGCATCATGATCGGCAAACTCATCGACAACCAGAGCGACGACCAAGCCTTCCGGGCTGACAAAAAATGGAATCTGCCGTGCCTCGTAGGGGATGTCGGGCGACTCAGGATTCGACAACCTGGCGTGTAGCTGCTCGAATTCATACGAGGCACTATCGACAGCTGCGGAGAGTCTCGAAAGAGTTTTCCGCATTTGCTCCTCGCAACCCATGCTTTCATCCCCTTCGAGACGCTCACCGGCAATGCGATGCCCGATACCTGACAGCAACTCCCTGGCCTGCACCCGATAGATTGCAGCATGAAGTTCGCTCTGAAAGCTGGATACCGTCGCACTCGCTCTGGAAGTGGAGCCTCGGGGCCGTCCAGGTTTCTTGACGATCAGTTCAGGGGGTTGATCAACTGGCGGCGCGTACTCCGACAGCGACGTCTTGTCGAGGTAAGCGGCAAACTCGATGATAGAAACAAGAATCTTGTTGCGGCTCCCGCGACTGACCTTGAACGGCAATTTGCCTTCGTAGTTGAGGTTGTACAGGTGGCCACGCCCATATCGCGTCAAGGAAGCAATTTGGTCGATGTCGAGCATCAGCACGCCGGGAAACATCGCTTGTAGCAATACGAGGTGTTTTGATGGCATACGAGGACGCGATGAAATCGGTGTTAGATGTTCAGCAGCATAGCTCCGGTCTGGAAGGTGTCGCGTTTCAGCAACTTGAACATCCTCCCAAATTTCCCAAACTTTTCCCAAACCGGAGGGATGAATTTAGGTGAAAACTGGTGAAAACAAATGAAACCAAGTGAAAAGAAGGGAGAGCCTAAAAATCACACAAGTGACTGATTTTTCATGGCTTTCCCCGCTTTTACTATGGTGCGCGGGGGGGGACTCGAACCCCCACACCATTGCTGGCGTCAGGACCTAAACCTGGTGCGTCTACCAATTTCGCCACCCGCGCGGTTCTACAACAAACAAACAGGCGGCAACCTCAGCTGCCGCCTGTGTGAAATCGGTCAACCTTCTATTTTACCCTGATGCGGGCAGGGTGGGAATCAAACCCCTCCAAGGACCTCCGGCGCAGGCCTTTTCACACGGAACCACGCGGCATACATCGCGGGCAGCGCCAGCAGCGTCAGCACGGTGGCCACCACCAGTCCGCCCATGATGGCCACGGCCATCGGGCCCCAGAACACGCTGCGTGACAGCGGGATCATGGCCAGCACCGCAGCCGCAGCCGTCAGCACGATAGGACGCAGGCGGCGCACTGCCGATTCAACAATCGCATCCCACGCAGGCACACCCCTCGCGCGGTCCTGTTCGATCTGGTCGATCAGGATCACCGAGTTGCGCTGGATCATGCCCATGAGTGCAATCACCCCCAGCAACGCCACGAAGCCGAACGGACGGTTGAGCAGAATCAGCGCCGCAGCCACCCCTGCCAGGCCCAACGGCCCGGTCAGGAACACCAGCATCGCGCGGCTGAAGCTGTGCAGTTGCAGCATCAGCAGCGTGAAGGTGATGAACAACATGACCGGAATGCCGGCTGCAATCGACGCCGAGCCCTTAGAGCTTTCCTCCACAGCACCCGCCACTTCGATGCGGTAGCCGGTCTGCCCGGCAGCGCGCCACTTCGCCTCAATGTCCTTGAGAGCAGGCAGCAGCGCCGCCGTCACCGTGGCCCCCTGCAGCCCCTCGGTCACATCCCCCTGCACGGTGATGGCGTAGTCGCGGTTCTCGCGCCACATCACACCGGGCTCCCAGGTGAAGACCGGCTTGGCGATCTGCGTGAGCGGGATCGACTTGCCCGAGGCCGTGGGCAGGTAGGCGTTGGCGATGTCGGTGATGGCGTTGCGCTCGTCCAGCGGCTGGCGCAGCAGAATGTCGATGAGCTTGTCACCCTCGCGGTACTGGCCCACCTGCGTACCCGACAGGATAGTCTTGGACGCCTGGGCAATCGACTGGCTGGTGACACCCAGAGCGCGCGCCTTGGCCTGGTCCACTTCCAGACGCAGCACCTTCACAGACTCGTTCCAGTTGTCATTCACACCGCGCATGTCCGGGTTCTTGCGCAGCTGGGCTTTCACTTCATCGGCGCGCTCACGCAGCACCAGCGGATCAGGCCCCACCACGCGGAACTGCACGGGGTAAGGCACCGGCGGTCCATTGGGCAGCAGCTTGACGCGACCACGCACCTCCGGGAACTCCTCAGCCAGCAGCGCAGGCAACTTCACGCGCAGAGACTCACGCACCTTCAGATCCTGGGGCAGAACGATGAACTGCGACACGTTGCTCTGGGGAAACACCTGATCCAGCGGCAAATAGAAACGCGGCACGCCGGAACCGACCCAGGTGCTGACAGAACTGACGCCAGGCTCAGAGAGCAAGCGCTGCTCCACACGTTTGGTCACTTCTTCATTGCCTGCAAATGAGGTGCCCTCGGGGAACCAGATGTCCACCAGAATTTCAGGCCGGCTCGAATCGGGGAAGAACTGCTGCTGCACCTTGCCCATGCCCACAATGCCCAGCGCAAAGGTCAGTACCGTGGCGCCAATGGTGATCCAGCGGTGCAACACACACCAGTCCACCAGGCGGCGGAAGGTGCGGTAGAACGGGCTGTCAAACACTTCGTGTGGATCGTCGGTGATGCCCTTGTTGGCCTGGGCAGCCAGCACATGCGGCGGCACCTTGAGCAGCAGCGTGCCCAGGTACGGCACAAAGTACACCGACACGAACCAGCTGAGCACCAGCGCGATCACGGTGACCGCAAAAATGGCGAAGGTGTATTCGCCCGTAGTGGACTTGGCCAGGCCGATGGGCAAAAAGCCCGCCGCCGTGATCAGCGTGCCCGTCAGCATCGGCATGGCCGTGATCTCGTAGGCAAAGGTAGCGGCACGCACCTTGTCGTAGCCCTCTTCAAGCTTGAGAACCATCATTTCGACCGCAATGATCGCGTCATCCACCAGCAGGCCCAGTGCGATGATGAGCGAGCCCAGCGATATCTTGTGCAGGCCGATGCCCCAGTACCACATGGCCAAGAAGGTCACGGCAAGCACCAGCGGAATGGTGATGCCCACCACCAGCCCTGGGCGCGGATCGATGTACCAGCGCTTCCACAGCGGGTTCTTGCCGGGGCGCTTGTGCAGGCCCAGCGCGATGAAGCTTACCGCCAGCACGATGACCACGGCCTCGATCAGCACCTTGACGAATTCGTTCACCGAGGTGGCCACCGCCTTGGGCTGATCTTGCACGTTGACGAGCTTCACCCCCGCTGGCAGCGTGCCGCCAATGCGGTCGGTGGCGGCATGCAGCGCCTTGCCCAGCGCAATGATGTCGCCGCCCTTGGCCATGGAGACGCCCAGCGCAATCACTTCCTGCCCCTGGTGACGCACCTTCACGGTGGCCGGGTCCACATAGCCGCGCTTGACCTCGGCGATATCGCCCAGGCGCAGTTGTGCGCCCGACGGGCCACGGATCGGCATGGCGCGCAGGTCTTCAATCGCGTTGAACTGACCCTGCACCCGCACCTGCACCTGGTCTTGCGGGGTCTGAATAGCTCCGGCGCTCTCCACGGCGTTTTGCTGGCCCAGCTGGGCCAGCACCTGGTTCATGTCCAGGCCCAGTTGCGACAGGCGTTTTTGCGAGATTTCGATGAACAGCTTTTCGTCTTGCACGCCAAACAGCTCAACCTTGGCGACATCGGGCACACGCAGCAGCTGCTGGCGTGCGTCATCGGCAAACTGCTTGAGTTCGGCGTAGCTGAAGCCCTCGGACTCCAGCGCGTAGATCACGCCATACACATCGCCAAAGTCGTCGTTGAAGAACGGGCCCTGGATGCCCTGCGGCAAGGTGTAGCGCATGTCGCCCACCTTCTTGCGCACGCTGTACCAGACGTTGGCCACCTCGCTGGCCTTGGACGAATCCTTGATCTGAAAGATGATCTGCGACTCGCCGGGCTTCGAATAACTGCGGATCTTGTCGGCGTAGGGCACCTCTTGCAGCGTGCGCTCGATCTTGTCAGTGACCTGCTCGGCCACCTGCTGCGCCGTGGCGCCCGGCCAGTAGGTACGCACCACCATGGCACGGAAGGTGAACGGCGGGTCCTCGTCCTGCCCCAGCTGGAAATAGGCGGCAAACCCCAGCAGCATCAGCACCACCATCAGGTAGCGCGTGAGGGCGGGATGGTCGAGCGCCCACTTGGAGAGGTTGAACCCCTCTTTGGGTTGTACTTGCGTCATGGCCGGCCTCAGTTGGCTGTGGAAGCTGCGGGTGCCGCTGCTGTGGCAGCAGGCGCGGCAGGCATTGCTACTGGATTGGTAGCTGTCTGCGCTTTACTGGCGGGCGCTGAGGCCGTTTTTGGCTGATAAATCAGCACTTTCTGCCCAGGCGAGAGCACATGCACCCCCGTGGCCACCACCTGCATGCCGGGGGCTAGACCCGCAGCCACCACGGCCTCGTTGCCATCGGCCGTGGCAATCTGCACCACCTGCGACTTCACCGTGCTGCTGGCCGCGTCATACACCCACACCGCCGTGGACTGCCCCTCCTGGCGCAGCGCACTGGTGGGCAGCTTGATAGCCGGAATGCCCGCATGGCTGAGCGCCTTGGGCGTGACATACACGGTGGAGCCCAGGGCAGGCGCATCGGCACCGTCGATGGCCACCTTGACTTGGTAAGTGCGCGTGGCGGCGTCGGCACTGGCGGCCACTTCGCGCACGCGGCCCGTCAGGTTGGCGCCACCGGACCAGCCGCGCACCGCCACTTCTGAGCCTGGGGTGATCAGCCCCACCTTGTCCTCCGGCACCGCAAACACCACATCGCGGGGGCCATCCTGCGCAATGCGCACCACAGGCGTCCCGGCCGACACCACCTGGCCAGGCTCGGCGTCAATGCCAGTGACAACGCCCGCCACGTCGGCCACCAGCGTGGTGTAGGCCGCCTGGTTGCCTTGCGATGACAGCTGCGCTCGGGCCTGGTCCAGCGTGGCCTGGGCGGCTTTCAGCGTGGCGTCGCGGCGCTCCAGCTCGGCGCCGCTGATGAAATTCTGGTCCTTCAGGGCTTGGTAGCGCTTGTAGTCGGCAGCGGCCAGATCACGCTGCGTGGTGGCGGATGCCAACTGTGCGCGCGCGGCGTCGGTGGCCAGTTGGTAATCCTTGGGGTCCAGCTGGGCCAGCACCTGTCCGGCCCGCACACGCTGCCCCAGTTCGGCCTGGCGCTGCACGATCTTGCCCGCCACGCGGAACCCCAAGCGTGACTCCACGCGCGCACGCACCTCGCCCGAATACTCCAGGCTGGACTGCAGCGCACCCACCCCCACCGTCAGCAACTTGACGGAGCGCACCGGCTCTTCGGGCGGCGCGGGGCGGGAACAGGCGGCCAGCAAAGCAGCGGCGGCCACCATCAGCAAGGTCCGGCAGTGCCGTTGAAAAGGCCGCGAGGCGGAGGATGTGCGCATGGGAAATCCGGTGAATAGAGAAGGGCTACAAGGAGTTGCAGGGGCTGCACGCAAAACGCAGGCACGAATGCCTGCGCTGAAAACGGAACTGAAGTAACAGTTACCGGCCAGCCTCCTTGTCCCTGATTGAATTGGTTTTTTGATTACTGACTGACCGGTTAGTAATCTATGAGAAGCCCTTGGCATTGTCAAGCGACAATCCAGGGTGTGAACGACCGATCCCCCCCTCCCCAGCCTGAAGTGGCGTCCGCTGCAACTTCCGCGCCACAGCCGCTCCAGACTGCTCCACACCATGCGTCTGCCGCCCTGGCCGCTCCTGTCACGCACTACGAGAACTTCCCGGTCGCGTCCCTGCTGTGCCCACCGCACCTGCGCCAGCCCATTGCCGCCATCTACGGCTTTGCCCGCACCGCTGACGACATTGCCGACGAGGGGGACGCCCCCGCCGCAGACCGCCTGGCCGACCTGGCCGCGTACCATGCCGACCTGATGGCCGTCGCCCAAGGCCAGCCGCCCTCGCCCCGCTGGGCCAGCGTGTTCTTGCCGCTGCAAGCGGTATTGCATAGCCACCAGCTGCCTGTACCACTGCTGGAAGACCTGCTCAGCGCCTTTGCCCAGGATGTTGAAAAAACCCGTGATGCCGAGGGCTATGCCGACCGCGCCGAGCTGCTGGACTACTGCCGCCGCTCCGCCAACCCCGTGGGCCGGCTGCTGTTGCACCTGTACGGCGTAACAGACGCCCAGGCGCTGCAAGAAAGCGATGCCATCTGCACTGCGCTGCAGCTCATCAACTTCTGGCAGGACCTTTCCGTGGACATCCCCCGAGGGCGCCACTACCTGCCCCGCGCCGACTGCGCCGTTCATGGCGCCTGCCAGGCCGAGCTGCTGGCACTCAGAAGTACCCCCGAGAACGTGCGGCTCATCACCGACTGCGCCCGCTGGGCCCGCGCCAGCATGCAAATAGGCGCCCCCTTGGTGCGCCGCCTGCCCGGCCGCGCCGGGTGGGAGCTGCGCCTGGTGGTGCAAGGCGGCCTGCGCATTCTGGACAAGGTGGACGCCCTCAAAGGCGGCAGCCTGCACACCCGTCCACGCCTGCATGCGTGGGATTGGTGCGTGATGCTGGGCCGCGCGCTGGTGATGTAAGAAAGATTCATGGGCCACAAGGCGCACTGACATCGGCATGTTTCTTAGCCATAATTACAAGCCAAATTGGCTCCTAGCGCTTATCTATCAATCGCTGGCAGCTATCAATTCAGGAACGCTTTCCCTGCTGGGCGCTGCACGCTGATGAGGGGCAATCCCGCAAGGCAGGGATAGCGAGCATCCGGCTGCTGCAGCGCGCGGTTAGCCTCGCGGCCACCAACCGCCCCGTGCGGCCCCATCACGCAACCCAAGCCCGCGCCACAAGCGCTGCGGCCCCGGGCCCTTCCGGTACCCACCCACCATGTCCGTCAGCGTTTTCGACCTCTTCAAGATCGGTATCGGCCCCTCCAGCTCCCACACCGTGGGGCCCATGATTGCGGCGCGGCAGTTTGCCTGCCATGTGCAGGCCACCCTGGGCCTGGCCGCCGTGCACCACGTCACGGTGGAACTGTTTGGCTCCCTGTCTGCCACGGGTGTGGGCCACGGCACCGACAAGGCCGTGCTGCTGGGCCTGGCCGGGCACGAGCCCGACCACATAGACCCCGACCAGATCCAGCCCGCCATTGCCGACATCCGCACCCGGCAAACACTGGCCCTGCTGGGCGAGCATATGGTGCCGTTTGTCGAAAAGGAACACCTGCTGTTTCGCCGCAAAAGCCTGCCGCTGCACCCCAACGGCATGGCGTTTCACGCGTTTGACGCGCAGGGCAACGAGATTGCGGCGCGTGAGTACTACTCGGTGGGTGGCGGTTTTGTGATCGACGCGGCGGGCGAGCGTGTACTCAACAGCGCCGCCACCGCTGGGCCCGATGCGGCCGGCCATGCCCAAGGCCTGCCCCACCCTTTCCGCACGGGGGCCGAGCTGCTGGCCCAGTGCCAGGCCACCGGCCTCACCCCCGCCCAGCTCATGGCGGCCAATGAGCAACACTGGCGCAGCGCATTCGAGGTGCGCCGCCAGCTCATGGCCATCTGGAAGACCATGGCCGGTGCCGTGCAGCGCGGCTGCGCCAGCACCGGTACGTTGCCTGGCCCCATGCACGTGCGCCGCCGCGCGGCCGAGCTGCACCACAAGCTCAGCACGCAGCCGGAGGCCGCGCTGCGCGATCCCCTCTCGATGCTCGACTGGGTGAACCTCTATGCCATGGCCGTCAACGAAGAAAACGCCGCCGGAGGCCGCGTGGTGACGGCGCCCACCAACGGCGCTGCAGGCGTGATCCCCGCCGTACTGCATTACTACGTCAACTTCCTGCAAGGCCCCATCCCGGGCAACGACGACGGCATTGCCACCTTTTTGCTCACGGCAGGCGCCATCGGCATCATCTACAAGGAAAACGCATCGCTCTCGGGAGCCGAAGTGGGCTGCCAGGGCGAAGTGGGCGTGGCCTGCTCCATGGCAGCAGGCGCGCTGGCTGCGGTGATGGGCGGCACCCCCGAGCAAATCGAGAACGCCGCCGAGATCGGCATGGAACACAACCTGGGCATGACCTGCGACCCCGTGGGCGGCCTGGTGCAGATCCCCTGCATCGAACGCAACGCCATGGGCGCCATCAAGGCCATCAACGCGGCACGCATGGCGCTGCGTGGCGATGGCCAGCATGTGGTCTCGCTCGACAAGGTCATCAAGACCATGATGCAGACCGGTGCGGACATGAAGGTCAAATACAAGGAGACATCGCGCGGCGGGCTGGCGGTGAATGTTGTGGAATGCTGACAAACCTGTCGCCAATGTGACACAACAGCAGGTGCCGCAGCACAATGCGCGGCGTGCAGCCTCGCGCGCTTCCTGCGACGCCTGGCATGCATGGCCCCGTCACCTTTTCCGTTTCCTATGCACCTCTTCTCTGCGCTGCGAGCCCTGCTACTGATCCTTCCCCTGTCCTGGATGTCCCCTGGCGCCTGGGCGCAAGACACCCTGACCCACATTGCCAAAACCGGCGAATTGCGAATGGGGCACCGCGAGGCATCCCACCCCTTCTCCTACAAAGACCCAGCCACTGGGCAGGTGCGTGGCTACAGCGTTGATATCTGCACCAAGATTTACGAGGAGCTCAAGAAGGAACTCAAGCGCCCTGACCTGCGCCTGACCTATGTACTCGTAGACGGCAAGAACCGCCTTGCGGACCTGAAAAACAACGTAGTGGACCTGGAATGCGGCACGACCACCAACACCCTGGAGCGCCAGAAGGAAGTCGCCTTCAGCCACCACATCTTCATTGCCACCACCGCCTTCCTCGTGCGCAAGGACTCGGGCATCAAGACGGTGGACGATCTGAACGGCAAACGCATTGCCGTCGAACGGAAAACCACCAATGACGGCCTGCTGGCCACGAACGAACGCACCTACCACCGCAAATTCATCTACGTGCCGGTAGACAGCACCGCACAGGGATTGGATGCACTCACGCGCAGGGAGGCAGATGCGGTTTTTGCAGACGATGCAGGCCTGTGGAGCCCCATGACCCGGCTGGGCAAGGCCATGGGGGACTACCAGTTTCTGGAAAAGCGCCTTTCGGTAGAGCCCTACAGCATTGGCCTGCGCAGGCAAGACCCTCGTTTCAAGGAGCTGGTAGACCAAGTCACCCGCCGCCTGATCCAGACCGGGGAGATGGCGGCTCTCTACAAAAAGTGGTTCCACTCGGACCAAGGCACGCTCCCCATGAGCGTCTTCATGCGCGAAGCGCTCAAGCGGCCCAGCGACGTGGGCGTGGAACAGATCGCCTTTTGATGCCCTTCGGCCTGCCGCAGAACTGCCGCAGAACAGGCAGGCCAAACTGGGGAACTGCGGCCTCCACCAGCTGCCAGGTTGCATTCGCGGGCCATGTCCGCCATGGGACAATCGCGCCCCATGACCCCACAGCAATACGTACAGCAAAAAGCCGTGGCCTCGGGCAGCAGCTTCTACTACGCCTTCATGTTCCTGCCGGCCCCGCGCCGCGCCGCGATCACGGCGTTTTATGCCTTCTGCCGCGAAGTGGACGATGTGGTGGACGAAGTCTCCGACCCTGGCGTGGCGCGCACCAAGCTGGCCTGGTGGCAGGCCGAGGTGGCCAAGGCCTATGCGGGCCAGCCCACCCACCCCGTGATGCTGGCACTGATGCCGCCGGCCGCCGACTATGGCATTGAACAACGCCACCTGCAGGCCGTGATCGACGGCTGCCAGATGGATCTGGAACAGACCCGCTACCTCGACTTTGCGGGCCTCAAGGGCTACTGCCACTTAGTGGCGGGCATCGTGGGCGAAGTCGCCGCACGCATCTTCGGCCAGACCGACCCGCGTACCACCGACTACGCCCACAAGCTGGGCTTGGCCTTTCAGCTCACCAACATCATCCGTGACGTGGGCGAAGATGCCATGCTGGGCCGCATCTACCTGCCGGTGAGCGAGCTGCAGCAGTTTGATGTGAAGGCGCACGAGATCCTGAAGCGCCAGTATTCCGACCGCTTCACGGCGCTGATGCGCTTTCAGGCCGAGCGTGCGCACCGCCTGTACGACGAGGCCTTCGCCCTGTTGCCCGATGCCGACCGCCGCGCCCAGAAGCCCGGCCTGATGATGGCCAACATCTACCGCACCCTGCTGCGCGAGATCGAGCACGAGAACTTCCAGGTGCTGCACCAGCGCATCCGCCTCACGCCGCTGCGCAAGTTCTGGCTGGCGTGGAAGGTGCAAGCGCTCGGCCGGATGTCGTAGCCGTGGGCCCGCGTCCATGAAGGTCGCCGTCATCGGCGCAGGCTGGGCGGGCATGGCCGCCGCCATCGCCCATGTGCAGGCAGGGCGCCAGGTCGCCGTGTTCGAGGCCGCGCGCACCGTGGGCGGCCGGGCGCGCGCCGTGCCGGGAGCGCTGCCCGATGGCACGCCCGCCACGCTCGACAACGGCCAGCACATCCTGATCGGCGCCTACGCCGAAAGCCTGCGCCTGATGCGGCTGGTGGGCGTGGACATCGATACCGCCCTGCTGCGCCTGCCACTCACGCTGCAATTCCCTGATGGCCAGGGCCTGCAACTGCCCGACCTGCCCCCACCCCTCGATGCGCTGCTGGGCATTGCCCGCGCCAAGGGCTGGGGCTGGCGCGACAAGCTGGCACTGCTGCGCACGGCCACGGCCTGGCAGCTGCGCGGCTTTCGCTGCGCGCCCGCCACATCGGTGGCCGCGCTGTGCGCGCCGCTCACGCCCCGGCTCATGGCTGAGTTCATCGACCCGCTGTGTGTGTCGGCCCTCAACACCCCCGCCAACCAGGCCAGCGGCCAGGTGTTTCTGCGCGTGCTGCAGGACAGCCTGTTCAGCGGGCGCGGCGGCTCCAACCTATTGCTTCCACGTGCGGACTTAGGCGCCCTCTTTCCCGAAGCCGCTGCGCGCTGGCTGCAGCAGCAAGGCAGCCAGGTCCTCACCGGCCAGCGCATTCAGCGCCTGCAGCCGTTGCCCGGCGGGCGTTGGCAGCCGGTCGTGGCCGCCAACGGCACCGAAGAACCCGGAGCGTTCGACCACGTCACCCTGGCCTGCCCGTCCTGGGAGGCCAGCCGCCTGGTCGAAGGCCTGGCAGGCACGGCGGGCCTGGCCAGTGCAGCCCGCTGGAGCGCCACCACAAGCGCCCTGCGGTTTGAGGCCATCACCACCGTCTATGCCCACGCCCCGGGCGCCCACCTGCCCCAGCCCATGCTGGCGCTGCGCAACACCGCTGCCCACCCGGCGCAGTTTGTGTTCGACCGGGGCCAGCTCGACGGCCAGCACGGGCTGCTGGCCTTTGTGGTGAGTGCCAGTGATGGGGACCGCGCCTTGATCGAGCAGCAGGTGCTGCAGCAGGCCGCCACCCAGTTGGGCCTGCCCGGCCTGCAGCCCGTGCAGACTGTGGTGGAGAAACGCGCCACCTTTGCCTGCACCCCTGGCCTGCAGCGGCCCGGCATGCAGGTGCTGCCGGGGCTGACGGCCTGCGGCGACTATGTGGACGGCCCCTACCCCGCCACGCTGGAAGGGGCCGTGCTCAGCGGCACGGCAGTAGCGGCACTGGCGTAATCCTCGCTCTGTCGATGTGGGGTGCCTCGGGTAAACCCCAGGCCGACTGACAGCATTCCGAAAGCACGCTCCGCACACCATACGCCGGGCAACGCCATAACGGCTTTCACGGAGACACCCATGCTGTTCGACAACGACATTTCCCCCGCCTTCCACCCCACCCGCCGCCGCCTGCTGGGCGCAGGCAGCGCCCTGGCCCTGGGCGGCCTGCTGCCCACCGCCGCGTCGGCCCAGGCCGCGTGGCCCGCCAAGTCCATCCGCTTCGTCGTGCCCTTTGCACCGGGCGGCAGCTCCGAAATCGTGGCGCGCTCCACAGCGGCCGAGCTGAGCAAGACCCTGGGCCAGAGCGTGTTTGTGGACAACAAGCCCGGCGCCGCAGGCAACATCGCCATGCAGGAAGTCGCCCGTGCCGAAGACCAGCACACCCTCATCCTGGGCCACATCGGCACGCTGGCCGTCAACCCCTACATCTTTGACAAACTGCCCTACGACGCCAACAAGGACTTCAAGCCCGTGAGCCTGTTGGCCAAGGTGCCCAGCCTGTACGTGGTGCACCCCGACGTGCCCGCCAAGAACCTCAAGGAGTTCATCGCCTACGCCAAGAAGAACCCGGGCAAGCTCAGCTACGGCTCGGCAGGCAACGGCAGCGCGGGCCACCTGGCGTTTGAATACCTCAAGATGACCGCCGAGATCTTCATGCTGCACGTGCCCTACCGGGGCACCGGCCCCATGATGACCGACCTGCTCTCGGGCCGTCTTGACGCCGCCTCGGTGGGCGCTGCGGCCCTGCTGCCGTTCATCAAGTCCGGCAAGGTGCGCTGCATCGCCACCGGCTCCACGCAGCGCCTGCCGCAGCTGCCCGACGTGGCCACCGTGGCCGAACAGGGCTTCCCCGGCTTCGAGATGACGCAGTGGTACGGCATGCTGGCCCCCGCGAGCCTGCCCAAGGAACACCTGGACAAGCTGGCAGCCGAAACCATGAAGGCCGTCAAGGCACCCGAAGCCCTCAAGCGCCTGAACGGCGACGCCGCCGAAGCCATCGGCGGCACGCCCGCGCAGTTTGCACAGTTCATTGCGGCGGAGCAGGCGCGCTGGCAGAAAGTCATCAAGCGCGCGCAGATCAAGCCGGACTAGGAAGCTCGCCTGAGCCGCAACCCGCTCGGTGCCGCAGCCAGAGGCTGCGGCTCTTCGATGCCGCCCAAGCCTGCGCAGGCAGGCTTGGAGCCGCGGCATCTCAGCTCCCAGAGGGGGGGCGCCACCCGTGGCCTGGCAAAGCCAGTTCCACGGTGGCGCTGGCTGGGGCCTCGCCAGTTGCAACCGCCTGGGGCACCTGGAACTATCGCCGAACGACAGTAGCATTCCCCCCATGCGCATCCTCCTGGCCGAAGACGACCACAACCTGGGCACCTGGCTCAGCCGCGCGCTGGAGCATGCGGGCATCCAGGTGGAATGGGTGAACGACGGGCGCCTGGCCGACCGTGCGCTGCAGCAGCACGACAACTACGATGCGCTGGTGCTGGACCTGGGCCTGCCCGGGCTGGACGGCCAGGCCGTGCTGCAGCGCCTGCGCGACCGCGACCAGCGCCTGCCCGCGCTGATCCTCACGGCCCGCGATTCGCTGGACGAGCGCGTGCGCTCGCTCAACGCGGGGGCTGACGACTTTCTGGCCAAGCCTTTCGAGCTGGCCGAGCTGGAGGCCCGCCTGCACGCCCTGGTGCGCCGCGCACGCGGCAACGAGCACCCGCGTCTGGCCTGTGGCGCGCTGGTGTACGACAACCCGCGCAAGCAGTTCACGCTGCATGGCGAGCCCCTGGCCCTGTCGCCGCGCGAGCACGCCGTGCTGCGCGTGCTGGTTCAGCGCAGCGGCGAGCCGTTTTCCAAGCAGCAGATCCTGGACCGCGTGTTCTCTGACGACGAGGACGTGCACCCCGAAGCCGTGGAGGTGTTCGTACACCGCCTGCGCAAGCGGCTCGATGGCAGCGGTGTGCGCATCACCACCCTGCGCGGCCTGGGCTACGCGCTGGAAACAGGCTGAACCATGAGACTGATCGCGCGCCTGCGCCGCGCCAGCCTGTGGCGGCTGCTGGCCCTGCTGCTGCTGCCGCTGCTGGCCGTGGTGACGGGCGTGGAGCTGTGGATGACGCGGCACGACGCGCTGGAGGCCGCCAACGCGGCCTACGACCGCTCGCTGCTCGGGGCGCTCAAATCCATTGACGCCAATATCTCCACGGCGTCGGGCGGCCTGTCGGTCGAGCTGCCTTACAGCATGCTCGAATTTTTTGAACTCACGGCCAGCGGCAATGTGTACTTCCGCGTGGCGTCGTCCGACGGACTGGTGGAGCTGGGCAACGCCGACCTGCCCCTTCCGTCCGGCCCGCTCATGCCCGGCGTGCCCCGCTTCTATGACGCCACCTACTTCGGCGAATCCGTGCGGCTGGCCGCCTACCGCCGCGCGGTGGAAGGCGCCGCGCCCGGGGCCGACGCCAGCAGCGTGCTGGTGCAGGTGGCCGAAAGCACCCGCTCGCGGCAGGAGTTCACGCGCCGCTTTGTGCGCCGGGCCGCGCTGCGCGACACGCTGGTGCTGGCGCTCATGGTGCTGGGCACAGCCGCCACGCTGGCCGTGGCGCTGCGGCCGCTGGCGCGCCTGGCGCGCGAGGTGCAGGCGCGCAGCCCCGACGACATGACCCCCATGGCCGACACCGACCTGCCCGCCGACATCCGCCCCCTGGTGGCTGCCGCCAACCAGCAGATGGCGCGCACGCAAGACCTGGTGGCCCAGCAGCGGCAGTTTCTGGACGACGCCTCGCACCAGCTGCGCACCCACCTCACAACGCTGCAGATGCAGATCGACTACGCCCGGCGCGAGGCCGACGCCACCCAGGTTCAGCACACCCTGGAAGCCATCGGCGGCGAAGTCGCGCGCGCCACGCGCAGCACCCAGCAGCTGCTGGCCCTGGGCCGCAGCGACACGGCCGCAGTAGAGCTGGCCCCGTTCGACCTGGCCGCGCTGCTACGCGCCGTGGCGCTGGAGCTTCTGCCCCGCGCCCGCGCTCGGCAGATCGACTTTGGCATCCACACGCCCACGCCCGAGTTCATGGCCGTGGGCGACAGCGGCTTGCTGCGCGAGGCGCTTACCAACCTGGCGGCCAACGCGATTGCCTACACACCCATGCACGGCACGGTCACCGTATCCGCCGCAGGCGATGACCTGGGCTGGAGCCTCAGCGTGGAAGACAACGGCCCCGGCCTGCCCGCCAACGAACGCGATGCACTGGGCCAGCGCTACCGGCGTGGCTCGCAGGCGGCGGCAGGCGGCTCGGGCCTGGGGCTGGCGATTGCGCGCTCCATCGCCGAGCGGCACCGGGGCGGCCTGCGGCTCGAAGAACGCGCGGGTGGGCCCGGCCTGCTGGCCATCCTGTGGTGGCCCCGGGGCTGAAAACCCCCATCCCGCAGCGCCCCAGATTCCGCCAGAATTCGCCCCGCATGCCGTCCGCACCACTCCCCCTCCCCACCCTGCCCCGCCGCCGCACCCTGCAGTGGCTGGCAGCACTGGCGGGCACTTCAGGCGCTGCGCACGGGCCTGCTGCGTGGGCGGCCGACGCATCGCTGGAGCCCGCCGAGTGCATCGCCCCCTCCCGCCCCGGCGGCGGGTTCGACCTGACCTGCGGCCTGGCCACCCAGGCGGTGCAGGTGGTGCGCCCCGCACGCCCACCGCTGCACACACGCTACCTGCCCGGCGGCATCGGCGCCGTGGCGTTTGACCAGGTCGCCACCGGACGGCTGGGCGGGCCAGGCACGCTGGTGGCGTTCTCCAGCGGCTCGCTGCTCAACATCGCGCAGGGCCGCTTCGGCCCCCATCCGGTGAGCGCCGTGCGCTGGATCGCCACGCTGGGCACCGACTATGGCGTGGTGGCCGTGCACCGCGATTCGCCCCACCAGCACCTGCAAGACGTGGTGGCCGCGCTGCGCAAGGACCCGGCCCGCGTGGTGTTTGGCGCGGGCGGCACCCTGGGCAGCCAGGACTGGATGAAAGCCGCCCTGCTGACCCGCGCTGCCGGGCAGGACCCAAAGCGCATGCGCTTTGTGTCATTCGAAGGCGGCGGCGAGGCCCTGAAGGCCCTGCGCGGCGGCCATATCGGCGTCTTTACCGGCGATGCAGCCGAGGCCCGGCAGGCACTGGACAAGGGCGCGCCCCTGCGGTTTCTGGCCGTGCTGGCCCAGGCCCGCCTGCCCGGCGCCCTGGCCGACCTGCCCACAGCGCGCGAGCAGGGCGTGGACCTGGTCTGGCCCACGGTGCGCGGCCTGTACATGGCCGCCAGCGCCCCCGATGCCGCCGTGCGCGCCTGGGTGGCAGCGTTTGCCGATGCACTGGCCGCACCCGGTTATGCCGCGCTGTGCAGCCAGTACGGCCTGTACCCGTTTGCGCGCACTGGCGCGGCGCTGGAGGAGTTCGTGCAACGCAGTCTGGCCGACTACCGGCAACTGGCGCAGGAGCTAGGCCTGCGGTCCTGGCCGCGCTGAGGCAGTCACCAGCTCCAGCGCGCGAATCCAGGTCAAGCGGGGCAGATGGAAAGCAATGGCCAGCGCTCGGCAAATCGCTTGGACGCGACGCGCTCGCGGTAGGTTTGAGCATCGGCGCGCACCGGGTTGTGGCGCACGACCAGGTGAAACAAGTCGTCCAGCCCATGGGGTGCCACCACGCCGATGGAGTCGTCAGCGCGCAAAAACACCCCCACACAAGTGGCAATCTCTGGCCACGTGCCTACCCCGTCTTCCAGCGACGCTAACGGCGGCACCTGCAGCCCCAGGTGACGGGCAAACCATTGGTGCACGGTGGCCTGGTTGGTCACCTCCCATGCCACAGAAGGCATGGCGTGGCGCAACCGGATCTCCAGCGTCGAGTCGTGCTCAACACCTTCCACCGTGGAGTCGAAGTAAACAACATCCACGTCGTCCAGCGGCGTGGGTTCTGAAAACCCGTGCAAGTCATCCCACACCAGCGATCGCACGGCACCGGCACCAATGCACCACGAACCCAGCCCCAGTGCCCGCACGGCACGAAGCGCCTCCATCAACACCGGCGATGTGAGCACCAGACCGGCCAACCGGTGGTGGTACTCCGACCAGGAAGGGCTGTGAGGCTGACTCACAAGGCAAGCCCTGCAATCCGGTGACCTGGCGCAGAACCAGGGATTGGGGCGACTTCGCCCTTCTCACCGGCAGGCCCGCTCACTTCTCCAGCCACCACTGGATCACCACCTTGGCCAGGAACCCCAGAAACCCCACGCCCAGGCCCAGGAAGAGCACAAAGGTGCCAAACCGCCCGGCCTTCGATTCCCACGCCAGCTGGCCGATGATGAACAGCATGTAGGCGATGAACGCGCCCACGCCATAGGTGAGGAAGAAGCCCGAGATCTGTGCCTCGGTGAAGCCAAAAATCACGATGCCCCTCCAGGCGTGCGCGCCGGTGCAGCGGGTGCAGCCAGGTCGCGCTCGGGCAGACTGGATGCGTCCACCAGGTCGCGGTAGGCGTGCCAGCTGGCGTGGCCCAGCATGGGCATCACGGCGATCAGGCCCAGCAGCAGCGAGCCGAGGCCCAGCAAGGTAAAGCCCAGGATGATCGCCGCCCAGAACGCCATGGGCAGCGGATTGACCACCACGGCCTGCCAGCTGGTGAGCACCGCCTGCAGCAGCGTGGCGCGGCGGTCCAGCAGCAGCGGCATGGCCACCACGCTGGACGCAAAAATCGGCGCGGCCATCAGGCTGCCCAGGGCCAGCCAGATTTCAAACAGCCAGCCATCGCGCGCCATGACCACATGGCGCAGAAAGTCGAGGGGGGTCTCGATCGGCACCGGGGCCAGCAGCGTGATGAGCGCCGCCGATGTCATGACCCAGCCCGAGGCCGCCAGCGCCAGCAGCGCGCCAAACTGCACCATGCACCAGTAGTCGTTGCCCCATTTGTTCACGTGGCTGTTCTGCCAGTTGAACCAGGTCTTGAGCACCACGCCCAGGTTGGCGCTTTCGCGGCGCTCCAGCGCGCGGCTCAGCGCATACAGGCTGGTGGCCAGCACCGGCGCCACCACCAGAAAGCCCGACAGCGCCCCCGCCAGCAGCCAGAAGCGGTGGTGCGCTACGGCAAAGATGGCAGCCCCAAACAGCGTGAGTGCCAGCCCATGGGCAAAGCTGATCCAGCCCGCCCGCGCCATGTCGCGCCAGGCCAGCACCAGCCAGGCCATGGGTTGCATGAGGCCGATGGTGCGGATGGTGGGCAATGGCGGGGGATTACGGGGCATGGTGGGGGGGTCGCTGAGCGACGGGTGAGTGTGACCTTATCGGGCAACGGCTTCAACCACCGCACGCCCAAACCTTGACCTGAGGCAAGAAACCGAACCGAGGGAAGCCCGTCAGGCCAACAGCCTGCACAGCGCAGTGAGGCTGTCGACCGTGGCATGGGGCGGTGTGTCGTCGTGCGGCCAGGGGTGGTTGGCGCTGTTGATCCACACGGCCTGCATGCCCGCGTTCAGCGCGCCCTGCGCATCCAGCGTGGCATCGTCGCCCACGTGCAGCACCTCGTGGGGCAGCACATCGACGGCCGTGGCGGCAGCGTGAAAAATGCGCGCATCGGGCTTGGCCACGCCAAACTCCGATGCGCTGATGCTGTGGCGAAAGTAGTGGCCGATGCCGATGCGGTGCACGTCGGCATTGCCATTGGAGACGGCCACCACCGGGTAGCGTGCCGACAAGAAGGCCAGCGTGTCGTGTGCGTCGTCAAACAGCTCCACGCGCATGCGCTCGGCAAAAAACAGGTCAAACGCCGGTTCGGCCAGCGCGGGCTCGTCGCCCGCCTGGGTCAGCGCCAGGCGGATGGACTCGCGCCGCAGCGCGCTCAGGTCGTGCAGCAGGTCGGGTCGCAGCGCCACCATCTGGTTGCGGATGGCGCGCAGGGATTCGGTGCTGGAGAACAAGGTTGCCGTGGCGGGCGCATGGTGCGTGAGCCAGTCCAGCAGCACGCGTTCAGCCCGCGTGATGGTGGGCCAGATGGGCCAGAGCGTGTCATCCAGGTCGATGGTGATGGCGCGGATGCGGGAGGTGTCCAGCTGCAGCGCGGTGGGCTGGGCAGCGGGCAGTTCAGCGGGGGAATCGGGCATGGTCTGCAGAGAATACTCCACGGTCACCGAAGGGCCGGTCCGTTTGCCACAATCGGGGCATGCGCTCACCCTTCCACACCGAACCCCCTTACACCCACGGCCAGGCCGAACGCACTGGAGTGCTGCTGTGCAACCTGGGCACGCCAGACGAACCCACCGCCCCGGCCGTGCGCCGCTATCTGGCGCAGTTTCTGGGTGACCACCGCGTGGTGGAGATCCCCAAACTCGTGTGGCTACCCATCCTGCACGGCATCATCCTGCGCACGCGCCCGGCCAAGTCGGCTGCCAAGTACGCCAGCATCTGGACGCCCGAGGGCTCGCCCCTGGCGCACTGGACGGCAAAGCAGGCCACGCTGCTGCGCGGCTGGCTGGGCGAGGCGGGCCACGCGGTGCTGGTGCGCCATGCCATGCGCTATGGCAACCCGTCCATCGCCAGCCAGCTCGATGCGCTAAAGGCCGAGGGCGCCACGCGCATCCTCATCCTGCCGCTGTATCCGCAGTACTCGGCCACCACCACGGCCAGCGTGTTCGACGCCGTGTACACCTGGGCTGCCGCCACCCGCAACGTGCCCGAGCTGCGGTTTGTGAACCGGTACCACGACGCCCCCGGCTACATCGACGCGCTGGCCCGCACCATCGAATCGCACTGGAAGACCCACGGCCAACCCGACCAGCTGGTGATGAGCTTTCACGGCGTGCCCGAACGTACGCTGCACCTGGGCGACCCCTACCACTGCGAATCGCGCAAGACGGGCCGTCTGCTGGCCGAGCGCCTGGGCCTGCGCGAAGACCGCTACCGCATCACCTTCCAGTCGCGCTTTGGCAAGGCCAAGTGGCTGGAACCCTACACCCAGCCCACCATCGAGGCGCTGGGCAAGGCGGGCACCCGCCGGGTGGATGTGGTGTGCCCCGGCTTCACCAGCGACTGCCTGGAGACGCTGGAAGAAATCAACATGGAAGTGCGCGAGGCGTTCCTGCACGCGGGCGGCCAGGAGTTTCACTACATACCCTGCCTGAACGACAACAGCCACTGGATCACGGCGCTGAGCCGCGTGGCGCAACAGCACCTGGCGGGCTGGCCCACCGAGGTGCCCACCGCTGCGGCGCTGGCCGATGCGCGCAGCCATGCGTTGGCCGGTGGGGCACCCAAAGGCGTGTGCCCCGTGGCGCACTGACTGCTGGTTACTACTATTTTTATAGCTGCTTTCGCTTATCCATCAAGCGCTAGCGGCCAATTTGACCCATATTCCGAAATGGCAGACACACTTTGGTGACCTGCCCCTCCCCCAACACCTGTACTGATGCCCGCTTCTGCCCTCGCCCCCCACCAGCTGCGGCTGACGATTGACCCCGCCACCCTGGGCTTTGCCAGCACGGCCGAGCTGCAAGACCTGCCCCTGCCCTGGATCGGCCAGGAGCGCGCCCAGGCCGCCGCGCAGTTTGGCCTGGGGCTGCACCAACCCGACTACCACCTGTTTGTGCTGGGCGAAGTGGGCAGCGGGCGCGCATCGCTGTTGCGCCAGGCCATGCAGACTGCTGCGGCAGAACGCGCCGTGCCTCCCGACCTGTGCTACCTGCACAACTTCGACACGCCCGACCGCCCCCGCGCCCTGCGCCTGCCGGCGGGCCAGGGCCGCCAGCTGCGCCAAGGCATGGCCGACATGGCCAAGAACCTGCAGGCAGACATCCCCAAGCGCCTGGCCGCCGCCGACTTCAAGGCCGAGGCGGAGCGCATCGAGAAAACCTGGCAGGCGCAAGAAGGCGAAGCCTTTGCCGTGCTCGACGCGTTTGCCGAGGCGCGCCAGTTCCGCCTGACCCGCGAGGGCGGGCAAATGGTGTTCACCCTCACCGGCCCCAAAGGCCAGGCGCTGACCGAAGCCGAAGCCCGCGCCCTGCCGCGCGAGCGCCGCGCAGAGATCGACGCCGCCGAACACGAACTGCGCACCGAGATCGCCCGCTTTCTGGAAGCCGTCCGCCCGCTGGAGCGCACCCGCGACGACGCCCTGGCCGCCCTGCGCCGCCAGACCATCAAGCCCCTGGTGGAACACGCCCTGCACGACATCCGCCAGGGACTGCGCAAGCAGATCAAGGACACCGTCAAGCTCACCCACTGGCTCGACCAGGTGGAACAGGCCGTGCTGGGCGACATCGACCTGTTCGAGCCCCTGGACGCTGAACGAGGTAGCGACCAGGGCACCGATGCCGAAGACGACCGCAAGGACGCGCTCGACGACCTGCTGGCCCGCTGCCAGGTGAACCTGGTGGTAGACAACCACGGCCGCACCGCCGCGCCCGTGGTGGTGGAAGACAACCCCACCCAGCGCACGCTGTTTGGCAGCATCGAGCATGGATCGGACGCCGACACCGTGCAGGCCGACCACACCGGCATCCACGCGGGCAGCCTGCTCAAGGCGCACGGGGGCTTCATCCTGCTGCACCTGCACGACCTGGCCGCCGAAGAAGGCCTGTGGCAGCGGCTGCGCCGCTTTTTGCGCTGCGGGCGCCTGCAGATCGAGGAAGGCGGCGGCCCAGGCCATGGCCCCGGCGGCGCTGTGGCGCTGCAGCCCGAGCCGGTGGATGTGGATGTGAAGATCGTGCTGATCGGATCGGTGGACGAGTACTACGCGCTGCAGGACGCCGACCCCGACGCCGCGCGCCGCTTTCGCGTGAAGGTGGACTTTTCAGACCACTTTGCCGCCACCCCCGCCACCCACCACGCCACCGCCATCCTGGTGGCCCAAGTCTGCAAAAAGCGCGGCCTGCCCCACTTCGGCCCCGACGCCGTGGCCCTGGTGCTGGAGCAGACCCACCGCGAGGCCGACGACCAGCGCCGCCAGAGCGCACGCTTTGCACACACCGAAGCGCTGGCCATTGAAAGCGCCGCCCTGTGCAAGGCACACGGAGGCACCCTGGTGCAGGCCGCCGATGTGCAGGCCGCCCTGGCCGCCCGCACCCAGCGCCACAACCAGCCCGAAGAAGAGCTGCACGACTCCATCACCGAGGGCGAGCGCCTGATCTCGCTGGCGGGCTCCATCACCGGCCAGATCAACGCCATGACGCAGATCGACCTGGGCGACTACCGGTTTGGCTTTCCGGTGCGCATCACCGCGCGCACCTTTGCCGGGCAAGAGGGCCTGCTCAACATCGAGCGCGAGGTCGATATGTCTGGCCCCATCCACGACAAAGGCGTGCTCATCCTGCACAGCTACCTCACCGCGCTGTTCAGCCACGTGGCGCCACTGGCACTGAATGCGTCCATCGTGTTCGAGCAGGAATACAGCGGCGTGGAAGGCGATTCGGCCTCGTGCGCCGAGCTGTACGCGCTGCTGTCCAGCCTGTCAGGCCTGCCTCTGCGCCAGGGCATTGCCGTGACCGGCGCATTGAACCAGCACGGCGAGGTGCTGCCCGTGGGCGGCATCAACGAAAAGATCGAAGGCTGGTTCCGCGCCTGTGCGACGGCCGGGCTGGACGGCACCCACGGCGTGCTGATCCCCGCCCGCAACCAACGCCACCTGATGCTGGACCGCACCGTGCTGGACGCGATGGAACGCGGGCTGTTCCATGTCTACACCATGGGGCATGTGAGCGAAGGGATTGCGCTGCTGACCGGGGAAGCGTCGGGCATGAGCCCGGCGGAGTTGCTGCAGGCACAGGCGGATGAGCTGGCCCACCGTGCTGCAGCCGTGGAAGACACGGTCATGCAGCGGGCGGAGGTGACGCTGCGGGCGTATCGGAGGGCTTGTCAGGTAGCGGGGGGTGCGCGGAGGGGGCGAGGAGCGCGGGGTCGGTAGATATAGCTCAGTGGCCGACGAAATTGAATGCTCGGGGTTCTAGCTGCTTAGCAGTGGTTGCCATCATCCGACGATTGCCATCGAACACGTACTATCGGCCAGGAGCAGCCAGTAGGGCGGCTGAAAGCGGACGCTCAACGTTGAAAACATGCGGAGCCGAAGGTGTCCGCCTTGGTTGACCAGTTAAACCCTTGCGCTCATGGTGCAACACCGCTAACAAACGCTTGGTCATAGTCATAGCTTCGAAATGCCACTCTGCTTTGGGACGGAATGCTTTGCGAGGGAAGCTTCATTGAAATATGAGTCAGTTGTTCGCTCTTATTGGATACGAAACCAGACGATGAACTTTCCAAAGACACCGTGACACCTCCGTCTGGGCTGTCAGAAATGCTCGGCTGCTTGAACTGACTTTTGAATGAAGGGAAGTTTCTTAGTTCCACCATCAAATCAGGACCGGCGCGGTGCATCCATACAGTTGCTTTGAGCCCATCCGCTGGCTCAATCGCCGTGGTGTTTGTTATCCACGTGCTGTCCGATGCCGAGTTCAAATTCCAAAGAATAATGACTGCGGTGGTCGCACCTGCCAGAGCTATTCGTGATCGTCCCATAGTGGGTTTTAACTTTTGGGTTCAGCGGCCGCCGCAGGCGGTCTGCTGGAACGAAGAACTAGGCCTCCAGCGCTTACTTGAACATCCGGACCAACGCCGTACCCACCACCACGCCTCCAACAAGACCGGCGGAAAGGTACAACTTTGCATCAAGCCACGATGTGACGCCAGAGAACTTAGCAACCATTGCGCCGACTCCGATGCCTGCTGCCGCCAGAACAACGAGCACTACGCGGTCAGACGACATATCACTGAAGCCTAAGTTGATGTATCCCGCAAAACCTGCGAGATAAATTGGAGCGTGCGGGATACTCTGGACACGAATTCCTCCTGGATGTGGCTCGCAGCATAGGTTTGCAAGCGGGCGTTTGTCCAGACATCCAAGTATAAAAATTTCGCCAAACCCGGCAAGCGTTAAGTCAGCAATCTATGGCGTGCCCGTACGTTGGCCGGGCCAACCGACTGTACGCTTTGGGCTCCGATCAGTCGGTCTTGAATAAGTGACCGCTTTTGGGGAACTGATGCCCACTGTCGGCTCAGGGCCCGAAGCCGCCGTTGAACAACACCACCCCAAAGCTGCCGTTGATTCACTGCCCGCTAGCTCACAGCTCCAAACGTGCTGTTGGAATGTCCAGTCTCTGCCTACTGGCAAGCTATAGTTTGGGCACATAAAACTTGCAGGGTTTCACGGATTTTTATACCTGTGCTTTTGAACGGCGCACTACCTGCAACCCCAAGCCGCAAGCCGCAATCCGCGTTCAGGAGAAGTCAATGTCCAGAATATCCCGCACAGTGCAGCTTATCCCGCAACGTTTGCGGGATACATCACGTTAGGCGTCACAAGAGCCACACATGCGCAAACTCCTCGTCACAGCCGCACTACTACTTTGCGGCCATATCACTCACGCGGTCGAACTCACAGTCGTAACGGCCAAAGGCTATGTTCGCTTCACAGTGCCAGACGAGTGGCAGGTTCTTAACGCTCAAACAAAGCCTCCTCTCGCAGCCATCGCCTTTCAGACACCAAATTCAGCGGACGACGGAACATCGCACTCGACAAACGTCATAGTGTCTCTGTTCGATGTCGACACCGAGCAAGGAAGACTAGCCATGTCTAAGGTGGGTAGGCCATACAGCTCGATCGCCCCAACGGCTAGCATTCAAGACGGCTGGACGGTCTACTCTCAAACTGCTACTCAACAAAGCACAAAGTACACAATCGTCGACTCAGTCCGCAAAACTGCCGACGTAACAGTGTCAATTCGCTTTGCTTGGCCAGCGCTTCTAAACAACCCTACCGACTACGACAAGTCGATGGCCGTTGCAATGCAAGCCGTCCAGAAGTCCGTTGCCGGCGGGCTGGGCATACCGCCAGCGAGGTCAGGTGAAGTCATTCGTCGCCCTGCCCAATGACGCCTAGCCCTTTCATCGAAAGGTTCGTCCAAGGGCTGCCGCCCTCGGCCGCCCCTCGTGTTAAACGTTAGACCGCAGATGTACATCCTTGGCGCACAACGCGATGGAGACTCGACTCATGCCGAGCGACGTTGGGAGGAGTACCGAAACTACCTCAGGGAAAACGAGCCCACATTCCCTCCCGGCGCGTACGCACTCGCAACCTCGGACTGGTATTTCGGCTTCTCGGATCACCGTGCTCCTCATGATGCCTGGCTCGAGGCTTTTCACCTGACCGAAACCGGAGTTGGAGAACGGAGCGAGGAACGCCATCTCAGCCTGACGATTCGCTTGCTCGGTGCGTATCACGACCGCGTTTTGGAATTCCACTACCCGGTTGTCTTTGGGTATGAGATCCAGAAGCCTCGCGGGTACGGCGGCCACTTCGACTGGCGGTACGACGAGTTCCGCCTTGGGCCCAAGGGGAGCCTAGTTCACGAAATTGAGTGGGCTGGCGGCCCGGGGTACGAAGCTCGCTGGGTCATCGAAGCTTCCGACGTGGAGTTCCGGGAGTACGCCTGTGGCGCCGCGGCTTAACTCCAACGTTGAGCGTCCGCGTTCTCGCGCCCTCACCGACCGCTCCTGGCCGGATTCTGCCTTATGGCGAGGTGCGCTAGCGGGCCCTGAGCCGACGCGGTGAAACACTGCTGCAAAGCGTCCGTTGAGCCGCTGCGAGCTGCCTGACAGTCCAAACGTGCTGTCGGAATGCGCTGTCCTTGCCCCGTAACACGCTAAAGCTTGCCCGGTTTTTCTAATTAGGTAACTGCCCGCGTACCTAGGCTGCAAGCCAGCTCAAGGAGAAAGTAGTGACCAGAACATTCTGTGCCGTCCAATTTATCCCGCAGGTCTTGTGAAGCGCAACGCGTTAGAGTTCGGCCAATATGAGCAATCCCGAAGATCCGCTAGTTGTGGAGTTACGAACTTTTCTTGGCTCGTACGCAGAGCACGATCCAGACTGCCCGGCATTTGATGCTGTTGGTCCCGCCGTTCTCGACCCTGCGAACTGCATATGCGGTTTGACGCAACGTCAGGAAGAACTCATTACAAAAATCAAGTCCCGGCTTGCACCTTCCGGATATGTCGTCTGAGTCCCAGAGCCCTTGGCCGGCAAAGCTTGTTTTGCCGTCGATCACCTTAGGCGTCGGCTGAGTTTCTATAGTGAACGTCCGCTTTCATTGTTCACCATGGACTGCTCCTGGCCGAAAGCAGGCATCGACCAGATCGCCACCACGGCGTCGAGCATCGACTACGCGAAGTCAACGCGCTCGCAGCCACTCCACGACATCTCCCGTCACCTCATCCCGATTGGACTCATTCAAGATCTCATGCCGCGCCGCAGGGTACAGCTTGACCATCACATCGGTCACACCGGCATCCCGACACCGCTGCCCCAGTTGCTGAATCAATACCCCGCTTGCGGCCAGCGGGTCTGCGTCGCCGGATGCAATCAGGATGGGTAGGTCGCTGCGGATGCGCGCGAGCAGCGCGGGGTCGGCCAGCCGGGGCGCGGGGGCGAACAGTGAATGGATCACATCGGGCGGCACGTCCCAGCCGCACCACGGGTCGGCCACGTAGGCATCGACCTCTGCGGCGTCGCGCGACAGCCATTCGTAGCCGGTGCGGTGCTCGAAGCCTGCGTTGAATGCAGCGAGCCCGGCGGGCGCGTCGGCGGGGGCGGTGGCCGTGCCGGCGGCCAACAGGTCGAGAGCGGTGGAGCCTGACAGGACGGCACCAGACCAGGTGGATGCTCGGTCCAGAATCGCCGCCTGCGCTGCGAACTAGCCCAGGGAGTGCACGAACAGGAAGGGCGGGAGGCCGGCATGCTGCCACGCGACGCAAGCGTGCAGTCCATCTCTTGCGGCGAAGCTGCCCGGCCCTGATCCCGGCTAAGCTGCGCGAGCCAACCCACTGAATCAGCTCCGCAATGCCCTCTAGCCTTCACCTCTTTGACCCCCATCGCCATGCCCTGCCGCTGCCTGAGAGCTTTGCGGCGCTGGAGGCCATGCGCGAGTTGCTGCACGAGCGTGCCGATGGCAAGAACTTGCGCTTTGTCGAGTTCGCGCTGCGGTTCGAGGATCGCTTCAAGGACGCGGGCCGCACCACGCCCTTGCAGCAGGCCAACGCCTGCCGTCGTGCGGCATGGCAGTTTGACCTCCCGAACGTGGATGAGATGCCTGCATACCGGACGGCTGTGGAGATTGCCGGTGCACTGGGATTGGTGGCGTATGACGCGGCGCTGGGCGTAGGTTTTCTGCCAGACGGCCGGGTAGTGCCGACCGAGTTCGCGCAAGCTGCCACGCCTGTGGCGCCCGCCGAAAAGCGGCCCTGGGGGGCGCTCCCGCCAGACGCGCTGCGCGGCGAGAGCGAGGTGCAAGAAGTTTTGGCCCCTGCCCTGGCGCGCGCTATGGCAGGCAGCGGTTTTGAGCTGGAAGCTGCACCGCCCGAGCAGCCCGGCGCCCCCATCGTCCTCGCCCGACGGCTTGGTGCTGTGCGCCAGGTGCTGATCGTCAATCTGATGCGCTATGAAGTGCTGAACCTGACCCTGCGTGTGTGGCATAACGCTTGCACCGCTGTGCTGGCACAAGCCCTGGGCCCCGAGCCTCACCAGGACTCCGCCTTCGAGCTGGGCATGGCGTTCTTCGAGCCCGGGCCGGGCTCCCTGCACCGGTGGACACTCGAACGTCTGTCGCAATTGCCAGCGGTCCTTGCGCTGGTATGTGGTCGCGTGCTGCCCCTGGCGGGCCTGTGCACTGACCTGCATGGGCTGGACCAACTGCTCAACGACGCCAGCGCCGATACAGTGCGTACTCCCTACCGCAACGCCTACACCTGGTCGGACCGCCCGGACGGCTCCGATGGCTCGCGCAGCCTGCGTGAAGAGGTCTTCCCGCATGCGCAGCGCCTCGTTATCGCCCACCTCAATGGCAACCCATTGGCAGCCAACATCGCCCGCGAGCTGGAGGACCATTGGCAGCACAGCAGCCATTGGCGCGCCCCTCAGGAGCGCGAGGCCCTGGCGGCCGTGCGCGCCACGCTGGCCCACACGCCGCCACTGGCCCGCTGGAACGACATAGCTGCCTGGCAGGCCGCACTGCGCCCTATTCCTGCATCGCTGCAGTCGCACACCCCCGACCCGCGCGGGCGGCGCTGCCACCACTATGAAGTGACCGAAGCCTTGCACCAGGACCTGCGCAAAGACCCAGGCGGCTTCTGGGCCAGGTTCGCCGGTCCGGATGGCGCATCCGAGCTCACGCGCGTGTGGCAAGACAAGGCCTCCACCTTGCCTGGCTCCTCACGCATCCCCTCGGACGGCCTCGGATGCCATGTGGCCACTCTGCCCGGCAGGGCTGGTGAGGGCGCGATCAAAGTGGTGTGCCTTTGCTTTCCACCCATCACGGGCCTTGACGAGCATCGATTCTTGGCACTGGCTCGCCGCGACGACATATCACGCATGTTCCGCATGGGCTACGAAAACGGACTGGACGACGGCCAAATGCAGCTTCGCATTGAGTACGGCGTGCGCCACGGGAACGCCGACGTTATCACCCGCGAAACGCTGGATGCCGAGCTGAACATGCAGGCATTCCTGGAGAGGGTGGCAGAGCTGTTCGCATGAACTGGCGTGGGAGCCGTTTCAACAGACTGCTGCTACGGGAGCCGTGACTACGCAATGCGGGAACGCGCCCGCAGCCACGCCACGATATCCCCCGTCACCTCATCCCGATTGGTCTCATTCAAGATTTCATGCCGCGCCGCCGGGTACAGCTTGACCGTCACATCGGCCACACCGGCATCCCGGTACCGCTGCCCCAGTTGCTCCAATAAGACCCCGCCGGCGGCCAGTGGGTCGGCATCGCCGGACGCGATCAGGATGGGCAGGTCGCTGCGGATGCGCGCGAGCAGCGCGGGGTCGGCCAACCGGGGCGCTGGCGCGAAAAGCGAGGGGATCACGTCGTCCGGCATGTCCCAGCCGCACCACGGGTCGGCCACGTAGGCATCCACCTCGGCAGCGTCGCGCGACAGCCATTCGTAGCCGGTGCGGTGCTCAAAGCCTGCGTTGAACGCCGCGAGACCAGCGGGCGCGTCGGCCGGGGCGTTGGCCATGCCGGCGGCGAACAGGTCGAGGGCGGTGGAGCCTGACAGGATGACGCCGGACCAGGTGGACGAGTGGTCCAGGATGGCCGCCTGCGCTGCGAAGGAGCCCATGGAGTGGCCGAACAGGAAAAGCGGAAGCTGCTGCCCATGCTGCGCGCGCAGCAGCGCGCCGAACTGGGCCACGTCGGCAATGAGGCCGTTGAAACCAGCGCTGCCAAAGTCGCCCAGCTTGCCACCGGCGGTACGCCCATGGCCGCGATGGTCCACGGCGTGGACGATGAAGCCTGCGGCGTTCAAGGCCCGCGCAAAGCGGTCGTAGCGCTCGCCATGCTCGGCAAGGCCGTGGGAGATTTGAACGACGCCCACTGGTTGGCCCGGGGTTTGGGCCCAGGTGTAGGTGGTGACCTGGGTGCCGTCTGCGTTGGATTGGAAGGAGGAGGTGGTGGTGCTCATCGGTTCATTCTGGCATGGGGTCTGACTGCGTGTCACGCGCACGCGCCCCCTCCCCTGCACTGCCATCACCATTCAATTCTTGCCCTGCCAAGGGTTCGCAGTCACCATCCACTGCAACCAGCCCACCACCCAATCCAGCATGCCGCTCCCCCCAGTTCTCGACCGTTTCCTCCAAGCCCAGGAGCCCGTCTTGCCCCGTGTGATCGCTGAGCTGCGGGCGGGCAAAAAGCGCACGCATTGGATGTGGTTTGTGTTTCCGCAGATACAGGGGCTGGGGCACAGCGACATGGCCCAGCGCTATGCCATTCAATCGATGGCCGAGGCGCAGGCTTACCTGGCGCACCCGGTGCTCGCAGGCCGTTTGCGTGAGTGCTGCCAGATCCTGCTGGACCTGGAGACGTCTTCTGCGCTGGATGTGTTGGGCTCGCCAGACGACCTCAAGCTGCGCTCCAGCATGACGCTGTTTGGCGAAGCTTCTGCGCCGGGCAGCGTGTTCGAGGCGGTGCTGCAAAAGTATTTCGGCGGGGCAAAAGACCCGCGCACGGTCCAACTGCTTGGGTAGCTTGCTGCTTGCTGGCTGCGCAGCTGCGGGCACCGTGTGTCTCGGGCAGGGCATGCCCCGGCGCGGTGGCCGGGCCGTTCAGGCTGTGGGCCGTGGGGGAATCGGGTGCGAAGCCGTTGCCTGCAGGCGCCCCGCCATCCCCTGCTGATGGGCCGTCTGCCTGCAGCGAAATTCGGTCGGCGTGCACCCCGCCTCCCGCTTGAAGAACTTGGCGAAGTTCGCCAGATCGCTATAGCCCAGCCCCTCGGCGACGCGCGCCACCGGCCAGGTGGTGTGGGCCAGCAAGCGCTTGGCCTCCAGAACGATGCGGGCGGAGATGAAGGCCTTGGGCGTTACCCCGGCTGCTTCCAGCGATGCGCGCACCAAGCTTTTCTCGGAGCAGCCCAGCTGCTGTGCGTACCGGGGCAGTTGGTGCCAGGTGGCAAAGTGCTTCTCCACCAGCAACTCAAACGCCTTGAATCTCTGCAGCGCGCGCCCCGGGGGAACGCGCTGCGCGGACTGCTGCTCGTGCGCCATGCGCAGCCGCGCCAGCAAGGCATAGAGCTGGTAGCGCAACAGGGCGTGGACATGCAGCGATGCGGCGTGGGTCTGCGTGTCCTGCTGCATCTGCGCAATGGCGTGGGCAATCACCGGCGCGCTGTCGCTGCCCAGCACCCACGCGGTCGGCAAGCCGTCCAGCCCGTCGATCGGGGTCTGCGCCTGCGCGGCGGGGGCCGCTGCCCACAGAAATTCGGGGCGGAACAGCACCATCCACCCATCCCAGTCCTGGGTGTCTCCAAAGCTGTGGGCTTTGCCGGGCCGCAGGACCAGCACCGAGCCCGGGCCGCAGCGCACGTGCTCGAAGTCCACCAGGTGGAGGCAGGTTCCCTGCGTCACAAAGATCAGGGTTGGAAAGGCGTAGCGGTAGGTGGATGCCAGCGCCTCGCCGCCCACCCTTTGCTGCAGCTCCGATACCCGGAATATCTCCAGGTCGAGCGGGTACAGCCCCTCGGGCTGGTAGCTCAGGTGCTGGATGTCGGGGTGGCGGGCTGCGGCGGGTTTGTGGTGGCGTGGGGTCATGGGTCAGCAACGGCGGCATGCAGAGGCTTGTCCTGAAGTGACAGCAAATCGCCCGGTTTTCACCGCATGCAAGGACCTTTATTGTCCAACAATGACCTCACAGCGCCACAAGGGGCGTTGCCCCAAAACCACCAAGGAATCCCCATGCACGCCATTGAAATCGCCAAGACCTACATCCAAGCCGCACAAACCGGCGACCAGGCCACCCTCGGCCGCGTCATCTCGCCCGACGTGGTTTGGCACCAGCCGGGCCACAACCAGTTCTCAGGCACGCACCGTGGCATGGCCGCCGTGGGCCAGATGCTCGGCCAGATGATGGCCGTGTCGCAAGGGACGTTTGCGATCACCCGCGCCGACCACTACATGGCCAACGGAGATTGGGTGGCCGTGAGCATCGAGTTTGCTGGCGAACGCGACGGCCTCACGCTCCTGCAGGCGGGTGTGGACCTGCTGCGCATCGCCGATGGAAAGATCGTTGAAGTCCGCCTGTTCTCCAGCAATCCGGCACAGGAAGACGCATTCTGGGGCCAGTAACCCGCCGCCCCGCCAACCATGACCGTGGCCACACGCGCTGCCTCATCAGAGGGGACATAGCGTGCTGGCGCTTTTTGAGCTAAATTGCCACCCAGCGCTTACTGATAAACAGTTATTTGCTATTTATTTTATAGCAAACTGTTCTTTGATTCGAGGCGCGTGGCACATCCCTCGCAGAACTCAGGTCTTGACCAACTGATCGCGCAGCGGCAGCGACCGGATGCGCTTGCCTGTGGCAGCAAAGATGGCGTTGAGCAGCGCTGGCGCCACGGGTGGCATCGGTGGTTCGCCTACGCCTCCCGGCGGCAACTTGGGATCACCCCCCACCAGGTGCGTGCGGATGGTGCGGGGCGACTGCGGCAGCCGAAGCACTTCGTAATCATGAAAATTGCTTTGCTGCACCCGCCCGGCTTCAAAGGTGATCTCGCTGCTCAGCGCCAGCGACAGCCCCATCACGCAGGCGCCCTCCATCTGCGCACGGATACGCTCGGGGTTGACCTGCGGGCCGCAGTCGAGCGCCATGTCCACCGCCACCACCTTGACCTGGCCCTTGCTGTCCACTTCCACCTCGACCACCGTGGCGGCATAGGTCACGAAGCTGTAGCCAAACGCGAGCCCCAGCCCGTGCCCCTTGGGCAGGCGGCGCCCCCAGCGGGCACCGCGTGCCGCCGCTTCCACCACGGCGCGCATGCGGCCGGTGTCGATGGGGTACTCCACGGGTGACTCGCTGTAGTTGAAGCTGTCGGACAACGTGGTCGGGTCGATCTTGCGGTCTGGCCCCAGCAGCGCCAGGGCGTACTGCAGCGGGTCTTTTTTGGCGCGGTGGGCCAGCTCATCCACAAAGCACTGCGTGGCGAACACATGCGGAATGTTGGCCACCGAACGGAACCACCCGATGCGCGCATGCGCAGGCACCTCGGCACGTTCAATGCGCACATTGGGCACGGCAAATGGCATGTTGGTGGCCGACATGCCTGTTTCAAACGGTGCCGCCGCCTTGGCGCCTGGTGCAAACAGTGAGGTGATGGTGGGCGCTGCCGTGCGGTGCAGCCAGGCCAAGGGCAGGCCATCGTCCTTGACCACCGCCTCCAGCCGGTCCAGCGACACGGCATGGTAGTAGCCGTGGTGGATATCGTCGTCGCGCGTCCACACCAGCTTGACGGGCGTGCCTGGCATGGCCTTGGCCACCAGGGCGGCCTCGGTCACGTAATCGGGCTTGGACTTGCGCCCAAAGCCACCACCCAGCAGCAGCACATTGACTTTGGTGTTCTCCGGCTTGATGCCCAGCGCTGCGGCGGCGCCATCAAGCGCAGCCTGCGGGTTCTGCACCGAGGTCCAGATCTCGCACGTATCGCCCGTCACCAGCGCTGTGGCCACCGGGGGCTCCATCGTGGCATGCGCCAGATGTGGCACGTAGTACTCGGCAGTGAACACCTTGCCTGCGGGCGCATCGCTCAGCGCCTTGGTCGCATCGCCGCTGTTGCGGTAAACCGTACCCGGTACCTTGACCAGCCGCTCTTGCTCACGCCGGAAGGCAACAGATTCGTAACTGCCATTGGTACCGTCGTCCCACTGTGGGTTCAGCGCAGCGCGGCCCTGGGTGGCCGCCCAGGTGTTGCGCGCCACCACGGCCAGCCCGCCCAGCGGCTGAAAAGCCGCAGCACCGCTGAACCCGGCAATTTCCACCACCTTCAGAACGCCCGGCACCTTCAAGGCGGCGTCCCTGTCGGCAGAACGCAGCTTGCCACCCACCACGGGCGGGCGGGCCACCACCGCGTACACCATGCCGGGCAGTCGCACATCCATTCCGAAGGTGGCCTGGCCACGCGCAATGGCGGCCATATCCACACCGCCCACCCGGCCCTTACCGATGTAACGCCACTGGGCCGGGTCCTTGAGCCGCAGCTCGCCAATGGCCGGAACCTTTTGTTTGGCGGCATCCACGGCCAACTCACCAAAGCCGAACCGGCGCCCCGTGGCGCGGTGCAGCACCTCATGCTGCACCGCCTGCACTTCGGCCACGGGTACGGACCAGCGTGCGGCAGCGGCTGCCTCCAGCATCTGGCGTGCTGCCGCACCCGCTCGGCGCATGGGCTCCAGAAAGTGACGCACGCTGCGCGAGCCATCCACGTTCTGATTGCCAAAACGGGCTTCGTCGGCAGGCGCCTGAACGACCTTCACACGGTCCCAGCGCGCCTCCAGTTCATCGGCCACCACCATGGGCAGGCTGGTGCGAACGCCCGTGCCCATCTCGGCACGGTGCGCCACGATGGTCACCGTGCCATCGGTGGCGATGGAGACAAACACCAGCGGGTTATCAACCGTGCCGCCAGGCATGGACGCAGCACCAAACCTCTTGGCGGCGTCTGCAGTCTGGGCAATGCCGTCAACGCCAGCAGCCAGCGCGAACGGGGCCGCCGCAGCCTGCAGAAAGCGACGGCGTGCAATGGTGTGCGTGGAAGTAGGTGTGGCAATGGTAATGCTTTTTCTCCTGCCAGGCGGCGTGATGCCAACTGGATGGCCGCACGAATGCGGGGATACGTTCCGCAGCGGCACACATTGCCGCTCATGGCGTCATCGATCTGTCGGTCATTGGGTTTTGGTGTGGCCTTGAGCAACGCCACCGCCCCCATGATCTGGCCAGCCTGGCAATAGCCGCACTGCGCCACGTTCAGTTCTACCCACACCTGCTGAACCACTTTGCCGACCTTGTCTTGCTCCATGTGCTCGATGGTGTGCACTGATTTGCCCACGACCGAGCCGTGGGGCGTCAGGCACGAACGGATGGCCTGCCCATCCACATGCACCGTGCAGGCGCCACACAGGGCCATGCCGCAGCCGAACTTGGTGCCGGTCATGCCCAGTTCGTCGCGCAGCACCCAGAGCAAGGGGGTTTCGTCGGGCGCATCAGTGCTGCGCACCTGCCCGTTGATTTGGAGTGTGGTCATGCTTGGCGTCCTTGAGTCATTCAGTGGGCGCAACGGTACAGACGCCGTGCCTCGCAGACTAGGGCGCTCTGGCTTCTTGGGCTTATTAATAACGCTAATGAATGACCCAGATATCCAGTGCAATCCACTCCTTGGTGCATGGGTGGCAGCCAGCCTGCAGATGGGCCAAGGGATCCTCTGCACGAATCGAGCGGCAAGGGTGCGCTGCGGATCGGGATGGGCTGCTAGGCGCAGCAATAGCCGTAGCTATTGCGAGCATTTGCAACGCCGCAGACCGCCCGAGGCCGCAGATGCACACCGCGCGGTGATTTGTGCAGAGGGTCCCAAGGCCTGTGGCTCAAGGTCACCCGTCAAGTTCACCCTCGGTGAGGGCCACGACCCACAGGGGCGCCCCACCATGGCGGCATCCGGCACAGGCGGCTACTGCGCCTTCTGCACATCGCGGGAAACACGGGCCGCCCGCACCGCCTCTCGAACCGCGCCGACCACGGCCTCGGGCTTCTCCAGCGGAATGCCGTGGCCGCTGTCCACCCACACCTGGGTGGAGCCCGGGTACAGGTGCGCGATGTCGGCCCGCTTTCGGTTGGCATCGTCGGCCAACGCAGAAGGCGCACCTGTGGCGCGCAATGCGCTGAGCACCCACACGGGCACGGACGGGTCCACTGGCAGGTTGGACACCTGGTTGCCCGTAGCATCCAGCGCTGCCAGCTCCTGCTTGGCCGTGTCCGATGTGGTTGCGCGGAACACCACTTTCAGCCACGTAGGCCAGTTCTCAGGGTTGCCAGCACCTTTGACTTGGTCGGGATGGGTCGAGTCCACCAGCACCAGTGCCGCCACCTCGCCGGGGTGCTTGCGCGCGAACAGCTGCATGTACAGGCCACCCAGCGAATGCCCCACCAGAACATACGGCGGGGGAAGATTGCGGGCCTGCAACAACGCCCTCAATTCCTCCACCACATGGGCGCCATCGCGCGGCTGCGCAGACGCATCGCTGTGGCCATAGCCCGCACGGTGGTAGGCCAACGACCTGCTTTCCGCCATGGCGTCAGGCCAGACCTTGGACCACCAGTCCAGTGTGGCCCCCAGCCCGTTCTCAAACACGACCACAGGCGCCCCCTGCCCTGCCAGAACGAACTCCACCTGGCGCCCGCCCACGGTGTCGGTGGTTGTGCCCGGCACCGTGGCGCAGCCGCTCAAAACAAGCGCCAGCAGCATGCCGGCCCAGCGCCATCCTTTCATGCTCTGTGGCTCGCGGGGCGGTGGAAGGCGGGAGGGATAAAGCGGGTGCCCGACAGCATTCAGCAGCGCCCCGCCGTGCGCAGCAGCGCATTGCACTCCTTGCCCGCGCTGCGGCCCCGCTGCTCTGCGGCCGCCGCTGGTGCCGGGTTGCCACTGTTGCCCGGGCTGCCCACCATGGCTGTGCAGATGGCGTCGGAATGGGGTGTTTGCCCAAAGCTCATGGCCTTTTGAAAGCCTGTGGCGCCGTACACGTAACACCGGTAGGTGGCGCCGTCGCGGGTGTTGACGGTGTAGTTGACGCGGCCGCCGGTCTCCTCCTGGCGGTCGGTGATGGTGAACTGGCCGGCAGTCCGCCCGATAGCTTGTGCGGTGCGCTGCTCCAGGCCCGACTGGTCGAGGGTGGAAGCGCAACCAGCGAAGAGCGCCAGGGTCAGCGCCCCAGCAGACCAGCGAACAAAGCGGGTGCGGTGCGGTGAATGGGAAGAAACAGACATGACAGGCTCCTTGGGATCAATGGGGAATGAACAAAACGGCTCGGCAAAAAACCAGCAGGCAAAACAACTCCCTGCGCCCCCAAAAGGGCCGCATGCGTTGCGGTGAAAGGGGAAAAAATCAGCCCGGTTTGCGGGCCACGACAAAGGCGCGGATGTCCTTGCCCCGCGTGCCATGCCGCTCGGCGCAGACGATCTGCAGGCCCTGCTGCACCATGGCCGACTGCAGCCGCTGTTCGCCAAAACACAGCACGGGCGGGGCCTTGCCAATGGCGCGCATCAGCGGCACGGCCAGGTAGGGAATCAGCGGGTTCATCTCGGCAAGGCAAGCCGTCTTGGAGATCAGCAACCCACCCGGCCGCAACACCTGCACCACCTGCTTCAGCGCATCTTCGAGGTCGCTCGTCAGGTGCAGCACGTTGAAGGCCAGCACCGCGTCGTACGCCCCGTGCCCAAAGGTCGCGGCCTCGGCGTCGGCCACGGCAAAACGCAGCTGTGGCGAGGGCTGCGCGGCCAGCCGCTGCTGGGCAATGGCAATCATCTGGGGCGAGACATCGGTGGCCAGCAAGCTGCGGGTGAAAGGTGCCAGGCGCAGCGCCGTGCTGCCCGTGCCGCAGCCAATCTCCAGCACGTCCTGCTGGGTGGACAGCAGGCCCTGCACACGCTGCAGTGTGGCCTCATACCCCGCCAGGTCGGCAATAGGGTCGGCTGCGTACTTGGGCGCGATGCGGTCCCAAAACCGCGCTTGGGATGCCGCAGCCGAACGGACCGCAGAGGGAGAAGCGCTGGAGGCGGGAGCAATGGCGGGCAAAGACATGGATACGGTTCGGGGGAAGTGCTGACGCGGTGGAATGCAGGAATGCAACGAACAACACCCGGATGCTATCCATGCATTGAAGCGCAGGAAACTGCGGTAAATTGCAGTGAACATATACATCTACGCATGGATAACCTCGACTGGAATCAGCTAAAAGCCTTTCTGCAAACGGCCCAGACCGGCTCACTGTCTGCCGCCGCGCGCAAGCTGGGCCTGACCCAGCCCACCCTGAGCCGGCAGGTGGCCGCCATTGAGCAGCAGATGGGGGTGACGCTGTTCGAGCGCGTGGGCAAGGCCATGGTGCTCACGCCCACGGGGCTGGACCTGTTGGAACACGCCCGCGCCATGGGCGCTGCCGCCGAGGCGCTGGGCTTGGCGGCTAGCGGGCGGTCGCAAGCGGTAGGGGGCGTGGTGTCGGTGTCGGCCACCGACGCCGTGGCCGCCTACCTGCTGCCGCCCATCGTGCAGCGCCTGCGCGCGCAGGAGCCAGGCATTGCCGTCGAAGTGATCTCGTCCAACGCGCTGAGCGACCTGCTGCGCCGCGAGGCCGACATTGCCATCCGCCACGTCAAGCCCGAGCAGCCCGACCTGATAGCCCGCCTGATCCGTGAGGCACAGGCCTACTTCTACGCCTCAGAGGACTGGGTCCGGGCCCACGGCCATCCACGCAACGCACAGGAGGCCGCACGCCTGCCCTTTGTGGGCTCAGACCGCAATGGCCAATACCTGGCGTACCTGCGCCTGCACGGGCTGAACCTGAGCGAAGACAACTTCAGCTGCTATTCCGACCACACCGTGGCCCACTGGGCGCTGGTGTGCCAGGGCATGGGCATCGGCGCCATGATGACCGAGATCGCGCGCAAGACGCCGGGCATGGTCCGGGTGCTGGACGACCTGCCGCCAGTGCGCTTTCCCATCTGGCTGGTGTCCCACCGCGAGCTGCGCACCTCGCGGCGGATTCGGGTGGTGTTTGAGGCGCTGGCGGAGGGGTTGCTGGATGAGGACTGAGCGCGACACCGGCCAGGGCTGGTAGCGCCTATGGGTGCCCCTCGCTCGTGCCCGCCCCCGCCGTGGCCTGTCCTGCATCGCCCCTGTGCGGCGCCCGCGAGCGCACCCGGTACCCCGCCGACAGCAAATGCACATCCCAGCGCTGCTGTACCGCCCCCCATATGCCCTTGGGCAAAAACAGCGCAAACAGCATGGCAATGGCGCCCAGGCCGATGAGGTAGAGCACGCCCTGCCCGCCCCACACGGTCTCTACCGCAAAGAAAAGCAGCGCGCCGAGGATGGGGCCTTCCATGGTGCCTATCCCCCCCACCAACACCATGAAGATCATGTAGGCCGTCCACTGCACGCTGAAATAGGTCTTGGGCTGAAAGCTGATGGACGTGGCGAGCCACAGGCCGCCGGCCAGGGCGCAGCCAAACGCCGACAGCACGAACACCAGCCGTTTGATGGCGACCACGCGCACGCCGAGCGAGATGGCTGCCACCTCGTTGTCACGAATCGCCTGCGCGGCCGTGCCCACCTTACTGCGCAAAAGCAGGAAGACCACCCAGCACAGCCCCGCCATCGCAGCGAGAGCCGCCCAGTAGGTATAGGCACGCCGGTCGTCGGCCGCGTACTGCTGCAGCGCAATCATCGAGGTGCCCGTCTCTCCCTGCACCAGGCTATCGAGGTTCACACACAGGTGGGCCAGCGCGGCCACCACCCACATGCCGATGGCGAACTCGCCACCCTGCAGCCGCAGCATGAAAGCCGCCAGTGGCACCGCCGCCAGCGCCACCAGAACGGCGCCCACCAGCAGCGCGGGGTAGGGCCCCAGGCCCGCATCGGCCAGCCGCACCATGGCGTAGGCGCCGAGGCCAAAGAACGCCTGGTGGCCAATCGACACCAGCCCGGCGTAGCCCGCCAGCGCGTTCCACATCACGGCGAGGATCACGTAGATGAACAGCGTGGTGAGCCGGTCTACCGTGCCTGCTTGCAGCCACAGTGGACCCAGGCAAAGCACGGCCAACAGCAGCACGGTGGCGCTGGCGAAGGCGATGGACGCGCGCGTCCAGCGCTGGATGACCCATGGGGATGGGCCCGTGATTGCGGAGGGAACAGAGATCGTTGGAACAGTCATGGCACGGCCCTGCGGCGGGAGGAGAAGAACCTGCGCAGCGCACCGGTCGCGTAGAGCCGTGCCAGCAGGATGACCAAAAAGGTGGCGTGCCCGGCGATCAGAAACCCCTGGGGATGCACCTGCGCCCCCAAGTTCTGCGCCACGCCCAGCACCACGCCGCCCAGCAAGGTGCCCCACAGCGATCCGGCGCCGCCGATGATCACGGCCTCGAACGCGAAGATCAGTTGCTGCGGGCCCGAGAACGGATCGAACGTGGCGCGCAGGGCCAGCGACGCCCCGGCCAGCGTGACGGTGACCATGGTGATGGCCGAGGCCGCCGCAAACACCGTGCCGGTGCGCACGCCCACCAGGCGCGCGGTGTCGGCGTCTTCCGACGCTGCGCGGATCTGCCGCCCCAGGGCCGTGTGCGCCAGCATGGCGTGCAAACCGCCCAGCAGCAGCACCGCCAGCACCAGCACCAAGGTGGGCAGCTGCCCCACATACAGGCCGCCAGGCAGCTCCCAGCTGTCATACGCCAGCGTGCCGATGGACGTGGCCAGCGACCGCGTGTCGGCACCAAAGTGCTGAAAGAGCACGTTGTCGACCACGCTGGCCAGGCCAAATGTGGCCAGCAGGGGCACCAGGGCGCCCAGGCGCGCGCTGCGCTCCAGCACCAGCTTGTGCAGCAGCCAGCCCAGCAGCGCCATGGCCGGCACCACCGCCAGCAGGGCCAGCAGCGGGTGCCAGCCCATCGGCTCGGCCAGCACCCACAGCAGGTAGGCGGCCACCACGGTCAGACTGCCGTGGGCCAGGTTGATGATGCGCATCACCCCGAACATGAACGACAGGCCACAGGCGAGCAAGGCATAGTAGCCGCCCAGCAAGAGGCCCTGGAGGATCTGGTTGAGAAGGTTCATGCGGCCTCCTTGTGGGCAGGATGGAAGTGGATCGCTTTGTTGGCAGCTTCGCCATCGGCATTGCCAGTGGCGTGGCTGCCGGGCGCAGCTTCAGGCCGCTGCGCGCCAAAGTAAAACGCGGTGATCTGCGCACGGGTGAGCTGGTCGGCGGGCGCATCGGCTACCACGCTGCCTTCGAGCATGCAGACAATGCGGCTGGCCACGGCCTGCACGCGCTGCAAATCCTGCTCTACCAATACCAGCGTAGTGCCCTGCCCCACCACGCCACGCAGCGCGTCGTACACGCCCTGCACAGCCAGGGGCGACAGGCCGAGCGAGACCTCGTCGAGCAGCAACACGCGCGGGTTGGTCATGAGCGCACGGCCAATGGCCACGGCCTGCTGCTGCCCGCCCGACAGCTCGCCCGCCTTGGCATTCAGCTTGGGGGCCAGCTGCGGGAAGGCGTCCAGCACGGTGTCAAAACTCCACTGTCCGCGCCGGCCCGCCGCGCGCGCCACCAGCAGGTTTTCGCGCACCGTCATGCCCGCAAACAAGCGCCGCCCTTCTGGCACCAGCGCCAGCCCTTCGGACACACGCTGGTGGGCGGGCATGCGCGTGATGTCCACGCCCTCCCATCGCACCGTGCCGCTGCTGGCGCGGTGGGCGCCGGCCAGCGCGCGCAGCAGCGTGGTCTTGCCCGCGCCGTTGGCTCCCACCAGGGCCAGGATGTCGCCCTGGCGCACCTGCAGCGACACATTGCGCACGGCAGGCAGCTGCCCGTGGTGGGCGTTCAGGCCCTCAATGCTCAACAACGTGCTCATGCGACCACCCCGCCCAGATAGGCCTCGACCACGGTCGCATCGTTCAACACGGCCTGCGGATCGCCGTTGGCAATGATCCGCCCGCCATCCATGCACACCAGGCGCGTCGCCACTTGCAGCAGCACATGCACCATGTGCTCGATCCAGACAATGGCGATGCGTCGGCTGCGAATGGTGCGCACCACGTCCACCAGTTCACTGGCCTCGGCATCGGTCAGGCCGCCGCCGATCTCGTCGAGCAGCAGCACCTTGGGGCTGGTGGCCAGCGCACGCACCAGCTCCAGCCGCTTGCGGCCGAGCAGGCCCAGCGTCTCTGCACGGCGGTTGGCCAGCGCCTCCATGCCACACAGGCGCAGACACTCCATGGCCCGGTCACCCGCGTCGCGGGCATGCAGGCCCGCGCCATGCGTGGCGCCGGTGAGCACGTTTTCAAACACCGTCATGCCCAGGAACGGACGGGGCACCTGGTGGGTGCGCGCGATACCTGCGCGGCAGCGGTCGGCCGCACTCTGGCCGCTCACATCCACCCCCTGAAACCAGACGGCGCCCTGGCTGGGCGCATAGGCCCCGGCCAGCACGTTCAGCAGCGTGGTCTTGCCCGCACCATTGGGCCCGACGATGCCCACGGCCTCGTCACTGCCCACCGAAAAATCGAGCTGATCCAGCACTTTGAGCGCACCAAATCGCATGTCGATGCCCTGCGCCTGCAGGAGTAACGGCTGCTGCTGGGGCCCGCCCGTTGGCGGGCTCCAAAGGGGTTGTGGATGTCGCATGGAGATCAGCTGTAGGACTTGAGCGCCGCCGCCACGGGGATGTTGCGGTCGGTGGCGTTCTCGGTGATGAGGAGGTCGAGCTTGAACTTGCTGCCCGCTGCGGGCTTGACCCACTGCGCGCCCACCACCGGTGTCACCGACACGTTGGGCACAGGCCCCTTGGCAAAGTCCACCGGGCCTTGCATGGTGGTGGCCTTGAGCGTGCTGATGGCCTTGGCCAGCGCCGCCTTGTCGCGCGGGTTGGTGCTGGCTTTGAGCGCCTCGGTGCCTGCATCGAACAGCGACATGGTGGAGCCCAGCATCTGTGTCCACTGCTTGCCGGTGCTGGTCTCGTACGCATCGGCCAGCTGCACGCCAGTCAGGCCGGTCAGCGCCGATGCATAGGGGAAGCTCTTGTGCCAGAAGCACCCTGCACCCAGGTTGATCGCCAGCGGGCCCAGTGCCTCTACCTGCGAGGGCACCAGGCCCGTCTTGGCGATCTGCGCAATCTTCACCATGCGCGTGTAGCCCTGCTGGGCTGCCTGTCGCCAGAAGGTGGCGAAGTCCGGCGGGATGGGGAAGGTGTTGAAGATCTCGCAGCGCTCGGCTTTGAACTTGGCAATCTGTGCCGAATAGTCGGTGGTGCCGTTCTCGTACGGCCCGGCGTCCACCACGGTGAAGCCCGCCTTGGCCAGCTCGGGCGCCAGCGTGGCGCGGATGGCATTGCCATCGGCATCGTTGGGGTACAGCACGCCAATCTTCTTGTTGGTGGGCAACGCCGCGAACTGCGACGTGTACGACGTGGTGAAGCTGCCGCCGCCAAACGAGAAGTGGTAAGTCCACTTGAAGGGCGACGGCGCGCCGGGCTTGGCGCCCCGGCCAAAGTACCAGGCCTCCCACGGCATCACGGTAGACAGGCAGGGCACGCCCGCCGCCTCACACGCATCCGACACCGGGTTCACCGTTTCGGGTGTGGTGGTGGTGAGCATCAGGTCGATCTTGTCGCTGTTGATCAAGGCCTTGGCCAGCTGGCTCGCGCGGGCCGGGTCGGACTGGGTGTCGCGGTCGAGGATCTCCACCGCGTACTTCACGCCGCCAATGGTCAGGCCTGCAGCCAGCGTTTTGCGCACCTGGGCCAGGATGAAGGTGTCGGTCTCGCCCAGCGCGCCCAGCGGGCCGGTGCGGGGGCTGATGAAGCCGACCTTGAGCACGGGCGCGGCGCCTGCGGCCTGGGCCCACAGCGGGCTTGCACCCAGCGCGAGGCTGCCAGCGCCTGCAGCAGCGATCAGCCCACGGCGCGAGATGGTGCGGGATGCGGCCTGCGCAATGTCTGAGGCGGCCACAGTGGATTCAGGGATGTTGGTTGTCATGGAATATGTCTCCGGCGATTCGTTGAAATTTCAGAAAGGGATGGTGGTCTTGAGCCAGAACTGCGAGCCCTGGGCGCGGTTGCGCACGCCGAACTCCTTCTCGACCTTGGCGGTGATGAGCCAGCCCTTGCCGTTGGCGTAGCGCACCGACGGGCCAATGGACTGGCTGCGGCCACGCGAGCCCGCCAGCGCCACACCGCCCACCTTGTCGTCGCTCCACTGCCGGTACACATAGCCGCCCACCCCCACCACCCAGCCATTGCCCAGGCCCCAGCCTGCGGCGTAGTCCACGATCAGTTCACGGCCCGAGCGGTAGTTGGTGTCGCTGTTGGTGCGGTTGAAGTTGAGGGTGGCCTTCACGTCGCCGTTGAAGCCGCTGGGGTCCATCCAGGTCAGCACGCCCAGGGGCTGCAGCGACAGGTAGTTGCGCCCAATGTTGGCCTGGCGCGTGCGGTCATACGCCCCGGTGGGCAGCACGGCATCGAGCCCCAGCACGCTGTGAAGCTGCGGGGAGTGGTGCCAGGCCACCGAGCCCCCCACCGTCACATCGCCCAGTCCGGTGCGCGAATCGCTCGCGCCCCCGGCTCGCACCGACAGATCCACCAGCGGGAAGATGGCGTGGGCCGCCACATGGCCGCCCAGCGCCTGCTGGGGGGTGATCCAGATCAGGCGCGTGGCAGCGGCGGCGGCCCGCACCTTGAAACCGGGGATGGGCACGGCGTTTCCCTGGCCATCGTTCACGCGGCTGGTGGTGTAGTAGTTGACGTACTCCAGCACATACAGCCCGGGCGGCGGCGCAGCGCCTGCCACGAAGTTCTCAGTGCCTAGCGGGTAGGTGGAGCCCCCGCCCTCGGTGGCGAAGGCCGCTGTGCACAGCGTGCTGGCCAGGGCCAGCAGCGCCAGGCGGCTTGTTTTGGGGGGCGATGCTTTCAGTCTCTGCAGTGTTTTCATGTCTTTTGTCTCCTCGTTGTTGTGTCGATAGGTCTTCTGTGGCTGCGCGCAGGGCATGGCTGGGTGGCGCGCAGGCTCGCGCCCCGGCCTGTGCCGGTGGGGCGCGGCCGATGCGTCGGCCCTGGGGTGGTTGGGGTTGGAGGACGCCGCTGCGCTATGCAGCAGCCGCCACCGCCGTGCGCTGGTGCGCGGCAATGAACCGGCCCGCCTGTTCCAGCGAAGCCAGCGCTTCATCCAGCACCGGCGCAAACAGCTGCCAGCAATGCACCATGCCGTCCCACACGGTGCAGTCCGCCGCCACACCCGCCGCCTTCAGGCGCGCGGCCATGGTCACGGCGTCGTCGCGCAGGCGTTCCCAGCCGCCCACTTGCAGTTGCACAGGGGGCAACCCTTGCAGATCGGCGCTGTAGAACGGGGTGACCGTGGGCGAACGCACATCGCCACCCGGCACATACATGGCGTTGAAAAAGCCCATCAGCTCGCGCGTGATGAACGGGTCGTCCACCGTGTGGTGGGACGCACCTTCGGACGCCAGGTCCAGCGCGGGCGACAAGGCCACGATGGCCGCAGGCAGGGGCAAGCCCTGGTTGCGGGCACGCACCGCCGTGGACAAGGCCAAGTTACCGCCCGCCGAGTCACCCATCAGCGCGACGGCCGAAGCGGCATAGCCGTTGGCCAGCGCCCACTGGTAGGCCGCCAGCGCATCGTCGTGTGCTGCGGGGGCCGGGTGCTCTGGTGCCAGCCGGTAGTCCACGTTCAGCACCTGTGCACCGCTGAACTGCGCCAGGTACGAGCACAGCGCCCGGTGTGATGTGAGCGAGCCGAACACAAAGCCACCCGCGTGGTAGTAGATGACCAGCCTGCGCGGGTCCGCCTGCGGAGTGCTCAGCAGCTCCGCCGCCATGGTGCCGCCCGCCCCGTTGGGGATGCGCAGCGTCTGGATGGGAAGCCCCTGGGCCAGGGGCATTCGCGAGTTGCTGGCGTCAAACCACGCACGCAGCTGCGCGGGGGTGGCTTGTGGTGGCGGCGGGTTTTGCGCGGCCATCTGCAAGATGGCCTCAAGCTGTTGTGCGGACATGTGTGGCCCCTTCGCTCAGAGGTAGGTGGAGGCGAGCCCGCCATCCACCGGCAGGTTGATGCCGCTCACCCAGCGTGCCGCGTCGCTGCACAGGAAGGCGATCACCGGCGCCACTTCGTCACTGAAAGCCGGGCGCTTCATGCGGTGGGCGTCTTTCTCCACCCGCTCCTGGCCCAGCATCTGCACAAAGTCGCCCAGGATGGGCGTGAACACCGGGCCGGGGGCCACGCAGTTCATGCGCACGCCGCGCTCCATGAAGATCTTTTGCGACTGGGTGTACGTCCACACGATCAGCGCTTCCTTGAAATATTGGTAGCAGGTCTCCTGCGGCACGGGATGCGCAGCCAGCCACTTCGCGCCTTCTTCAAAGCTGGTAGTGGCGCCCAGTGCGCGGTGCAGCTCCAGGCGCTGCGGCCACTCTGCCCCCAGGATGGAAGAGATATTGACGATGGAGCCGCCCTCGCCCATGCGTTCCAGCACGCGGTGTGTGAAGTGCCGCAGGCCTAGGTAGTTGACGCGGCCGACCAGCTCGGCGGGCGATGTGCCCGGCACGCCCGCAATGTTGGCCAGCGCATCCACCTTGGCAGGCAGTTGCGCCACGGCATCGTTGATGGCGGCCGGGTCGCCCAAATCCACCTGCACAAAGCCGTCGAGCGTGAGCGTGGGCGCATTGCGGTCCACACCGATCACGCGGGCGCCCTGCTGGCGGGCAAGCTTGGCAAAGTCTGCGCCGATGCCGGAGCAGCAGCCGGTGACGACGATGGTTTTGTTGTGTAGGGTCATGAAAGTTGTCTCCTGATTTTTGTGGGGGGCACAAGCCCTCGGAGCGGCCCAACCGCACCGAGGGCTTGCGATGTCAGAACGGGAATGCAGGTGGCGCGTCCTTCACGGTGATCCACTGCCACTGCGTGTATTCATCAATGTCGGCAGGCCCGCCCACGCTGCCCCCGTTGCCACCCACGCCAGGGCCCCCAAAGGGGTTGGTGCACTCGTCGTTCACCGTCTGGTCGTTGATGTGGACCATGCCTGCGCGCAGGCGCTGGCCGATGGCCATGGCGCGACCCACGCTAGGGCTGATGACGGCAGCCGCCAGGCCGCCCTGGCTGGTGTTGGCCAGTTGCACGGCCTCGTCGTCGGTGCGGAAGGTGACGAGGTTGGCCACCGGGCCAAAAGGCTCTTCGTCAAACGAACGGATGCCGGGCTTGACGCCCGAGAGCACCGTGGGCTTGTAGCCAAGGCCTTCGTAGGTGCCACCCGCTTCGAGCTTGGCGCCCTGGGCCACGCTGTCTTTGATGAGCTTGTCGAAGCGTTGCAGCTGTTTGGCGTCGATCATCGGCCCCAGGGCCACCTGGCCGCTGGCGCCATCGCCCACGGGCAGGTGCGTGGCCTTACCCACCATGCGTTGCACGATGCCTTCGGCAATCGACTCGTGCACCAGGATGCGGTTGGATGCCATGCAGATCTGCCCCTGGTGGAACCACGCGCCAAACGCGGCGGCGCTGGCGGCGGCGTCCAGGTCGGCGTCTTCCAGAATGATGAGGTTGTTGGCGCCGCCCAGCTCCAGCGACACCTTCTTGAGATGCTGCCCGGCCAACGCGCCAATGCGGCGGCCCACCGTGGGCGAGCCGGTGAAGGCGATCATGGGCACGCGCTCGTCCACCACCAGCGCCTCGCCCGCCTCGGCATCGCCGGGCACCACCTGCAGCAGGCCCTTGGGCAGGCCCGCTTCTTCAAACACGCGGGCCATGATGAAGCCACCGCTCACTGGCGTGCGCGTGTCGGGCTTGAGCACCACCGCATTGCCCAGCGCCAGCGCCGGGGCCACCGAGCGCAGGCCCAAGATGAGCGGGAAGTTGAATGGCGAGATCACCCCCACCACCCCGTGCGGCACGCGCCGCGCAATCGACAGGCGCCCCGGCGTGCTGGGCAGCACCTGGCCCTGGGCCTGCATGGGCAAGGCTGCGGCCAGGTGGCACAGCGTGATGGCCTCGCGCACCTCGTGCTGGCCCTTGGGCACGATGCCGCCGGTTTCGCGGGCGACTGTCATGGCCAGCTCGTCAAAGTGCTGCTCAAAAATGCTGGCCGCACGGTGGAACACGGCTGCACGCTCGCGCGGCCCCGTGGCCGCCCACGCGGCCTGCGCCTGCTGCGCACGGCCAATGGCGGCCTGCATGTCTGCCGCACTGGCAATGCCCACGCGGCTGAACACCTGGCCCGTAGCGGGCTCCACCGCATCACGCGCCGTGCTCAGCGCGGTGGACCACGCACCATCAAAGGCCTTGCCCGCCCACAGGCGGTTGTCCAGCAGGCCTGGTTTTTCTGAAACACCCATTGCATTGCTCCTTGGTTGAAATCAAAACCCACCGCATGGCTGCGGCGGTGTGACCTCAAATTGCAACGGGCGTACCAGCCCCGCCTGCCACCAAGCCCCAAAACGCTTGAAAAACGAGCTTTGTGAGAGGGAGCGCTACGGACTTTCCCTAGGCCAAAACATGGCTGGCACGGGCGACTTTTTGCCACCAAATAGTTACCATCCATAAACAAATAGCACTGCAAAGATTGATCAAATGATCACTTTTTGATCACTTTCTGATCCACAACCGGAGGCCCCCATGCCGAAGCGCCGCGTCTCTCTGGCCGACCTGCACCGCACCGCCGTGGGCCAAGGCCAGGCATTGCTGGGCACCGTGCCTGCCGAAGCCCCCCGCGCCCTGGGTGGGTTCGACACCCATGGCATCAGCCAGCACACCCACCCCACGGTGGCCGACATCAGCGAATGCCTGTTCTTCTCGCCCGGCGACGGGCGCATCTGGCTGCAGGATCAGCGCATGATCCTGCTGCACTCCGAGGCCCTGGGCTCGCTGCGGCGCGAGCTGATCGACAGCATTGGCCTGGACAAGGCCCGTGGCCTGCTCACCCGCGCGGGCTACGTGAGCGGCGCGCGCGACGCCCGCCTGGTGCGCCAGCAATGGCCCGATGCCGAGCCCACCGCCGCCGCCATGGCCGGCACGCGCCTGCACGCGCTGGAGGGCGTGGTGCAGGTGGAGGTGGTGCACGCCCGCTACAACGCCGAGCTGGGCGAATACGACGGCGAGTTCATCTGGCACAACTCCAGCGAAGACGACGAGCACATCGCCGCCTACGGCGTGGGCGGATCGCCCGCGTGCTGGATGCAGGTGGGCTACGCCACCGGCTACGTCAGCACCTTGTTTGGCCGCATGATCGTCTTCCGCGAGGTGGACTGCCGCTCCTCCGGCGCCGCGCACTGCCGCGTGGTGGGCAAATCGGCCGAACTGTGGGATGACCCCGAGCAAGACCTGTTCTACCTGAACGCCCAGGACTTTGTGGGCACCCCGCCCGCCACACTGCCCACCTCGATGCCTGCAGGTGCGCAGGGCAAGGCCCGCACAACCTACCTGGGCGTGCCACCGGGCAAGGCGACGGCATCCAGCGATGCAGGCACCGCCGCCGAGGCCACGGCGCACGCCACCATGGTCGGCGCCTCATCCGCCTTCAACGCCGCCTGCCACATGCTGCAGCGCGTGGCCCCCACCGCCGCCACCGTGCTGTTCACCGGCGAATCGGGCGTGGGCAAGGAGATGTTTGCCAGCATGCTCCACCGCATCAGCCCGCGCAGCAGCCAGCCCTTTGTAGCCATCAACTGCGCGGCCATCCCTGAGACGCTGGTCGAATCCGAACTGTTTGGCGTGGAGCGCGGCGCCTACACCGGCGCAGGCACATCGCGCCCCGGCCGGTTTGAGCGCGCGGACGGCGGCACCCTCTTCCTCGACGAAATCGGCACGCTCAGCCTGGTGGCCCAGGGCAAGCTGCTGCGCGCCCTGCAAGAAGGCGAGGTAGAACGTGTGGGCGGCACCCGCACCGTGCGTGTAGACGTGCGCCTGGTGGCCGCCACCAACGTGGACCTGCGCCAGGCCGTGCGCGAGGGCACCTTCCGCGAAGACTTGTTCTACCGCCTCAACGTCTTCCCCATCCACCTGCCCCCGCTGCGCGACCGGCGCGACGACATCCCCCTGCTGATGAGCCACTTCCTGGCCCACTACCAGCGCAAGCACCAGCGGCAGGTGCCCGGCTTTAGCCAGGCGGCTGTGAAGGCCATGTTTCACTACCCCTTCCCCGGCAACATCCGCGAGTTGCAGAACCTGATCGAGCGGGCAGTGATCTTGGCGACGGATGGAGAGCCGATTGAGCCGCACCACCTGTTTGCGGGGGGTGAGCAAAGTGGTGGTGGTGTGATGTCGCTGCACTTGCAGGGGAACAGCGGGGGGACATTGCATGCGCAGGGGGTGGCGGGTGGGGGGGCTGCGATGCAGGCCGCTGCGGCAGCAAGTGCGCGGGCCGGTGTGGCGTTAGCGCCAGCAGTAGCGCCCGTGGTGGCACCGCTGCACCAAGCGGAAGAGCAGATGCTGCGGCAGGCGTTGCAGAGCGCAGGGGGAAATGTGGCGCTGGCTGGGCGGTTGTTAGGGATAAGCCGGGCGACGATGGCTTATCGGGTGAGGAAGTTTGGGATCTGAGGGGACAGCGATGCGAGCACGGCGGCGAAGCGCTGGCCCCTGGAACATCATGGGTCGGTGGTGTGTCGCCAGGTCGCCCTCGTGCAGGCTCATTGGGCATCGACAAGCCGTAGTCGGCGCTATCGCCACGATCCGAGGGTGATGGTCCGCAGAAGCGGCCGTTCAGCGTGTGTTCAGCCACACGCCTGCAACATGGCTCCAAGGACTAAGCAGGCAAACGGTCCTCAACCCCTTCAATCTTCAGCCGTCAAGGATCCACCATGAACGCCGACCTCAAGAACTTTATCCAACCCATCGCACGAACTATCGCCGCAACACTATTTTTCGTGTTTACCGTGGCCTTCTTTTCAGTTCCCTACGCGCTTGAGCAGCACCCGGGCGATCCTCAGTTGCCGTCGCGCCAAACCAACCTGCGTCACCTGACCTGAACCCTTCCTGTCATTGAATTCGACTCGGCAGCCAGTGCGGCCGGCGTAACACCCGCTGCAGTCATCGCGGTGGTCATCGAAATGACGCTCACCAAGCCGACGACCGGAAAGTCGCGATGGCGGCCAGTGCCTCAATGCACACCGAGCGAAGCAGCGCAGCCCTGCTCTTGCCCGCATCCCACGAAAGAATCCCATGAAATCTATCCACCAAGTTTTTCTATTGACCGCCTGCTGCGCGGTGTTGCTGACCGCATGCAATGGAACAGACACCGCGAGTCCGAAGCAAGCCCAGGCTGCCAGCGCAGCCGCCAACGTTTCAGACGCCGACACCACGACCCATGTCAAATCGGCACTGAACAACGAGCCTGGTTTGGCGGGGTTGGACATCACAGTCGTCACCACCAAGGGCGACGTTCGGCTGACGGGTGCGGTGGCAAGCCAGACGCAGATCGACGCCGTCCTCACCGCCGCGCGGGCCGCTGAAGGCGCACACTCCATCCACAATGAGTTGACCGTCAAGCAGTGAAGCAGCCCCGCGAATCGTCGGTCCATGACCGCCACAGAGGTGAGCCTTCGAGCGAGATTGCAGACCAGTTCGGCAGGCAACGCCAAGATGCGGCGGATCGCGCCCCACAACCACGCTCAAGCTGGCTGCAGACTGCGGTATGGCTTGTGGAGTGTGCTGTGGTTCGATGGCATACAGTGGGCCCCGCGAAAGGCCGACAGCCATGGAGCCCCGCTGAGTAAGTCCTGTTGCGCGCCCAAGGCGGGACCTGAGAAGCTATCCGGAGACGGGACGCTCCTGCGGCGTAGCACCACCGGATCTGCCAAAACGACCCAGCCCCACATTGACCAAACCCTCAGCACGGCGCAACAGGAACAGCACATCCATCCCCATGCGCTGTGCCATGGCCAGACCTTCGTCGGGGCCAGTCACCAGCAAAGCCGTGGCCCAGGCGTCCGCGTGCATGCAGGTGCGCGCCAGCACGGTGACCGATGCCACGGCGTTGTTCACGGGTGCGCAGCGGCGCGGGTCCATGGTGTGCGCAAGGCGCGCACCACCCACTTCCAGATAGCGTCGGTAGTCGCCTGAGGTGGCCACAGCCAGATCCTCCAGCTCGATGACCCCATGCACCCCGCGGCGCCCTGCCTCGGGCCGTTCGAGAGCCACAGCCCAGGGCGAGCCGCTCGCCTGGCTGCCCACGGCGCGCAGCTCACCATCCAGCGCGGCCAGCGCGTGCCGCGCACCGTGCAGTTGCAGCACATTGGCCATGCGGTCCACCGCGTAGCCCTTGGCAATGCCGCACAAGTCGAGTTGCAAGGGCAAACGCTTTCGGGCGCGGCCTGCGGGCCTGTCCAGCTCCAGGCCCCCGTGCCCAGTTCGCGGCGGGAGTTGGCGTGCGGTGCGGATTGCATCCGCGTCGGGTGCGTCGCGCACCGCGCCGAACCCCCAGGCATCGACCAGCGCCCCCATGCACGGATCGAAAGCGCCCGCGCTCAGGCGTTGGACATCGAGCGCACAGTCGAGTACCTCCAGTATTTCAACGGGCAGGTCGACCCAGGCGTCCACGGGCGCGCGGTTCAGGCGCATGAGGTCGCTATCCTGCTTCCAGGGCGACATCTGCTCGTCAACCTGCTCGACCGCAGCGGCAAGGGCCTGGCGCAAGGCCGCCAGGTCCATGGAGTTGTCGGCATCGACACTGGCCGACCAGCGTGTGCCCATGGTGGGGCCGTGCAAGGTGGTGCGCTTGTGGGCCGCAGTGGTGTCAGAAGATATCTTCGGCATAGCGCTCCTTGGCTTTCAGCGCCGCGACGCTCAACTGCAGCGGTTCCAGCACCGCGTCCAGCGCCTCGGCCACGCCCTGCGCCATGGCGCGGCTTCCGCAGACGCGCACTATGGCGCCCTGCACCACCCAGCCGCGCAGGTGCTCGGCGTCGCGTCGCAAGGCGTCCTGCACATAGCCACCGCCGTCGGGCACGCGGGAGAAAACCGTTTGCAAAGTGGCCAGGCGTCCCTCGCCGAGCCAGCGCTGGATTTCGGCACCGAAGAAAAAATCGCGCGCCGGGTCGCGCCCGCCGAAATACAGATGCATGGGGCTGCGTCTGTCGTTGCGGCGTATGAAGCCGACCAGCGGCGCCACACCTGTACCCGCCCCAATCAGCAACACAGGCCGCCGCGTTCGCGGTAGCGAAAATCCGGGGTTGGTGCGGATGAAGGCGGTGATGCTGTCCCCCACCTGCAGGCCCAGCAGGTGCATGGAGCACAGGCCACCGGGCATCTGGCGCACGCAGATTTCCAGAAATCCGTCCTCCCAGCCCGACGCCAGCGAGTAATACCGCGGCACGGCTGAACCCGGTGGCACTATGCCCACAAGATCGCCTGCCGCAAACCGCGCCAGACCGTGCCCGCGCAAACGCGTGACTAGGCCCTGTGAAGGCCACGCAAAACGCAGGATCGCCGTGGGCTGTCCGGTAACACCGGGGTAGTCTTGGCGTGCGATGAGCGTGAGCACGGCGGTGGGCGGCAGGCGCGGTACATGCTCCAGCACCAGGGGTTCGTTCAGCGCCTGCGCCAGCGCAATGCCCCACCGTGCAAACTGCTGGCCCGATTGCTGGTGGATGCACTCCAGCGGCAGCAGCGCGGGCCAGCCCTGTGCGCGCAACGCCTGATCCAGCGCCTGGGCAAAGGCGCAGAAGGCCGGAAACTGCCGGTCGCCAAAGCCCAGCACCGTCACCGGCACAGCGCTGGCGTTCAGCTTGGCGATGTGCTCCAGAGCGTGGCTGGCGTGTGCGGGGGCCTGGCCTTCGCCATAGGTGGCTGAAAGCACAAACACCTGACGCGTGATGGCGGTGGTTTGAAAATTCTCCAGTGCGCTGGTGTGAACGCGATGCCCACCTTGGCTCAGCGCGTCTTGCAGCGTTTGGGCAAAACCCCAGGTGCTGCCGCCTTCGCTGGCCACGAAGATGAACACGTCGGCCTGTGCCAGCGGGGTGTTGCCTGTGATATGCGGCGCCTGGCGGCGTGCTTGCCACCATATGACAACGCCCGACAGCCAGAACAGCAACACGCTGGCGCCCACGAGCCCCAGCACCACGGCCCAGGGCCAGGCGGCTTCGCCCGTGTGCAGCACCACGGCCCAGTCATAGACGCGCTGAGCCAGGGTGGCGTCCTGCCAGGCCAGCATCTGGCCAGAGTACCGGTCGATCCAACCTTGACCCTGGGCGGTGGCGACCTTCCAGGTGTCCTCCGGGTCGGTGGCGCCGGGAAAATTCAGTTTGCGTAAATCCTGCACAGCAAGGCTTTGCAACGTGGCAAGCTGTGCGCCTGGCAAATCCGGTTTGCCGGTGACCACGGAGAGCACTTCCGGCTCGGTCCTTGTGTCCAACGCCACCAGCCCCAGGGTCGAGGCGCTCATGGTCAGCGCCGTGAGTGATGTCAGGCAAAGCACGGCGAGCACCACACGGCCCGTGACCACATGGATCCGCTGCGCCAGCGATCCACGCACCCGTGCCGCCAGCCGCTGCCAGCCGCCCATGCGCCGCAGCAACAGCACCAGCGCAGAGACGCACAACAAGGCTATGGCCAGCGCAATGCCCGCAGCACCCCAGCGCCCGGCGTCGCCCAGCAACAGTGAGCGGTGCAGGTTCTTCACCCAGCGCGGAAGCGCCGAGGGTTGCCACGCACCCAGCACCTTGCCATCGGCCGGATCCACGTAAGACGCCTGCGGCTGGTCGCCAGCAAAGCTGAACACCGCGATGGCACCCGAAGGCAGACGGCGAATTTCCTCCACACCCGGGACGCTGCGCGTCACGCGCTCCACCAGCATGGCCACGGGTAAATCGCCTGGTGCGACGGGGGCCTGCCACGCCTGCTGCACTGGGTCGATCGCCAAGACAGAGCCGGTGATGCCCAGCACCACAGCCAGGGTGCCAACGGTCAGGCCCAGCCAGCGGTGGATGACTTTCCAGCTCATGCAAGCCCCTTTACTGAAGTTGGAAGGTCACCGACTGGATGTACTGCTTGCCAGCCTGCGGCTTGCCGACGTTCGCTTTGGACAGCGGGATGCGGACCTCCGACGGGCTGTCCCGCATGTCTTCCACAGCGGCATCGATGCGGATTTCATAACCCGCATCCATCAGTGCATCCGCCAGATCGGCGGTGACCTTGAGTGTGCGCCCCGCGCCCACGCTGGCACCGGTGACGCCATCCAGGCGCTTGGCGTCGCCGGCCGAGAGGCGGCTCCAGTCAGACAAGTGCTTGTGGTACTTGGCCTTGCCGCCGGCGACCCACAGCGTGCGCACATAGTTGCCTTTTGGCGTCGGTCAGGTAGGCCGCAACGTAGGCGCCGTCGCCACCGTAGTTTTTGAGCTGTGCGGTCAGCGCGAGTGGGCGGCTGTGGGCCAGGGCCGGAAGCGCCAGCGCGCAGGCGGTGGCCAAAAGGGTCAAAAGAGGTTTGGACATGGTGATGCTCCTGTGAGAAAGGTGGTTACTCAATCTGGCCGCGTGGCGCGGTGCCAGGCGTCAACAAAGGCGATGGCACGGCGGCGCCGTCCGGTTGCGGTGGCCGGGGCTGCCGCGCAGCACCGTCGTCATCACGATCACGTTCCCGGGCACGCTGGTGGTTGTCTTGCTTCATCTTCAACACCTTCAGTGTTTCCGGATCGATCTTGGCTTTGAAAGCGCGGCCTTGGACGTCCCTGCCGCGAATTTCATAGCAACCGTCGTCAATCTTCAGGCGCTGGATCTGCCAGCCCTGCGCGGCTGCCATCTGCAGCACCGCTTCACGGTTCTGCCAGCGGTGCAATGGCGCATCGCAATCGTCACCGGCCCATGTGGGCGATGCAGCCAGGCCCAGTGAAAGAATCAGCAGGCCGCGCCGCAAAGAGAGGTGGTGTTTCATGAGAGGCTCCTTGAAGTCGGTAATACATGACTTAACACATCCCACACGGTTCATGGTTGAGGCTGCGCAGGGTTGCGCAATATTGGCCCGCCCAGCCCGTATCGCAGCGTGTGGTTGCTCATGCAAAGTGGGCACCCATCGGCTCCTTCCAGCGGCAACTTCGCTAACCATGCGGTTTCTGCATGCTGTTGGAGGGCATTGTGGAAGCCTCCCCTTGAATGCCTGCTGAATGGCGCATTCATCCTCTGTTCATCGCCGGGGGCAAAGGTACCGCGACGACCTACAAGCAAGATCAACGAGCCCGATGCCACCACCCCACTGCGACCTGCCCAACAGACGAAAATATATAATTCGACTACGTTTCATATATAGGTAGCCCATGGGCATAGTCAAAATTTCCGATCAGATGCACGAAAACCTGCGTCTGGCCAGCACGGCGCTGAGCCGTTCCATCAACTCCCAGGCCGAGCACTGGATGCGCGTGGGCATGCTGGCCGAGATGTACCCCGACCTGGACCACCGCGAGATTTGCCAGATGCTGGTGCGGGCCGAGTTGGCGGGTGGGCTGGATGTGGCGCTGGCGGCGCGGGGTGAGCTGGACAGGAAGCCTGCTGCAGCCGTCGCCCCCACCGCTCGCGCCAGAAAGCAGCCGCACTGATGGCGCGCGCTGACCGTGGGGTGCCGATCCGCTCGGCCGATGAACTTGTGATGGCGCGGCGGGCTGCGCAGCTGGCCGCCGAGGTGCTGGCGATGATCGAGCCGCATGTGGTGCCGGGCGTGACCACCGAAGCGCTTGACCGCCTGTGCCACGACCACATCGTGAATGTGCAGGGCGCGCGGCCTGCCAATGTGGGCTACCTGGGCTACCCCAAGACGGTGCTGACCTCGGTGAACCATGTCGTGTGCCACGGCATCCCCTCGCCCCAGCAGATGCTGAAGAAGGGCGACATCGTGAACATTGATGTGGCGGTGGAAAAAGACGGCTGGTATGGCGACACGAGCCGCATGTTCTGCGTGGGCACGCCCAGCGTGCTGGCCCAGCGGCTGGTGCGCACCACGTACGAGGCGCTGTGCGCGGGCATCCGCACCGTGAAGCCCGGCGCCACGCTGGGCGATGTGGGCCACGCGATTGCCACGGTGGCGCAGCGCGAGAACTTCAGCGTGGTGCGCGAATACTGCGGCCACGGCATTGGCACCGTGTACCACGACGAGCCGCAGGTGCTGCACTACGGGCGGCGCGGCCAGGGCCTGCGGCTGGAGGAGGGCATGGTCTTCACCATCGAGCCCATGCTGAACGCAGGCCAGCGCGAGACCAAGGAGCTGGCCGATGGCTGGACGGTGGTGACCAAGGACCGGTCGCTCTCGGCCCAGTGGGAGCACATGGTGGCGGTGACGGACAGCGGCTATGAGGTGCTGACGGCGTGGCCCGGGGGCACGGGCAGCTACCCAGCTATCTGAAAGCGATGGGGGCTGCGCGAGGGGGGAGCCCCATCAGCCGCACGGCAGCTCCAGGCGGGCCCAACCAGCCATCACATCGGGCTGCCGCTTGATCCAGTCGGCAGACATCATGTTGGCGCCCCAGTGATGGATGCGCGCCACGCCCTCCCCCATGTTCCACAGGTGCCGCAACTGCAGGAACAGGGGCAAGGCAGCAAGGTCGGCATCGCTGACTTGGCCGCCCCCCGCACGGTAGCCAGCCAGGTACTGCTGCCAGCGCTTGAGCAAGGCGTCGTCGGGCTCCATGGGGGCCTTGCGCGGCAGGTTCGACCACAGCCACACACACAGGTCATAGGTCAGGAACCCTGGTCCGGCGTCGTCAAAGTCAAAGAAGGCGGCGCGCTGCACACCATCGGCATCGGTGGTCACATGGTTGTTGAAGCCATGCGTGTCGCCGTGGCACATCACGCGGGTCAAGGTGCCCTCAACTTCCGCCAGCTCGCTCAGAAGGCGCTCAATCAGTTGCCGGTAGGCATCCAGCACTGCAGGGTCGATCTCGGGATGGGCGCTGAGGTAGCCTAGCGTGCGGCCTGCAAGATGGTGACCGTCCAGCACATAGCGGCTTGCGGGGCCTGCGTAGCTTTGCGCGGCGCTGTGAATCTGGGCCAGCGTGGCGCCGGTCAGGTGCAGTTCCTCGGGCGTGTCGGGCACGGCACCCTCGCAGTGGCGAAACAGGACCAGCGCACGCGACCCCTCAGGGAACGGCAGGGTAACGCTGGCAGCACCATTCGCAGCCAGGACCGGCGTGGCCACGCCCACACCCTGTGCGTGCAGGTGGGCCAGCAGCGCAACTTCAAAATCCACATTGAACGCACCGCGCGGCCGGATGGCACAAAGCCGCGCCACATAGCGGCTGCCATCCGTGGCTCGCACGGCGTAGTTGTCGTTGAGGTTGCGGCGGATCAGGTAGCACTGCTGCACTGGCAGGCCGTAGTGCCGCGCCACCCAATCACTCACGGCCGAGGCAGCGGCTGTAGTGTGGGAGACGACCAGGTTGAGGTCATGAGAAGGGGAGGAAAGCATGCGGCATTCTCCATGGATGCAGCATGAAACACCCGTGCGGCGTGGTTCGATGGGGTTGCGCCAAAAATTTTTTGCTGAACCACCGAGGCTGGTGCAAGCGGGAAAACAGCCACATCACAAAAATATGACTAAAAAGGGCTGCTACCGCCCGCTGGTATTGCACCATCGGTATCAAAACCATAGCAATTCACGTCGCCATCACCATGGCAGCTTGTCGCCGCTGAAGGCGTAAAAGCTCCCCGTTTCCTCCGCCGGCAACCCGTCCAGCACCCGCAGCATGTCGCCCGCAGCATCTGCAGCCGGACGGCCAATTTCTGCACCGTTGAACGGGGCCGACAACGCCGAGTTGACAGTGCCCGGGTGCAGCGCCACCAGCACGGCCTGGGGGTGGGTGCGGGCCACTTCGATGGATGTGGTTTTGACCAGCATGTTGAGCGCGGCCTTGCTGGCGCGGTAGCTGTACCAGCCGCCCAGGCGGTTGTCGCCAATGCTGCCCACCTTGGCCGAGAGCACAGCCAGCAGGCCGCGCCCTTGCTTGGGCAGCAGCGGTGCAAAGTGGGCCAGCACGAGAGCGGGGCCAAAGGTGTTGGTGCGGAAGGTGACTTCCATCTGCGCGTAGTTCAACTGGCCCAGGCGCTTTTCCGGCATGCCATGGGCGCCGTGCAGCAGGCCAGCGGCGTGAATGATGCAGTGCCACGGGCCCTGGGCCTTGAGTTGCTGCGCGGCTTGGGCAATGGTGGCCTCGTCATCCAGGTCTACTGCCGGGGTGGTGTGGCGGCCCAGGCCCACGGCCAAGGCGCAGCGGGGGTCGGCCTGCAGGTGGGTGAGGAAGGCGCTGCCAATCGCGCCTGTGGCGCCGATGACCAGGGCGCGGTATCGCTCGGGCAATGACTGCAAAGAGGTAAATGGCGTGGCTGCGGGCAGTGCGTGAGACATGGCGCGATCCTGCGGTGGGAGTGGTGTGTGTTGAGCGAGTGGACGGGCTACAGCGCATCCAGCCGCGTGCGCAGGCTAGCCGCATGCTCACGCAGCGCATCGAGCTGCGGGCCCTGCATCTTTTGCAACTGGCGGTACACCATGCCCAGGCGGAAGTTGTTGCCCAGCGTGCCTTCGTTGCGCGCAAAAAAGTCCCAGTACAGCGCGTTGTACGGGCAGGCGCGCTCACCCACCTTGAGCTTCTTGTCGTAGTGGCAGCCGCCGCAGTAGTCGCTCATGCGGTCGATGTAGGCGGCGCTGCTCACATAGGGTTTGGTGGCCAGCAGGCCGCCGTCTGCAAACTGGCTCATGCCCACGGTGTTGGGCACTTCCACCCATTCAAAGGCGTCGATGTACACGCCCAGGTACCAGCGGTGCACGGCGGCGGGGTCGAGCCCCGCCAGCAGCGCAAAGTTGCCGATGACCATGAGGCGCTGGATGTGGTGGGCGTATGCATCCTGAAGCGACTGGCCCAAGGCGTGCTGCATGCAGCGCATGCGGGTGTTGCCCGTCCAGAACCAATCCGGCAGCGGCGTGTGGTGGCCCAGGGCGTTGCGCTCGTCGTAGCCAGGCATGTGGGCCCAGTAGATGCCGCGCACGTATTCGCGCCAACCCAATATCTGGCGGATGAAGCCCTCCACCGCTGGCAGGGGCGCGGTGCCTGCGTGGTAGGCGGCCTGGGCGCGTTGCACCACCTCATGCGGGCGCAGCATTTTGGTGTTGAGTGCGAAGGACAGCAGGGAGTGAAAAAGCCTGCTGCTCTTCGTGCTCATGGCGTCCTCATACGCACCAAAGTCCGGCAGCGTGGTGGTGATGAAATGGTCCAGCCACGCCAGTGCCTCGGCCCGGTTCAGCGGCCAGCGCAGCGCGTGGGCCTGCGGGTGGCCAAAGCTTTGCACGCCTGCGGCCTGGATGGTGGCCCACAAGGCGCTGTGGTCGTGCGTGGGACGGACGTCGGGCGGCAATGCCGGTGTGCCGGGCCAGGGCTTGCGGTTGTCGTGGTCGTAGTTCCACTGGCCGCCTTCGGGTTCGCCAGCCTCGTCGATCAGCACGCTGTGGCGCTGGCGCATGCGGCGGTAGAAATGCTCCATCAGCCACTGCTTGCGGCCTTTGAACACCTCGGCCATTTCGGTGCGGGTGGTGTAGAAGTGCTCGCTGCTGACGGCCTGCACTGCAAACGTCTGCTCTGCACCCCAGGTGCACAGTTGCTCGTCCAGCCGCCATTCGTCGGGGTGCTGGTATTGCAGCGTCTGCGCGCCGTAGTGCGCCATGAGGGCGGCCAGGTTGGCGGGGATGGACTGGCGGTTGCTGGCGTCATCAATCGCCACGTAGCGCACGCGGTGCCCGGCCCCGCGCAGGTGGCGGGCCAGGTCGCGCATGGCGACAAAGATGGCGAGGATTTTTTGCGCGTGGTGCAGCACATAGTCGGTCTCTTGCCGCACTTCCATCAGCACGTAGACCACGCCTTCGTCCGGCGCGGCGAACCACGAATGCTCGGGGTTGAGCTGGTCGCCCAGCAGCAGTCGCAGGGTGTGAGTGCGGGACGGCGGCGTGGTCATGCCGCGCCCCACAGGCGGCGGTAGCTGCCATCGGCATCGTGGTCTTGCGCCTGCTTGATGAGGTTGAAGCGGCGCCCCCCGCGCGGGTCGGTGCCGCGCCCGGCGATGTAGAGCCAGTTGGCCTGGTTGCTGTACACGTCGTAGTCCACCAGTTGCGATTCAAACCACGCAGCGCCTGCGCGCCAGTCGCCGTGCAGGTCGTACAGAAGATAGCTGGCTACGACCTGGCGCAGGCGGTTGCTGAGATACCCGGTGGCGGCCAGCTCGCGCATGGCGGCATCGACCAGCGGCTGGCCGGTCTTGCCCCGGCACCAGCGCTCAAAGCCGCGCGGGTTGTGTGGGGCGGGCGGCAGTTCTGACAGCCCATGCGCCCGGTACAACGCCGCGCCGTATTGCAGGTGCAGCAGCCGAAAGTAGTCGCGCCACAGCAGCTCAAACCACAGCCAGTAGCTGCCATCGTTGGCACCGTGGTCGCGCTCAAAGGTTTTTAGATCGGCATAGATCTGGCGCGGCGAGAGTGCACCCGTGGCCAGCCATGGCGAGAACTTGCTGGAGTAGTTCAGCCCCGTGAGTCCGTTGCGCGTGGCCTTGTAGCTGTGGGGCAGCTTGCGGGCCAGGTACTGCGCCAGATGGGCCAGCGCGGCAGCCTCGCTGCCATCACATGCAGGCGTTCCGTAGGGGAAGGACGAGCGGGCATCGGTGCCCTGGGGCAGTGTGGGTTGCTGGATGCTGGCAGCGCCCTGCTCTGCGCCCACGGTCTGCAACAAGGCGGCGGGCACATCGGGCGGTGGCAGCAGTTGGGAAGGTGCGGGCAATGGCGCGGCGGGGGAGATGTCTGCGCGCTCCACCTTCTGGCGAAAGCTGGTGAACACGCCGGGCAACTGGTCCACAGGCCACGGCATGCGTGCCGGGGGCAGCAGGCTGCTGTGCCACACGGTGCGCACCTGCAGGCCTGCTGCGCGCAGTGCGGCCACCTCGGCCTGCTCGTAGGGGGCGGCGATGTCTTCGCACACCACGGTGGTGGCCCCCACGGCCTGGGCCAGTTGTGGCAGGGCGGTAGTGGGCGGCGCCTGGCAGATGAGCAGCGGGTTGCCCAGTGGACTCGTCTGTTGATGTAGCCCGCGCAGTGCTGCAGCGGTAAAGACGCGGCGGTGTGCCCCCACACGGGCAAAGCCCCAGGGCGTGGATTCTTCAAGTGCGGGCAGGCACACCACGGGCAGCAGGTGTGTGGCCCCGCTGGTGAGCGCTGCGCGCAGCGCGGGCTGGTCGTGCAGGCGCAGGTCGTTGCGAAACCAGAAGAGCACGGTGCTCATGCGGTGCCCTCCCCTGCCACGCCTTGCGAAGTGCTGCTGCGCTTGCGTTCACTGCGGCAGCGGTCGGAGCAATATTTCACCTCGTCCCACACCTTCTCCCACTTCTTGCGCCAAGTAAAGGGCAGGCCGCAGTGTTGGCAGGTCTTCTGCGGAAGGTCTGATTTTTTGCGCATGCGCATGGCGAGCCTGTGGTTGGGTTACGCAGGCTTCAACACCTGCTGCGCCAGCGCACGCCCGCTGAGCCACGCGCCTTCGACCTTGCCGCCGTGCAACCAGTCGCCACACAGGCCCAGGCGCATTTGCGCATCCCACCAGCTGCCCTGCGTGAGCGCGGGTTCGGTGTCGGCATAGCGCCATCGGTGGGCGGTGGCCGCAACGGGCGCAGGGCCCCCGAGAGCTGCAAAGGCGGCGAGCAGTGCGGCCGTAACGGCATCGGCACTGTCTTCGATATGGGCCTCGCTCCACTCGGCGCTGGCGTGCAGCAGCCAGGTTTCTTGCCCCGTGCGGCCGGGTTTGCTGCTGTCGCGCGCCACCCAGCGCAAAGGGCCGGTGTTGATGAACGCACCTTCCCACGGCAGGGCCACGGGGCTGGCGTAGCGCAGCATCACCGCCCAGCTGCCACGCATGCGTGCGCTGGCGGCCAAGGCGGCGCCTGCGGGGGACGCTGGGGCCAACAAGGGCACGGCCTGCGGGGCGGGCACGGCCAGCAGCACTGCGCTGTAACGCGGGCTGTGCGGGCCATGTTCTGCCGAGGTGATGGTCCACCCGCCCTCGCTATGGTCCAGCCGCTGCACGGTGGTTTGCCACTGCGCCAGCGCAGGCTCGCCCAGGTGCTGCACCAGCCAGGCTGCGGGCGTCGTCATGCGCGGTGTGCCCACAAACCGCTCCAGCGGGGTGGCCGGGGTGGACCAAGCGTTGCCGTCAAAGCTGGCCAGCCGGGCATTCCACAACGCAGCCACACCGGCCTGCTGCCAGCGGGCCACCTCGGCGCGGAAGGCCGGGTCGCGGGCGGTGAAATACTGGGCGCCGTGGTCGCACTGCCAGGGGCCGTTATCGTCTTCGGCGCGGCGGGTGCTCATGCGGCCAGACGGGCCACGAGACTTGTCGAACACATGCACCGTGTGGCCCGCCTGCAGCAGCGCCTGCGCGCACGACAAGCCTGCCAGTCCTGCGCCAATGACGGCGATGGTTTGTGGCGTAGCAAGGCTCATGGTTGTGGGTCGGTTCGTTCATGGGTCACCCAGATCAGCGCCTGGGTGTCGATACCCAAGGTCTTTGCACGGGCGATGAGTTGTTCGCGCACGCCAGGGGGCAGCTGCTTGGTGCGCGACAGGATCCAGCAGTAGCTGCGGTCCGGCCCCACCACCAGCGCCCACTGGTAGTTGGCATCCAGCGCGGCCACGTGGTAGCCGCCGTAGAACGGGCCAAAGAACGACACCTTGAGTGAGGCGGTGTTGGCATCGCCCGTGAACAGGGCCTTGCCCTCGGCCTGGCGCCAGTCGTTTTTGCCGGTGTCAAAACCCCGGTTGAGCACGCGCACGCTGCCGTCCGCCTGGCGCTGGTAGGTGGCGCTCACGTCCGTCATGCCGCGTTCAAACGAATGGTCCAGCCGGGCCACTTCGTACCAGCGGCCCTCGTAGCGGGCCAGGTCAAACGGGGTGACGGGCGTGATGCCCTCGGGCGGGCGGGTGGACGAGCAGCCACTCAAGGCAAGCATCGCCACGGCCAGCCCCAACCAGGCGCAGCGGCGGAAGCAGGATAGAAAGGAAGGCATAAATTACCAATTGGTCACAAAACAAACCAATTGGTATTCTGCCACCACCAGCGCTGCTGCGGCGAAAGCCCGGCGCGGGCGCTTGCCATGGGCCACCCGTAAACTCTGCCCATGACTTTTCAAATCACCGTTTACTCCAAATCCGCCTGCCCCCAATGCGATTCGGCCAAGAAGCTGCTGCAGTCGCGTTCGCTGCCTTTTGAAGAAATCAAGATCGACGACGAGGCCGAGCGCCTGGCGTTTTATGCCAAGTGCGGGCCTTCGGTGCGGCAGATGCCGCAGATCTTCATCAACAACCAGCGCGTGGGCGGGCTGGCGGGGCTGCAGGCTGCGCTGGCGCAGATCGGCCAGTGACACCCGCTTTCGTCCGTTCCCCTGGTTATTGGTACTTCGCAGCGGTGATGAACTCACTGAAGGTTTCGCACCACACGATCACCGTGTTGAACTTGGCCGGGTCCACGCCCTGCGGCAGCGGGACGATGAAGTTGTTGAACGTTTTCACATCACCCACACGCAGCATCTGGGGCTTGAGGCGCTTGAAGTCGGCCTCGGTCTCGACAAACTCGGGCGACAGGTAGAGCTTGTAGTCCGGCCCCGGGGCCAGCTTGCCCACCAGGCTGATGGCCTGCGGGCTGATGGACACGGCGCCTTCGCCCCAGTGCAGGGCGTCGCTGTCTTTCAGGTCACGGCGGAACGTGGCAGTCCATTGCGCAGCGGGCTGGCTTGACTGGATTTGCTGCAGCGTGGGGGCGTCGGGCGCGATCAGGATCGGCAGCACATACACACCCAGCGCAAACCCGATGACCAGGGTGAGCAGGTGCGAGGCGATGAGCAGCAGAGGTTTCATGGCAGCGGGTTCAGTGGACTGAGCCCAATGTACTGCGCAGCGCCCTCGCCTTCAACGCTGCGCTGCTCCCCGGTGTTCGATCAGGATGCGCGGGCCAGAAAGCCATCCACCAGTGCGTAGTGCTCCGGCACATTGAGCGCGGGCGCGTGGCCGCAGCCGGGCACCTCCACCACCTGCGCCAGGCCACGTGCGCCGGGGCCCCGGGTCAGCATCTCGGCGGTGGTGTCGCGCAGCACCAGGTCCGACTCTTCGCCACGCAGGCACAACACGGGGATGTCGAGTGCGTCGTAGTGGTCCCAGATCAGGTAGTCGTTGGTGTGGTGGGTGAACTGCTGCACCATGGCCGGGTCGTAGTGCGGCGTCACGCGGCCGTCGGGCAGGCGGCGGGTGCTGCTTTCGGTCAGCAGGCGCCACTGCGCATCGCTGAGCCAGCCGTAGGGCGTGTAGACCTGCCGGAAGAACGCCTCCAGCTCCCGCACGGTGTCGAACGCGGGCGGGTGGCCTGCGTAGGCCTTGATGCGCTCCAGCGCGGCGTCGGCCAGGCGCGGGGCGTTGTCGTTGAGAAGCAGGCTCTGGATGCGGCCCTTGAGCTGCGGCTGGAACAGGCCCGAGGCGCACACGGTGCCGATGGCGCCGCCCATCGACGTGCCCACCCAGTGCGCTTTCTCGACACCTTGTTGGTCGAACAGATCGGCCGCAATGCGCGCGTAGAACGAGAGCCGGTATTCGTCCTGCGGTGCACGCGCCCACTGGCTCAGGCCCCGGCCCAGGGTGTCGGGGCAGATCACGCGGTAGCGTGACGCCAGGTGGGCGGCCAGGGGGTCCATGTCGCGCCCGGTGCGCGCCAAGCCGTGCCAGGCAATCACCACCGGCGCGTCGGGCGCACCCCACTCCGTGGTGTGGATTTCATAGCCAGCGCAGGTGAGGTAGCGCGAGGTGGGGGACATGATGGCGACCTTGTGGAACAGAGAAAAAAAAGGATCGGCGGCTCACTTCATGAGGCGGCCATTGCTGCCAATGACAGTGACCTCGACATACCGTGAGCCGATGCGGTTGGTGGGGGAGTAGCCCAGCGTGATGCCGCCGAGGTCAAAGCTCTGCAGAGACTCCAGCGCCTTGACGACCTTGGCGCGCGTGGGCGCGGGCCCGGCACGGCGCAGGGCCTCGACCAGCACCTTGGCGCCCAGAAACTGCTCGAAGCTGGTGTAGTTGACCTCGGCCTCGGGGGCGTATTTCTTGAGCAGCGACTGGTATTCGCGCACCACTGGCAACTGGGGCCGGTAGGGGTACGGCACCACCTGGCTGATGCCCAGGCCGTGCGCGTTTTTCAGGCCCGCCAGCTTGACCAGCTCGGTCGGGTCCACCACCGAGATGTTGTACAGCTGAGCGCCGCCGCCCTGCTCGCGGTAGCGCTGGATGAAGGCCGCCGCAGGCTTGTTCACCGCGATCATGATGACCGCGTGCACATCGGCGGCCTTGATGGCCTTGACGGCCTCATCCACCTTGTCAGTGTTGCGTTCGTAGCCTGCTGCCAACACCAGCTTGAGGTTGCGCTTGGCCAAGGCAGCCTCCACCCCCGCCAGGCCCGCCTTGCCAAAACCGTCGTCCTGGTACATCACGGCCACACGGTTCATGCCCAGGGTGGTGAGCTGCTGCACCATGTGCTCGGTCTCATCGACATAGCCTGCGCGCACATGGAAGATCCAGGGGTTGAACGGGTTGCGCAGCGATTCGCCCCCCGTGTAAGGCGCCACCAGCGCCGCACCGCCCTCTTGCAACACGCCGTCTGCCAGCAGTTGGGTGATGTTGGCCGTGCCCGCAAAGCCATACAGCGCCACCACCTCGGGCTTGGCCAGCATCTCGCGGGTGAGCTTCACGGTGTCGGCCACCTTGTAAGCGTCGTCGGCCACCTCCTGGCGGATGGTCGCGCCGTGCACGCCGCCCTGGGCGTTCACCCAGTCAAAGTAGATCTTGCCGCCCAGCACCATCTGAGCGCCAGTGCTGGCCAACACGCCGGTGAGCGGTGCCACCTGCCCCACCACAATCTCGGCGGCGTGCAGCAAGGGCGCCGTGGCCCCGCCCCACAGCACCGCCAGTGCTGCCGCCGCACGGCGGCTCCATGTCTTGACCTTGTCCATTCGGTTCATCCCCTGTTTGTGTTGCTTGCAGCCGCGCCCACGGGCGGCGCAAGGGCCGATGGCCCCCACGCGTGCCCGGTGGGCGGCGGTGACGGTGTGTCGTCTGGCAAAGCTCCTTGGGTCAGTCGGGGATGGCAATGGCGCCCGCCGTGATGGCGATGGCGTTGGCGGCAGCAGGCGTGGTAGCCAGCGGCGGCACGTTGGCGGCGGTGATGGCCGGGGCGCTGCCCGGTGTGCCGCCGCGCGGCACGGTGCGCACCACCTGGCTGGCGGGCAGCGCCTTGCCGCTGGCGAGGTGGTCGTACACGGCGTCGAGCGCGTGGTTCAGGTACACATGCAGCGGCACGTAGCGGCTGTCATAGCCCGGCAGCACCGTGGGCAGGCCTATAAAGCTGTCGAAGTGCTGGGCGTTGGCCACTTCCACATAGCTGAGCTTGCTGGCGGCGCCTTCGACCTTCTTGTTCAGCGCGGCGTATGGGCGCGAGGTGTGGCTCACCGGCAGCAGCGCATCGGCGCGGCCGTGCACGATGACGGTGGGCTTGCCACGCAGGTTGCCGTTGCGGCGGGTTTCGTCCACACCGGCCTGCAGCTTCTTGGCGGCGGCGTCATTGCCGGTGACGAGGTTGCGCAGGCACAGCGCGCCGCTCAGGTTCCAGTCGGCTACACCGGCATCCGACACCGACAGGAAGTCTCGCGCGGGCCCGAACTTGCCAAGGTTGTTGACCAGGTTGATGCCGCCCGAGGGAGGCACGCCGTTGCCGGTGGCAAACATGCCTGGCAATGCAGCGGCGGCCAGCGGCATAACCCCGCCGGTGGCCGCCGTGGCGGCGTAGCTGAAGCCGCAGAGGTTGTCCTGCACACTGGCGCGCGAGAGGCCGCTGGCAAAGGTCACGGCCACGGCGGGGGACACTTCAAACGCCGCCATGGAGGCATGCAGGTCGTTGGACTCGGGCTCCCAACCGTAGGCGCGCAGCTTTTGCAATGCCTCTTCGGCCTGCGCGGGCATGGTGCTGGCAGTGAGCAGTCCTGCCGCCTTGAGCGACGCGCAGCGGTTGGGCGCTATGGGCAACGCAGCGCTGGCAAACCCGGCCGCAAACGCGGCGGCAAACGGACTGGTGCTGACCGAGGGCGCAAGCGACGCGCAGGCCTGGTAGAGGTTGGCGTAGGTGGTGAAGTCCACCAGCGTCTTGCCGGTGACAGCCACATCGGCGCTGCCACGGCGCACCGTAACACCGGGGTTGGCGGGCATCTCGATGGCGGGCTCGGACACGGCCACGCCGCTGATCAGGCCCTGCGTGTCCAACTCGGCCGCCGCAATGGCCGCGCCACCGCCGTTGGAGATGCTCGATGCGATGACGATGGTGTTGGCCGGGGTCAGCGTCTTGAGGCGCTGGCCCGCTGCGTCGGTGGCGCCGTAGCGCTGGTTGAGCACGTAATAGCCAAACTCCACGGCCTGCAGCGTGCTCGTGCCCCAGTCCTTCTCAGAGTTCTGGCCCGAGTGGGCGTGCTTGAAGGCAAAGCGGTTGGGGGTGGCGGTGTTGAAGGCGGCCAGCTCGGTGGCCGTGAGGCCTGCGTTGAAGGCTGCGGCCTTGCCCGCTGCGGCGGCCGTGGTGCGTGTGCCGTCGATCAGCGGCACGGTGTCGTTCATGAGGTCGTGCGGCGCGCCGCCCGTGCCCTTGTCCGAGTAGGCCACGGCGCAGCCCTTCTTGAGGCCCCACTCGCCCGTGGAGATGCCGCCATACACGCCGCGCGAGCCCGAGGTGGTGGCGGTGATCATGCAGGGCTTCTTGGGGTCGAAGCTGGCGGGCACCTGCACCATGAGGGTGACGTTCTTGCGGCCTGTGCCGTCGTCGGCAAACGCGATGTATTCGGTGCCCGCCACCTTGCCTTCGCCCGTGGTGACCTTGCCCTGCGCATCCACATTGGGGCCGTAGAGCGTGCCGTAACCACCGGCTGCCGTCATGTCGAGCATGGCGCGGTAGTTGGTGTGGATGGCCGTGCGGCGCAGCTCGGCCGCCGTGGGCTTGAGGGGATCAGCAAACGCAGGGGGCGCGGCAGCGGCCAGGCCCGTGGCTCCCAGGCCCGCCGTGAGCAGGTCATTGCTGGCGCCGTCGTACGTGGTCTCGCTGATGGTGCCGAGGTAGCCGGGCTTGGTGTTGGGGGCGGCACTGTCGCCACTGCTGCCACCGCAGGCAGCCAGCACCGCAGCGGCCAGCGCTGCGGGCAGGAACGGACGGGAAAGGGGACGAGAAACGGGACGGAAACGGGGGGTCTTGATGTTCATCTTCATGTGCTTGTCTCCTGGATTTTTTTTTTGCGTCTTGTTGCACAGCTCACCCACACACCCAGGCCACGCCGGTCACCCGGCGCGGCCGGGGCATTCACCCCGCCTTGCGCGCAGCTGCCGCGCGCAGGCGCCCCACCACGCCGGTGGGGAAGTAATAGACCGAAAGGACGAAGAGCACTCCCAGCCACAGCAGCCAGCGGTCAGGCGAGAGCAATGCCGACAGCCAGGGCAGACCCGTGGCAGCCTCGCTGCCTAGCCGCAGCAAGTCTTGCAGGTAGCTTTGCGCCACCAGGAAGAGCACCGCCCCGATGGCAGAGCCATAGATGGTGCCCATGCCACCGATCACCACGATGAGCAGGCAGTCCATCATGATTTCGAAGCTCAGCGAAGTGTCCGGCCCGTTGTAGCGCAGCCAGAGCGCCAGCATGCAACCCGCCAGCGTGGCGAACAGGGCCGACAGCACGCTCGATGTGGTGCGGTACACCACCACGCGGTAGCCAATGGCCTCTGCACGGAATTCGTTCTCGCGGATGGCCTGCAGCACGCGGCCAAAGGGCGAGTTGACGATGCGCAGCAGGGCCAGCACCAGCGCCACGGCGGTGACGAACAGCAGGTAGTAGCAGATCAGGCGCCCGTCGATGGTCACGCCCAGAAAGGGCTCTTCGAAGGGCTCGAAACTGGGCGACAGGAATTCGGGGACCTTGAAGGTCAGGCCGTCTTCACCGCCGGTGATGTCCGACAGCTGCGAGGCCAGCGTCTGGAACGCAGCGGCCACCGCCAGCGTTATCATGGCAAAGAAGATGGCGCGCACGCGCAGCGAGAACAGCCCCACCGCCAGCGACAGCAGCAGGGACAGCAGCAGCGCGCCACCAATGCCCACGCCCAGCGCCGTCCAGGTGGGGCCCAGGCGCGTGGTGGCCACTGCGATGCCATAGGCCCCGATGCCAAAGAACATGGTGTGCGCAAAGCTCACGATGCCGGTGTAGCCCAGCAGCAGGTCAAAACTGGCGACCAGCACCACAAAGATCAGCACCTTGGCCGCCACCGACAGCGCCTTGACGCCCGGGAACAGGAACGGGGCAAACGCCAGCCCGATGAGGATAGCCACCAGGATCACCGCCAGCACCTTGCTGCGCGGGTAGTCGTTGGAAAGAAGACGGTTCAACATGGTCTTGTTTCCTCAGCGGTTAGCGACCGGATAGACGCCCTGGGGTCGCCACAGCAAGATGGCCACCATCAACGCGATGTTGGAGAACAGCGCCACCTTGGGCACCAGAAAGCCGGTGTAGTTCGCCATCAGCCCCACCAGCAGCGCGCCGATGAGCGCGCCACCCGTGCTGCCGAGGCCTCCGATGATGATCACGATGAAGATCAGCACATTGACCTGGGCGCCCATCTGCGGGATCACGTTCTGCTGGTAAAGCCCCCACATCACGCCGCCCAGGCCCGCCAGGGCCGAGCCCACCACGAACACGCCCACGAACAGGCGGCGGATGCGGTAGCCCAGGCTCTCCACCATCTCGCGGTCTTGCACGCCAGCGCGGATCAAGAGGCCGACCTTGGTGCGCGACAGCGTCCAGGCCAGTACGCCGAAGACCACCAGGCCCACCGCCACGGCGATCAGGCGGTATTTTTCGATGGCGGCGTCGCCCACCAGCAGCGAACCGCGCATGGCTTCGGGCAGCGGCAGCGGGATCTGCGCGGGGCCCCAGATGACCTTGATCAGCTCTTCGCCGATGATCATGCCGCCCATGGTGATGAGGATCTGCTTCAGGTGCTGGCCGTACACGGGCCGCACGATGAAGCGCTCGAACGCCAGGCCCACCGCCCCGGCGACGGCCATGGCCACGAGCATGGCGGGCAGCACGGCCATCAGGTTGCGCCACAGGTCAGCGCTTTGGGTGTAGTCGCCCATGGCGCCCAGCACGCTGGTGGCCACGAAGGCGCCCAAGGCGATGAACACGCCGTGGCCGAAGTTGAGCACGTCCATCAGGCCGAACACCAGCGTGAGGCCCGAGGCGATGATGAAGATGATCATGCCCATCGCCAGGCCCGCCACGGTGAGCGTGAGCCAGGTGCTGGGTGAGCCGATGAAGGGCAGCACCAGCAGCGCGAGCGCGGGCACCAGGGCCAGGGGCTTCCAGTCGAAGTCGCGGGTGACGGTGCTCATGCCCGGCCTCCTTGCATGCCATGCGACATCAGCGCATTTGCTACATATTTAATAGCTTCTAGCGCTTTACCATCAAGCGCTAGCAGCCCAAAAGGCTTGAAATCTGGTGCAAAACTCATAGTGCCAACCCCAGCAGCGAGCGCTGCAGTGCTTCGTCTTCGGCCAGCGCAGCCATGCTGCCTGCATGCACCACCTGGCCGTTGTCCATCACGGCCACGGTGTCGCCGAGCCGCTTGGCAAAGTTGATGTTCTGCTCGACCAGCAGGATGGTCACGCCGCTCTTTTTGAGCTGGTCGAACGCCTCGATCATGTTGTTGATGATGGCGGGCGCCAGGCCCTTGCTGGGCTCGTCCACGATGAGCAGGTCGCGCGGCTCGACGATGGCGCGGCTCACGGCCACCATCTGCTTTTGCCCGCCGCTGAGCTTGCCGGCCGGGTGGTTCCAGAACTTCTCCACGGCGGGGAAGAGCTTGAAGATCCACTGCAGCCGCGCCTCGTCCATCTGCGCGGCATTGCGCGCGCTGCGGGCGGCCAGCAGCATGTTTTCCTTCACCGTGAGGTCGGCAAAGATGCCCATGTTCTCGGGCACGTAGGCGATGTTCATGCCCGCGATCTGCGGGGTGTTCAGCGCCGTGATGTCTTTGCCTGCAAAGTGGACCGAGCCTTTGGACGCATGCCACAGGCCCATGATGGTGCGCAGCGTGGTCGTCTTGCCCGCGCCGTTGCGGCCCAGCAGCATGGTGAGCTGGCCCTTGGGCACGGCCAGATCCACACCGTGCAGGATGTGGTACGCGCCGATGTGCGTGTGCACGCCCTGGAGTTCGAGCAGGTTGCCCGTGTTGTTGATGGTGGTGGTCATGCAGCGGCCTCCTTCGTCACACCGAGGTAGGCTTCCTGCACCACGGGCGACGCGATCACCTCGGCCGGTGGGCCGTCGGCCACCAGCGTGCCGTTGGTCAGCACGATGATGCGGTCGGCCAGCTCGCGCACCACGTCCATCTTGTGCTCCACCAGCAGGATGATCTTGGTCTTGTCCTTCTTCAGCGCGCGGATCAGGTTCAGGATCACGGGCGCCTCGTCGTGGCTCATGCCGGCCGTGGGCTCGTCGAACATGTAGACCTGCGGCTCCAGCGCCATGAGCAGCGCCACTTCGAGCTTGCGCTGGTCGCCATGCGGCAGGCTGGCCACGGGCGTGTCGCGACGCTCGTACATGGCCACCGTCTGCAGGATGGATTCAGCACGCTCGGTCAGCGCACGGTGGTCGCTCCAGATGCTCCACAGGTTCAGGCCCCGGCGGTGCTTGCCCTCTTGCGTGGCCTGCACGGCCAGGCGCACGTTCTCCAGCACGCTGAGGTTGGGGAACAGGTTGGTGAGCTGGAACGCCCGGCCCAGGCCCGCATGCGTGCGTGCCGAGACGGACTGCCCGGTCAGGTCCTGCCCGCCCAGCGTGACGCTGCCGCTGGTGGCCTTGAGTTGCCCCGAGATGAGGTTGAAGTACGTGGTCTTGCCCGCGCCATTGGGGCCCACGATGGCGGTCAGCGTGCCGGGCTCGAAAGAGCAGGTCACGGCATTGACCGCCACGTGGCCGCCAAAGCGGATGGTCAAGTCCTTGGTGGCCAAGGTGCTCATGGGTGGTGGTTCACTTTCACGGTCGTCGTCTTTCGGGAGTGCCGGGCGCCCTGCCCTCGCGGTGCCAGGGCGCGTGGCGTTCAGCGCATGGTCAAGGGCAAGAACCGATGACGTAGTAGTTGGGGCTTGTCTGTTTCAGCGTGTTGTTCACAAAGATGTTCCACAGCCCCATGCTCTGGTTGGAACCCAGCGCGAAGGTGTAGCCGCCATACACGTAGGCACGGCCCGCCATGGTGTGGGCGTAGTTGCTGGCCGTGGTGCAGGTGCCCGTGCCGCCGCCCGATGCGGCCAGCGTGGTGCCGGATGCAGCGGCGGACACGGCGCCCTCGGCGCCGTTGCCATCAGCGGCACGCACCGTCCAGCTGTAGGTGGTGGATGCGGCCAGGCCGGTGTCGGTGAAGTTCGTGGCAGTCACGGGCAGCGCATTGGTCTTGTTGCCATTGCGGTACACGTTGTAGCTGGCCGCTCCGCTCACGGCGTTCCAGCCAATCGCCATGCTGCTGACCGTGGCGCCCGAGGTGCTCACGCCCGTGGGGGCTGGCAGGTCCACCGGCGGGTTGGTGGTTCCGCCGCTTCCCACGCGGTCCACCATGGCCTTGATGGCAGCCATCTGCGGGCCGGACTTCTTGGAATAGTTGGCGCTGTCATAGCCCCACCAGTCCCAGCAGCTGTTGGTGGCGGCCAGGCTGGTCTGCGGGTACAGCATCACGATGTTGTTACTGTCGGCCCAGCGGTTGTAGCCCGTGTTGCGCACGTACTGCTGCTGCACGTCGTTCACGTTCTGCTTGCAGCCATGCAGCACCACATGCAGCTTGCAGGTGGCCGTGCCACCCGCCTGGCAGGCCTGGGGCACATAGGCCCAGCCCGTGGTGGCCATGCCGTGGTTGGAGATGAATTCGCTCTGGTTGAACTCGATGAAATTGCCGCTGGGCAGCGTGGCGTTGTTGCGTGCGTTCAGCGTGCCGTACAGGTGCTGCAGCATGGCGCCTGCCAGGTCGAAGTTGCAGTCGCTGATGTAGGGAGCACCCTTGGTGGAGCAGCCGTTGCCATAGTCGTCCGTCACCATCGCGTGCTCTGATGCGATGTCCTTCTTGTAGACCACGTTGGCCGCTGGCACGAAGCTGTTGTAGTAGGTGCGCAGCGCATCCATCACCCCCGTCTTGACCACGCTGTCGAGCGTGCCCGAGAACAGGTAGACCTTGGAGTTCTGCAGGTTGGCCACGGGGTCGATCACGCCCTGGCCGGCCCAGGTGTTGGTGGTGTTCACCAGCGTGCTGGTGGGAATGCCCGTGGGGCTGGCCATGCAGCGCCCCGTGGCATTGACGACTGAGCCCTCAGCGCAATAGAACGGGCCGCCCGCCACCACCCCCACGCCTTTGGCAAACGTGGCCGAGTACGCCACATGCAGCTGCACGGCCATGAAGCCGCCCGAGGACAGGCCGGAAACGGTGGTCTGCGTCTTGTCGATCTTGAGGGCGGGGAGGTTGACGGCAGCGTGAACACTGGCCACGCCACAGAGTGCAATCGCAGCCCCTGCTGCTGCCGCCCGGATGAAATTGAAAGCCATGTTGTCTTGTCTCCAAATAATTTTGAGAAAGTCTGACCCAGCCCCCGTGTCAACCCGGGGGTTCATGCATCAATTCACTGGAAAAAGAGGGGCGGCCGCCCCTGCGGGATGAACCCCGAAGGAGCAGGACGGTGATCCTGTCCGACGGGCCTCGCTAACGCATCGAAAAGACGGCCTATCGCTTGTTGCGAATCGGCACGTTCATTTCTTCAGGCTTGATCTCGCGCACCAGTTCGGGCACGCCCCAGGCAAAGGCCGGGTCCACCTTGATCTTGAAGTGGTACATGCTCTGCATGGCCTGGTGGTCTTCCTTGCGGAAAGTCATCTTGCCCTTGGGGGTGTCAAAGCTCATGCCCTCCATGGTCTTGATGAGCTTGTTGGTGTTGGTGTCGCCACCCGTGGCCTTGAGCGCCGTGACCAGCGCCATGGCCGAGCTGAAACCACCGGCGGTGAAGAAGTCTGGCGGAGTCTTGAACTCCTTGTAATGCGCAGCCACCAGGGCTTCGTTCACGGGGTTCTTGGGGATGCCGAAGTAGTAGTACGTGGCGCCTTCCATGCCGGGGAAGTTCTTGTACGCGGCCATGGCGGGCAGGATGTTGCCGCCCGTGGAGATCTCGATGCCATAGCGCTTCAAGTCCATGTCGGCGATCTTGAAGGGGTTGCCTGCACCGGCCCAGACCACCCAGATGATCTTGCGGCCGGGCTGGTCCTTGAGCTTGTCGATCAGGCGCTGGGCACCGGCGGTGAAGTCGGTGGTGGCAGCGGGCAGGTATTCCTCGTGGGCAAGCTTGGCCTTCTTGACCGAGTCCTTGAAGGCTTTCACGCCATCGCGGCCAAACGCGTTGTCTTGAGCGAGGGTGGCAATGGTCACGCCTTCCTTGTCCACCGCCACGGCGTTGGAGATGGCGTCCTGGCTGCTGTTGCGGCCTGTGCGGAAGATGTACTTGTTCCATTTGTCGCCGGTGATCGAGTCGGCCACGGCGGGCTCGACCAGCAGGATCTTTTTGTATTCCTCGGCCACCGGCAGCATGGCCAGGGCCACGCCCGATGCAGTGGGGCCGACGGCGATGTCGGCCTTGTCGTCAGAGTACGCGGTGGCCAGCAGGCTCTTGCCCAGGTCGGGCTTGCCCTGGTCGTCTTTCTCGATCACCACCAGCTTCTTGCCATTGACCGTCATGCTGCCGCCGGTGGCGTAGTTCAGCCCCATCATCAGGCCAGTCTGGGTCTGCTTGCCATAGGCCTCCAGAGGGCCGGTCTTGCTGTACACGTGGGCAATGCGGATTTCGCCGTTCTGTGCGAATGCGGGGGCGGAAAGTGTGGCGGCGGTAACGGCTGCGGAAGCGAGGGCGACCAGAGTGCGACGGTGCATGGCGATGTCTCCTGTTGTGATGCTTCTTTATTGCACAGTCTGTGCCAGCAGCCAAGTGCTTGATTTCAAAGAAACTTTTCCTCACACACTGGAGGCTATGCCTGAATTCAATACACAATAAATGTCTAATTTTCAGACAATTGCCTGAAATTTATTCAGGGTTTTCCAGACGTCCATAGAGCGTGGCGCGTGAGATACCGAGCTGCCGCGCCGTGGCCAGCTTGTTGCCGCCATGGGCCTTCATGGCGGCATGGATGGCCCGCTGCTCCAGCTCGGCCACCTGTTCGGCCAGGGGCCGCAGGTAGCGCGACTCGTCCTCGGCCTCGACCACCACGGCGGTGGTGTCCTGCACCGGCGCGGCGGGCTCCACGCCCGCTTCGCGCAGGATGCGTTCGAGCTGCGCCGCGTCGATGGACTGGCCCTCGCTGCGCATCACGGCCTGCTCCAGCACGTTGCGCAGCTCGCGGATGTTGCCGCGCCAGGGCTGGCCAGCGAGCAAGGCCATGGCCTCGGGCAGCAGCTCGGGCGGTGGCGTGCCGTTGCGCAGCGCCAGGTCATCGCCCAGAGCCTCGACCAGTGCCGGAATGTCACTGCGCCGCGCACGCAGTGGTGGCACGCGCACCGGCAGCACGTGCAGGCGGTAAAACAGGTCTTCGCGGAACTTGCCTTCACGCACCAGGCCAGCCAGATCGCGCGAGGTGGCGGCCAAGATGCGTACGTTGAAGGGCACGAGCTTGTTGCTGCCCAGCGGCTCGATCTCCCCTTCCTGCAGCGCGCGCAGCAGCTTGGCCTGCAGGCTTTGGGGCATATCGCCGATTTCGTCGAGGAACAGCGTGCCGCCGTCGGCCAGCTTGAACTTGCCATCGCGCCCCTTGGCCGACGCGCCGGTGTAGGCGCCGGGCGCCACGCCAAAGAACTCGGCCTCCAGCAGCGTGTCGGGCACGGCAGCGATGTTGACGCTGACAAACGGGCCGCTTGCACGGCTGGATGCAGCGTGGATGGCGTGGGCCAGCAGCTCTTTGCCGGTGCCTGTCTCGCCCAGCAGCAGCACCGGGCTGGTGGACTGCGCTGCCCGGCGTGCCTGGCGCTTGACCTCGGCCGCAGCGGGGCTCGACCCGATGAAGCTGGCAAAGGTGTATTTGGACCGCCGCTCGCCGTCGCCTGCCACCGTCAGGCTGCGCCGCCGCTGGCTGGCCAGCTCGCGCCGTGCATCGTCCAGGTCGCGCTGCAGCAGCGCAAACTTGCTGATCAGCGGCTGCAGCGTGGTCTCGGGGTGGTCGAACAGCACGATGCCGATGGCGCCGATCACGCGGTCCGCATCGTCGCGCAGCGGGATGCGGCTGACCACGAAGGTGCCCGCCTTGTTGGTGAGCAGGTCAATGAGCACGGGCTGGCCGGTTTCGAGCACGCGGCGCATCTGGGTGTTGGGGATCACCTCTTCCACCGTGCGGCCGACAAACTGGTCCACCGAAGAGAACCCAAGGTCGGGCAGAAAACGCTGGTAGCCCTCGTTCACCCACACGATGCGCCCGCTGCGGTCCACCAGGAACATGCCCTGGCTGACGCTGGAGAACAGCTGGAACATGGAGCGTGCCGCCAGTTCCAGGATGCCCTGGGCATCCAGCGGCAGTGCGGGGGCGTCATCGGTGAGCAAAGGCATCTGCGGATGGTAGCGCGGCGGGGTGGGCCGAAGAACAGTCACGCCGCTGTCACCGCGCAGCTGCCGCGCATTTACCTGCAAATCCAGATGCTACTATTTTTATAGCTATGAGCACAATATCATCAAGCGCTAGAGGCTATTTTTATCCAGAACCACATACCCGTCGGTCGCCTGTGCATTGCCCACCGGGCGCTGCGCGCGCGTCATGCGCAGAACCACCATGGGCTGAACGGCGGCCAGCGCCTCGGCCTCGCGCACGGCCAGGGGTTGGTCCACCAGGATGCAGGGCTTGCCCGTGCGGCGGCAGTGGTCCTGCACGCGCCAGTACTCGTCATGGCTGATGCAGCCCGTCTGGCAGATCACCAGGTCGGCAGCGGCCAGATTGGCGTCCAGGGTGCCGTCCGGCGCGGCATCGGGCTCGGCGCAGCCTTTGCCCTTGGCCGCAGAAGGATGGCCTGCCACGTCCAGACTACGTTCGGGCTGCACGGGCTGGGCGGGCGCCTCGGCCGCCAGCCGCCAGCGCAGGCATTCGCGCGACAGACTGGCAATGCGCTCGGCCAGCATGCTGATGTGGCGGGCCATCGCCTTGCGGCGCGGCAGGCTGGGGTGGGCCGCTTTCCACTGCGCCAGCGCATCCTGCGCCATAGCCAGGCGCGTGTCCCGCACGATCACCTCGGCACGCAGCCGCAGCACCTGGGCCTGGAGGGCCTCGATCTGCGCCGCCTGGGCTGCCACCGTGGCACTGCAGTGCTTTTGCACATCGCCCAAGTGGCGGCAAAGTGCCAGAAACTCCTGCGGAAGTGAATGCATGCGCCACCTTTGCAAATAAGAACTATTCGCATTTTATGGTACGATCCACGGCTTGTGAGCACGCAAGTCACCTTGGTGGGGAGGGCACCGGGGGCGTCCAGCCCTCGGTGTCTGGCTTGCGTAGATGCTGAAAAAACATTCGTGCCAACGGGTGCCCCAAGAAACAAAAAAAACCGCGCCATTGCAGCGCGGTTTTTTTGGGTGAAGGGCGCGCGCTGCGCGCCGGTCAGGTCTGCACCAATGCCAGCTTGCGCGCCGCCCAGCGCCGCAGCAGGCGCGGCACGATCAGCACGGCCAGCACAATGACGATCAGGGTCAGCGAGCCTGGACGCTCCACGAAGATGCTCCACTTGCCTTCGCCAATGGCCACGGCATTGCGCATCTGGGCTTCCGCCAAGGGGCCCAGGATCATGCCCACCACCACCGGCGCAGCCGGGAAGTCAAAGCGGCGCATCACCACGCCCAGCAGGCCAATCGCATACAGCAGCACCAGGTCGAACGCGCTTTGGCGCATGCCATACACACCGAGCGTGGAGAACACCAGAATGCCCGCGTACAGGTACGACTTGGGAATGTTCAGCAGCTTGACCCACAGGCCCACCAAAGGCAGGTTCAGGATGAGCAGCATCACGTTGCCGATGTACATCGACGCGATCAGCGCCCACACCAGCGCACCGTTGGTGTCAAACAGCTGGGGGCCGGGCTGGATGCCGTAGTTCTGGAACGCGCCAAGCAGGATGGCCGTGGTGTTCGATGTGGGAATGCCCAGCGTGAGCAACGGGATCAGCGTGGCCGTGATGGCCGCGTTGTTGGCGGCTTCGGGGCCGGCCACACCTTCGATGGCGCCGGTGGTGCCGAACTCTTCGGGGTTCTTGCTCAGCTTCTTTTCAGCGGCATAGCTCAGGAAGGTCGGGATTTCGCTACCGCCAGCGGGCACGGTGCCAAACGGAAAACCGATGAACGTGGCGCGAATCCACGCGGGCCAGGAGCGCTTCCACTCTTCCTTGGTCATGTGCGTGCTGGTCAGGCGGTTCTGCGTTTCGTCGGTGCGGCCTTCGTACATCACGTTGTACAGGGCTTCGCCCACGGCAAACAGGCCCACGGCGATCAGCACGACCTCGATGCCGTCCATCAGCTCTGGCACACCGCCGGTGTAGCGGGCTTGCCCGGTGAGCTGGTCGATACCAATGAGGCCCATGGCCAGGCCAACGAACAGCGCGACCATGCCACGCAGCGTGCTCTTGCCCAGCACCGCACTCACGGTGGTGAAGGCCAGCACCATCAGCATGAAGTATTCGGGCGGACCAAGGCGCACAGCGTATTCCGCGACCAGGGGCGCAAAGAACGTGACCAGGATGGTGGCAATGGTGCCCGCCACAAACGAGCCAATGGCAGCGGTGGCCAGCGCCGCACCGGCGCGGCCGCTTTTGGCCATCTTGTTGCCCTCCATGGCCGTGACCATGGACCCGGCCTCACCGGGCGTATTGAGCAAAATGGACGTGGTGGAGCCGCCGTACATGGCGCCGTAGTAGATGCCCGCAAAGAAGATCATGGAGGCCGTGGCCTCGACCTTGACGGTGATGGGCAGCAACATGGCCACGGCCACGGCCGGGCCAATGCCAGGCAACACGCCCACGGCGGTGCCGATGATGCAGCCCACAAAGGCCCACATCAGGTTGATGGGTGTTGCAGCGGTCGCAAAACCCTGCATCAAAAGGTTTAAGGTATCCATAACATGCAGGCTTTACAGCCACCCCGTATTGGTCAGGCCGGGCAGGTTGATGGCCAGCAATTGCGTAAACATCCAGAACACAGGCGCAGACACGGCCACGCCGATGGCGGAGTCTTTGATCCAGGCCTGCAGGCGCAGGTCCAACTCGCCTTCCGAACTCCTGAAGCCCCGCACCGACAGCACAAAGCACAGTGCGCAACTCAGGATGAAGCCCAGCGTGGTGATGAGCAAGGCATTGAGCAGCAGCCCGGCCGACACCCAGATGAAGCCCTTCCAGTGGGCGTGGGTGTCGCCGGAACCTTCTTCCAGGTCGCGAAACCCGCCCGTCAGCGCGTGCACCACGCAAAGCACACCACAAATCAGGATGGCAATGCTGACCACCCAGGGAAAGAAATTGGGGCCTACACCGCCATAGCCAGCCTCAGAGCTGACCGAACTGGCCCCCCAGGCCAGGCACAGCGCCAGCACCACCAGCCCCGCACCGATCAAGGTCTGCAAAGGCTTGGAGCGCGATGAATGTTGTTGTGTCATGTTTTTCTTTCGCACCGAGCGGCCGGCGGCATGGCCGCACACCCCTGTCAGGGGCGCGCAGCCAGCGCCTTGACCTGCTTGCTTGTCTCAGATCAGATCATTCCAGACTTGGCCATCGTGGCGCGCATGCTGGCGAACTCGGCGTCCACAAAGTTGGCAAACTCGTCACCCGCCATCCATGCAGGGGTCCAGCCGTTCTTCTCCATGGCATCCTGCCAGGCCTTGTGCTTGAAGGTCTTGGACAGGGCGTCGATCAGTGCCTTGCGCTGCTCGGCCGTGATGCCGGGCGCGCCATACACGCCGCGCCAGTTGCCGATTTCCACGTTGATGCCCTGCTCCTTGAGCGTGGCCACGTTCACGCCCTTCAGGCGCGAGCCCGAGGTGACGCCCACGGCGCGCATCTTGCCCGCAGAGATGTACTCGGCAAACTCGCTGTAGCCGCTGCCGCCCACGGTGACGTTGCCGCCCAGGATGGCGGCGGTGGCCTCACCACCCCCACGGAACGCCACGTAGTTGATCTTGGCGGGGTCCACGCCCACTTCGCGCGCAATCATGGCTGCCGCAATGTGCTCGGTAGAGCCGCGCGAACCACCGCCCCACTTCACGCTGCCGGGGTCCTTCTTGAGTTGGTCCACCACATCCTTCATGGTCTTGAAAGGCGAGTTGGCGGGCAGCACGAACACGTTGTATTCGCTGGTCAGGCGCGCCAGGGGCGTGACCTTGTCCAGGCCGACCGGAGGCTTGCCGGTGATGATGCCGCCCAGCATCACGGCGCCCATCACCATCATCGCGTTGGGATCGCCCTTGCTGGCATTGACGAACTGGGCCAGACCGATCGCACCGGCGGCGCCACCCTTGTTGTCATAGGACACCGACGCCGCTGCGCCCGCATCCTGCATGGCCTTGCCCAGCGCACGGCCGGTGGAATCCCAGCCACCGCCGGGGTTGGCGGGAATCATCATCTTGAGGGCCGGAGCGCTCTGGGCCGACACAGGCAACACGCCTGCGGCGGCCATGGCAGCCAGTGATTTGAGGAAGGTATCGCGACGCATGGTGTCTCCTTGTAAGGTTTGCGAACCGCTCGATGATGCGCGCCCTGCCTGTCAAACGGCTGTCCATGGACTCAGGGAAAACACTCATGCGACCGGGCCGATGAGACGGTGCTATGGTGCCGCGCATGCAATTGCTTCTTGTTGAAGACGACCCCACCATGCAAGCCACGCTGCACCGCGCCCTGACACGCCGTGGCATGGAAGTCACCGCCGTGGGCGACGGCCGCGCGGCGCTCAGCCAGTGGGCCGCACGGCAGCCCGACGCGGTGATCCTGGACCTGACCCTGCCCGGGCTCGACGGCCTGCAGGTGCTGCAGCAGGCGCGCTCGCGCGGGCTGCGCACCCCCGTGCTCATCCTCACTGCACGCGGCACTGTGGGCGACCGCGTGATGGGCCTGAACGCGGGTGCCGATGACTACCTGCCCAAACCCTTTGACCTGGACGAGCTGGAGGCGCGCCTGCGCGCCCTGGTGCGGCGCAGTGCAGATCCCACCGTGGCGCCGCTGGCGCCCAGCACCGTGCAGATCGGCGCCATCCGTTACGACAAGGACAGCGGCGCGCTCTACCTGAATGGCGAAGTGATGGAGCTGACACCGCGCGAACTGGCGCTGATGCACGCCCTGCTCGCCCAGCCCGGCCATGCTGTAACGAAGGAGCGGCTGTACGAACTGGTGTTCCCCGGCCAGCTGGATGTGCAGTACGAGGCCATTGAGGTCGTGGTGTACCGCCTGCGCAAGAAGCTGGCAGGCACAGGCCTCACGCTGATGACCCTGCGCGGGCTGGGCTACCTGCTGCGGGCCGACACATGAGCGCTGCAACGGACTCGGGCCGCCACCCTTCGTTGCGCAGGCGCCTGCTGCTGGGTATTCTGCTGCCCGTGGTGCTGTTCATCGGGTTCAACACCTACAGCCTCTACCAGCAGACCCTGGCCTCGCTCAATACGGCCTATGACCGCACCCTGCTGGCATCGGCCAAAAGCATCAGCGAGCAACTCGATGTGCGGGGCTACGACGAAGCGGCAGAGTTGCGCGCCACGGTGCCCTACTCCGCGCTGGAAGCCTTTGAGGCGGACAACCAGAGCCAGATGTTCTACCGCGTGTCCACCTTGCAAGGCGACCTGGTTTCTGGATTTGCCGAACTGCCGGTATGGCGCGGCCAGATACCGGCCCGCCCGCCGTATGCGGCATTGGTGGATTTCTACGACGACCGCTTTCGGGAGCGCGATGTGCGCGTGGCCGTGCTGCTGCAGCCCGTGGCCAGCTCGGAAGGCCGCACCATGGCCGTGATCCAGGTGGCCGAAACCCTGGAGGTGCGCGAAACCCTGGCCTTGCAGATTCTGCGCAACACCCTGCTGCGCCAGGCCCTGCTCGTCGCCGTGATCGCGTTGACCGTGGTGCTGGTGGTGCAGCGGGCCATCCACCCTGTGCGGCAGCTGAGCCTGCAGCTACAAGGGCGCAGGGAGGGCGACCTGAGCCCCATCGCGGCTCCCTCCACCCCGCGCGAACTGCAGCCGCTGATCGATGCCACCAACGAGGTCATGCAGCGCCTGCGCCACCTGCTGCGACACCAGAAGCGCTTTGTGCGCGATGCCTCGCACCAGTTGCGCACGCCCTTGGCGGTGCTCAAGACCCAGGTGCAGTCCGCCCTGCGCGGCGATGTGGAGCCCCAGCAGGCCCTGCATGAAATCAGCGACACCGTGGACCGCGCGACCCAGCTGGCGAACCAGATGCTGGCTCTCGCCAAGGTGGAGCAACTGCGCCAGCAAAGCACCCCACCGACCACACGGCTGGACGAAATGCTGCGTACCGTGGCGCTAGAAATCTCGCCCCTGATCGCCCAGCGCGACCTGGATTTCGGCATACACACCGAGCCCGCACGGGTACAGGCTCATGAGTGGATGCTGCGCGAGCTGAGCCGCAACCTGTTGCACAACGCCGTGCGCCACGCCCCACAGGGCAGTGAACTCACGGTGGATCTGCGCACCGACAGCCACCATGTGGCGCTGACCATCAGCGACCACGGCCCCGGCATCGACGACGAACTGGCGACACGCCTCTTTCAGCCCTTTTCGGCCGGCGACGTGCGCGCAGGCAGCGGCCTGGGCCTGGCGATCTGCCATGAGATCGTGCAAGCCCTCGGTGGCAGCATCGCCTTAACCAACCGCATGGTGGGCAGCAGACTGACAGGGCTGGACGCCGTGGTGCGCCTGCCACTGGCCGCGCCGTCGGCTGACATGGGCAACCCCGCACACGCGGCACAATCCCCGGCATGAACACCCTGGAGACAATGCGGCTGGACAAATGGCTCTGGTGCGCGCGCTTTTACAAAACCCGCAGCCTGGCCACCGAAGAAATCGGCAAAGGCCGCGTCACCGTCAATGGCCAACTGGCCAAACCCGCGCGGGACCTGCGATGCGGCGATACCGTCGCGCTGCGCCAGGGGCCGGTTGCCCGTACGGTGCTGGTGATGGGCCTGAGCGGAGCGCGCGGCCCAGCACCTGTCGCCCAACAGCTGTACCAGGAAACGCCCGATAGTATCGCCACCCGCGAAAAGGCTGCGGAGTTGCGCCGCTTGGCGCCCGAACCCGCCGCCACGCTGCACGAAGGCCGCCCTACCAAACGGGATCGGCGCGAGATCGACAGGGTGAGCAACAAGGGGGGCGATTGGGGCAGCCGCTGGAGCGCGTCTATCGACGAATGAGCGCAGCGTGAGTCAGGCGAATTCGCCAGGCGCGGCAGACAAGGCGCCAAGACGAATGCTTGACAAGAAAAAAGCCCAAGTGAATGAATCACTTGGGCTTTATCTTGGCGGAAACGGAGGGATTCGAACCCTCGATGAGGCTCTACACCCCATACTCCCTTAGCAGGGGAGCACCTTCGGCCACTCGGTCACGTTTCCAATCCCGCTATTATGCCCCATTTCTGAACCGATTCTGGCAGTCTGGTACGGCTTGCTGGTCACACTCGAATGCTCTGCACAGGCTTTGCGCGGCCAACTCGGCGTACTTTTCATCGATCACCACTGAGGTCTTGATTGCGGACGTGGAGATCATCTGGATGTTGATGCCCTCTTCCCTCAGGGTACTAAACATCTTGCTGGCCACCCCCACAGTGCTGTGCATGCGGATACCGGCGATGCTCACCGCGCAGATGGTGGTGTCCCCCACCAGTTCCTGCACCCCCAGTGTGGGTACCACCTTCTCCTGGAGCAGGTCCATGGTGCGGGCATAGTCAGTGCAGTGCACGGTGAAGCTGAAGTCGGTTTTTCCGTCCTTGTTCACGTTCTGGATGATCACGCCGACTTCGATGTTGGCATCACCCACCGCGCCCAGGATCTCGCGGGCAAGGCCGCGCTGGCCAGGCACGCCCAGCACGGAGATCTTGGCCTCGTCGCGGTTGACCACGATGCCGGGTACGACGGCTTGTTCCATTTTTTTGCCTTCCTCGCAGGGTGCCTTGCGATGTTCGGGCAACTAGAGCTCCCCAACTTGGGGGTCGCACCAGTCAAGGGCGGGCCCGGTCCGCACCACAAAGCCACGCCCCACCTTGATGTGGATGCGGTGGCCGCGCGTGGTGCAGGCCGCAATCTGGTCCAACAGCTCGCCCAGTTGCGCCGCCGCGGGTGTGGTGTGGTGGAACTGGCGCAACCAGTGGCGCAGCACGTTGGCCTGGCGCGAGCGGCTCAAGCCCTGCAGTGCAGCGATCTGCGGCGGTGCACCGACGCGCGCCAGGTCCTGCTGCGCCAGTTCTTCGAGCAGCTCAGCGGCCTGCGCGGCGTTGGAGGCCGAGCGGGCGAACGTGTCGCGAAACGCCGGAAAGGCGGCCTCCAGCGCAGGCAGTAGCTGCGCGCGGATGCGGTTGCGGGTGTAGCGTTCGTCGGTGTTGGTGGGGTCTTCCACCCAGCCCTGTTCCTGCGCTCGCAGCCAGCTGCGAATGTCTCCGGCGGCCACCGGCAGCAACGGGCGGTGCCAGACCACGCCAGCGCGTTCCCACCGGGCAGGCATGGCGGCCAGCCCGGCAACGCCTGCACCACGTGACAACGCCAGCAGCAGCGTCTCAACCTGGTCATCCGCATGTTGCGCAATTGCTATTGATTGGATAGCTATTTGCGATTGACTGGCAAGCGCTACAGCCTCAAAAGCCTTGTATCTTGCCTGTCGGGCGGCATCTTCGGGGCTCTGGCCCGGGGCATGGCGGGCATCCAACCGTTCCACCCACAGCGGCACGCCAAGGCCCTGGCACAAGGCGGTGCAATGCCGCTCAAACCCATCGGCCGCCTCCTGCAGGCCGTGGTGCACATGGATGGCCTGCACCTGCCCAGGCCACCGGCGCGCACAAGCCAGCAGCAGCGCCGTGGAATCAGCCCCGCCACTCAGACCCACAGCCAGTGGCAGTGCGGGGGCAAAGGCCTGCATGGCAGCGTCGAAAGACTGGGTCACTGCGGCACCCGGCCCGCGCCACGGAGCGGTGGTGGCGCATCAAGCACACAAAAGCGATGGACAGAGCGGGAATGCATGGGCGCCGATTATCGCGGGCACCTTCCCCTCGCCTGCCCCCTTCATCCCATCAACCGGCTGGCGCGGACAAACGCGGCCCGGCGCGTGAGGCATCGGCGGACAGGCGGAACGTGCCCACCACCTCCGACAGCCGCACCGACTGGTCCTTGAGACTCTGGGCGGCGGCGGCGCTTTGCTCCACCAGCGCCGCGTTCTGCTGGGTCATCTGGTCCAGGTGCGATACCGCCTGCCCGACCTCGTTGATGCTGGTGCTTTGCTCGTTGGTCGAGGCCGTGATCTCGGCCATGATGTCCGTGACGCGCTGCACCGAGGTCACGATGTCTTTCATCGTGGTGCCCGCGTCATGCACCAGGCGCGAGCCGTTTTCCACCTGTTCCACCGACGCGCTGATGAGTTGCTTGATTTCCTTGGCCGCCTCCGCACTGCGCCCAGCCAGGCTGCGCACTTCGCTGGCCACCACCGCAAAGCCCCGGCCCTGCTCGCCAGCGCGCGCTGCCTCCACCGCCGCATTCAATGCAAGGATGTTGGTCTGGAAGGCGATGCCGTCAATGACTCCAATGATGTCGTTGATCTTGCGCGACGCGGCATTGATCTGCTCCATGGTGGTCACCACATTGCCCACCACCTGGCCACCGTGCTGCGCCACGCTGGATGCCTGGGCCACCAGCTGGTTGGCCTGGCGGGCTGAATCCGCGTTATGGCGCACGGTTTCGGTCAGTTGCTGCATGGATGCGGAGGTTTCCTCCAGGCTGGAGGCCGTGAGTTCGGTGCGCCCGCTCAGGTCCTGGTTGCCCGTGGCGATCTCTTCGGCCGCCACGCGCACCGAGCTGCTGGCATCACGAATCTGCGCCAGCACACCCGAGAGCTTGCCCGCAAAGCTGTTGAAGCTGGCAGCAATCTGCGCCAGTTCGTCTTCGCCCTGTGCGTCGATGCGGCGCGACAGATCACCGTCGCCTGTGCCGATCTCGTGCATGGCGTCGCGCACCAGGGTCAACTGGCGCAGGCGCCGGGTCAGGATCACGCCCAGCAGCCCGACGGCTACCAGCAACACCAACACGCTGGAAATCAAGGATGTGGCCAGCATGGAGCGGATGGGCGCCATCGCTTCGCTCTCATCCAGGGCCACCACCAGCATCCACGAGGTGCCAGCGATGGGAACCACACTCAGCAGGCGGTTGCGCCCTCCAATGTCGGCTTGCAACAGGCTGGTACTGTCCTTGGCGGCTGCGACCAATTTGTCCACCGCAAGGTCTTTGGACAGCTCCGCAATGGGCTTGAGGGTAAGCGCCTGATCGCGGTGGGCAATGATCTTTCCGTCGGCTGACACCAGGAACCCAAAGCTCTGGGGCGTGGGCCGGATGGAGGCCACATTGGCCACCACCGACTCCATATACACATCGCCCGCCGCCACCCCCTTGAGGGCGGCGCCTGCGCCCACCGGGGTGGCAAACGTCACCACGAGCTTCTGGTCCGACGCTGAAATATAGGGCGGCGTGACGACCGACGTGCCCGCCTGCGCCGCCTGCTTGTACCAAGGCCGTGCGGTGGGGTCGTAATCTGCCGGCAAATTGCGCGTTTCAGAGAACACGTATTTTTTGTCGGCATAGCCAAAATAGGCGGTACTGAACTTGCCAGCGTCCCGCAGCATGGCCAGCGGCTTGGCGGGCTCGGGCTCTTCAAAGGCGGTGACGGACGCCGCAATGATCGCCGACTTGCCCCGCGCCCATTCCTCAATGGTCTCGGCGTGGCTTTTGGCCGTGGCCAGCCCCTCTTCCGCCAGCGACACCTGCGCCTGCCCGCGCGCCGAAAAGTAGTTGACCAGGGTCAGTACCAGCAGGGCGGCCACCATACACAGGGCGGACAACACCAGAATCTGGCCTTTGAGCGTCTTCAGAAGCGACATGGGGCACCCCTTCTTGATCCACCCGCACGGACGGGAGGATTGAGCCATGTTACATCCGGTATCAGCCTGTGCGCCAGTGGTGGTTAGCCCGCAGAGCGCTAGGAGTGTGGGCGGCAGAAGGCATCGAAGCGAAACGTGCGAAAACCGAGGATTGCGTGGTGCTACCGACAAGCCCAGGGTGGGCCCCTGGGCGCAGGAGGTAGTACCGCGCGAGACCGGTTTATCGCGCGTTGCAGCCGGTGCTCCTTCTGCGGCCCACACTCCTAGGTTCTGACCACAAAAACAACAACGGCCCCGGAGGGCCGTGGGCGCAATGCGCGGTGGGCAGTCAACCGCTCAGCGGCTATCGGCCTTGGTGTCGCTGAAGCGGCCATAGCTCTGCAGACGCTCGTAGCGGCGGTCCAGCAGGTCTTTGGTCTTGAGATCGGCCACCTGGCGGAAGGCATCGCCCAGGGCACGCTTCAAGAAGGCCGCCATCTGCTTGTGGTCGCGGTGGGCGCCGCCCACGGGCTCGCTCACGATCTTGTCCACCAGGCCCAGGGCCTTCAAGCGGTGGGCGGTGATGCCCAGGGCATCGGCAGCCTCCTGTGCCTTGTCGCTGGTCTTCCAGAGGATGGAAGCGCAGCCCTCAGGGCTGATCACGGAGTAGATGGCGTATTGCAGCATGACGACCTGGTCACCCACGCTGATGGCCAGTGCGCCGCCAGAGCCGCCTTCACCAATGATGGTGGTAATGATGGGCACTTCGAGCTGCGCCATCTCGAAAATGTTGCGGCCGATGGCTTCAGACTGGCCGCGTTCTTCGGCGTCGATACCGGGGTAGGCGCCGGGCGTGTCCACAAAGGTGAACACGGGCAGCTTGAACTTCTCGGCCGTTTTCATGAGGCGCAGGGCCTTGCGATAGCCCTCGGGCTTGCTCATGCCGAAGTTGCGCATGGCGCGCTCCTTGGTGTCGCGCCCCTTCTGGTGGCCCAGCACCATGCAGGCGTGGCCGTTGAAACGCGCCAGGCCGCCCACGATGGACAGGTCGTCCGCGTAATGGCGATCGCCGTGCAGTTCCACGAAGTCGGTGAAGATGTCGCGCACGTAGTCGAGCGTGTAGGGGCGCTCGGGGTGCCGGGCAATCTTGGTGATCTGCCAGGGCGACAGTTCGCTGTAGATGTCTTTCGTGAGCTGCTGGCTCTTCTTGCTCAGCTGGTCGATTTCTTCCGAGATATCGACGGCACTCTCGGTCTGCACGTAGCGCAGTTCTTCAATTTTGGATTCGAGTTCGGCGATGGGCTGCTCGAAATCCAGAAAGGTCTTTTTCGCCAACGTTTTTCTCCTAGGGGATCGCGCCGGTTGCGGCTGCCACGAATACGAATGGCACGCACTGTAACCGACGGTTAACGAGTTTTGTAAAGCGCGTCAGGCTGGGTCAGCCGTTTTCAATAAGCCACCGGCAGGGGGTCGAGCGATCGCCAAATATACCAAGTTGCCACGCTGCACCATGGCTTCCAGGCCTCGGCCACCTCGCGCGCATCGCTGCGGCTGACGGGATCGCCCGAGAAATAGTTGTGACTGATCCCTGCGATCAACCCTGGGTCATCCAAGGGCAATACGTTGGGGCGCATCAGGTAGAAGATCAGGAACATCTCGGCCGTCCAGCGGCCGATGCCTCGGATCGCTACCAGTTCGGCAATGATGGCTTCGTCGTCCATCGCCGCCCAGTCCTTCACGTGCAGCTTGCCTTGTTCAAAGTGGATGGCCAGGTCCACCAAGTAATCCACCTTGCGCGCCGACAGGCCTGCGGCCCGCATGTCGTCGATCTTGAGCTTGAGCACGCTGGCGGGCTTCATGCCGCGCGGCAGCAGCGCGACGAAGCGCTCCCACACGGCCTGCGCCGCCGCGACGGACACCTGCTGGCCCACGATGCTGCGCGCCAGCGTGACGAACGCATCACCCCGCGTACGCAGCGCGGCATCGCCCAACTGTGGGATCAGGCGCTTCATCACCCGGTCCTTCTTCACCAGGTGCTTGCAGGCCTCGGCCCAATAGTCGGGCGTGGCCAGCACCAGCGGCGGCGTTGCGGCATCGCTCGCTATCTTTTTAAGAGCTGCCACCGCTTACCCCACCTGCGCCAGAGGCATATTTGACATAAAAACCAGCTTCACTGCGCAGCTTCCCAGGTCGTGCCTGCGGCGGAATCCTTGAGCACGATGCCCCGGGCAAGCAGCGCCTGGCGGATGCGGTCGGCCTCGGCGAAGTTCTTGGCAGCCTTCGCGGCAGCGCGGGCGGCGATCTGCGCCTGGATGTCGGCCTCGTCCACGCCACTGGCACCCGCTTGCAGAAAGGCTTTGGGGTCAGCTTGCAGAATGCCCAGGCATCCCCCCAGCGCCTTGAGCAGCCCCGCCAGCGCGGCCGATCGCGTCTTGTTGACTTCACCGGCCAGATCAAACAGCACGGCCACGGCCTCGGGCGTGCCAAAGTCCTCGTCCATGGCCGCCTTGAAACGCGCGGCGTAGGGATCGGCCCAGTTGATGGCGGCCACATCGGCGGGCGCCACCAGGCTCAGCGCCGTGTAAAGGCGCTTGAGCGCTTGGCGCGCGTCGTCCAGATGGGCATCGCTGTAGTTCAGCGCGCTGCGGTAGTGGGCCCGCACGATGAAGAACCGCACCGTCTCGGCGTCATACTGCTGGAGCACGTCGCGGATGGTGAAGAAATTGCCCAGACTCTTGGACATCTTCTCGTTGTCCACGCGCACAAAACCGTTGTGCACCCAGAACTTCGCGAGCGGCTTGCCCGTGGCGCCTTCGCTCTGGGCGATTTCGTTTTCGTGGTGGGGGAATTGCAAATCCGCCCCGCCGCCGTGGATGTCAAAGGTTTCGCCCAGCGTAGCGCAGCTCATGGCCGAGCATTCGATGTGCCAGCCGGGGCGGCCGGCGCCAAAAGCGCTTTCCCACTTGGCCTCGGGTGGTTCCTCGGCCTTGGCAGACTTCCACAACACAAAGTCGAGCGGGTCTTCCTTGCCATCGAGCACGGCCACACGTTCACCCGCACGCAGTTCATCGAGCGACTTGCCCGAGAGCTTGCCGTAGCCGTCGAACTTGCGCACGGAGTAATTCACATCGCCATTGCTGGCACGGTAGGCCAGGCCTTTGCCCTCAAGCTGGCCGATCAGCGACAGCATCTGGGGCACGTATTCGGTGGCGCGGGGCTCGGCCGAGGGCGGCTCGATGCCCAGCAGGCCGATGTCCTGGTGCATGGCGGCAATCATCTCGTCGGTCAGCTGACGGATGGTGATGCCGCGCTCCAGCGCGCGCTTGATGATCTTGTCATCGATATCGGTGATGTTGCGCACGTAGGTGACGCGGTAGCCACTGCTTTTGAGCCAGCGCTGCACCACGTCAAAGGCCATCATCATGCGGGCGTGGCCGATGTGGCACAGGTCATAGATGGTCATGCCGCACACATACATGCGCACATGGCCAGGTTCGAGCGGGGAAAAGTCTTCCAATGCACGCGACAGCGTGTTGTAGATGCGCAAACTCATGGGATTTCAGTAACGGGGGATGGGGTGGTGGGTGAATGAAAATCCACCCGGCAGCTGGGGGCAAAGGCCCCTGGCGAAGGGTTGGCCCAGCGAGGGGCCTACAGCGAAATCACCCGCGGCAACAGCGTTCCGTCATGACAACCCCCTCAGCTACAATCCGCCGCAGTATAAGCCCCCGCCCGGGACAGACGCTGCCCCACACCTTTGAAGCCCCCATGAAGCAAGTCCGCCGCACACTTCCACGCCTCCTGCGCCTGCTGGCACTGACCGCGCTGCTGGGCACTGGCGCGGCCCAGGCCGACGACTACACAGAAATCACCCAGCTGATCAAAGCAGGCAAGCCCGCCGACGCGCTCGCCAAGGCCGATCAGCGCTTGGCCGCCAACCCACGCGACCCGCAGCTGCGCTTCCTGCGTGGCGTGGCACAGGCAGATTCGGGCAAGCCTGCCGATGCCATCACCACCTTCACCAAGCTGACGGAAGAATACCCAGAGCTGCCCGAGCCCTACAACAACCTGGCAGTGCTCTACGCCAACCAGAACCAGCTGGACAAGGCACGCACGGCGCTGGAGATGGCAATCCGCACCAACCCCAGCTACGCCACTGCCCACGAAAATCTGGGCGACATCTACGCCAAGCTGGCCAGCCAGGCCTACAACAAGGCGCTGCAGCTGGACGCCACCAACGCCAATTCCGTCAAGCCCAAGCTGGCACTGATCCGCGAGCTGTTCGCGCCAGAAGCCGCCGGCAAGCCAGGCCGCCCCGCCGCCGCAGCCCCTCCAACGCCCCCTGCCGTGGTGGCCACGCAGCGGCCAGCGCCACCCGCAGCAGTGGCCCCCGCCCCTGCACCGACCCCGGCAGCCACACCCGTCCCCGCATCTGCGCCCAGTGCAGCTCCTGCTCCTGCGCCTGCTATCGCCCAAGCCCCCACCGCAGCACCCGCAGCCACCCCGGCAGCAGCAAGCGACGCCGCAGCCGTTCAGGCCGTGACCTCGGCCGTGCAGGCATGGGCGGCCGCCTGGTCGGCCAAAGACATGCAGGCCTATCTGGGCGCCTACGACAAATCGTTCGATCCACCCGGCCGCCAGACGCGCTCAGCGTGGGAAAAGGAGCGCGAGGCGCGCATCGTGGGCAAGTCCAAGATCAACGTGCAGCTGTCCGACGTTACCGTTGCGGTCAATGGCGACAAGGCCACCGCCCGTTTTCGGCAGGCCTACACTGCTGATGCTCTCAACGTCACGAGCCGCAAGACGCTGGACCTGGTGAACCACAACGGCCGCTGGACCATCGTCCGCGAATCCACAGGCGGTTGACTGTGAACCCCGACCCTGGGCCTGCGCAGCGTGCGCGGGCTGTGCCTGCTGCCGAGCCCCTGAAGGCCTGAACCTGAAACCGCGCATGTTTGTGGAGTTGTCCGCACCAAGCCGCCGGGCTGCGGCAGGCACCCTGTTCCTCGCCGCACTGCTGCAGGCAGCACCGGCGCACGCCCAGAGCGGAAAAGTGCGCCGCGCCGCCACCCAGCCTTCGACAGAGCCTGCCGACACCAAGGCGCCCAACCTGCGCGACGGACAGGCAGAAACACGCCTGCTGGCCGTGTACAAGCTCATCGCAGAAGGCCGCAGCCGCGAGGCACTGGCCCAGGCCGAAGCCCTGGCACGCGACTATCCCAACTTCCAGCTGGCGCAACTGGCCGTGGGCGACCTGCTGATGTCGCGCACACGGCCCATCCGCCGCATGGGCGATGTGCCAGAACCGGACACAGCACGCAGCCTGCAGGTAGCCACCACCCTGGAAGAGCTGCGCAACGAATCGCGCCAGCGCGTGGACGCCCAGCGCAGCCGCCCACCCGCACACAGCATTCCCGCCCAGTTCCTGGAACTCTCGCCACGCTCGCGCCATGCGATTGCAGTGGACGCGTCGCGCTCGCGCCTGTACCTTTTCGAGAACACGCCCAAGGGCCTGCAGTTGGTGGCCGACTACTACGCCTCGGTCGGCAAGCTGGGTATCGAGAAAAGCCTGGAGGGCGACCAGCGCACACCCCTTGGTGTGTACTTCATCACCAGCCGCCTGGACCCCGCCACGCTCAAGGACTTCTACGGCGCAGGCGCGCTGCCCATCAACTACCCCAACCCCCTGGACCAGAGCCGGGGCAAGACCGGCAGCGGCATCTGGCTGCATGGCACGCCACCCGACCAGTTTGCCCGCGCGCCCCTGGCCACCGATGGCTGCCTGGTGCTGGCCAATCCCGACCTGGAACGCATTCTGCGCACCGTGGAGCCCCGTTCCACCCCCGTGGTCATTGCGCGCCAGCTGCAGTGGGTAGCGCCCCACGCCGTGCAGGCGGACCGCAAGTCTTTCGACGCGGTGCTCAATGCCTGGCGCAACGCCAAGACCCAGGGCGACATGAACCGGTTGCTGGGCTTTTACGCGCCAGACTTTCAGAGTTACCGCAAAAAGCCGCTCAACGAATGGACCCAGGTGCTCCAGGCGGAGACCCGCGCCCTGAAAGGCCGGGAACTCCACCTCAAGGACAAGTCTTACCTGCGCTGGACAGACTCCGCCGACACCATGGTGGTAACGTTCGGCGAAGTCGCCGAAGGCGCCCGCACGGGTCCCGTCAAACGCCAGTACTGGGCGCGGCGGGGCCAACAATGGCAGATATTTTTCGAAGGAGTGATTGGATGATTTCCAGAAGAAATTCGACCCTGGCGCTTGCTGGTATTGCGCTGACAGCTATTTTTTCAGTAGCATCCGTACAGGCGCAAGACGCCCCCAAGGTCAAGCTGTCTACCTCGATGGGCGACATCGTGGTGCAACTCGACCCGGCCAAGGCGCCCAAGACGGTGGAAAACTTCCTGGGCTACGTCAAGGACAAGACCTATGACGGCACCGTGTTCCACCGCGTGATCGATGGTTTCATGATCCAGGGCGGTGGCTACACCGCCGACCTGATTCCCAAGCCCACCAAGGCCCCTATTCCCCTTGAAGCCAACAACGGCCTCAAGAACGACACCTACACCATCGCAATGGCGCGCACGGGCAACCCCAACTCGGCCACATCGCAGTTCTTCATCAACGTGAAGGACAACGCCATGCTCAACGCCCCGAGCCCCGACGGCCATGGCTATGCCGTGTTCGGCAAGGTGGTCGAAGGCACGGCCGTGGTGGACAAGATCAAGGCCGTGGCCACCGGCAACAAGGGCCCGCACCAGAACGTGCCCACCACTCCCGTCACCATCAACTCCGCCACCCTGGTGAAGTGACCCCGCCATTTTTTTGAAGGAAGCATTGCCATGAGCAACCCCCAGGTCGAACTGCACATCACCGGCTACGGTGTCATCACCCTCGAACTCGATGCCGCCAAGGCGCCCAAGTCGGTCGAGAACTTTCTGGCCTATGTGAACAAGGGCCATTACAACAACACCATCTTCCACCGCGTGATTCCTGGCTTCATGGTGCAAGGCGGCGGCTTTGAGCCCGGCATGACCCAGAAGGGCACTGACGCGCCCATCGAAAACGAAGCCAACAATGGCCTCAAGAACGCCAACTACACCGTGGCCATGGCCCGCACCAGCGACCCGCACTCGGCCACCGCCCAGTTCTTCATCAACGTGGCCGACAACGGCTTCCTGAACCACACCGCACCCTCGGCCCAGGGCTGGGGCTATGCCGTGTTCGGCAAGGTCGTGTCGGGCACCGACGTGGTGGACAAGATCAAGGCCGTGAAGACGGGCCGCAAGGGTTTCCATGACGACGTGCCGAAGGAAGACGTTGTGATCGAAAAGGCTGTTGCGCTTTGATCGCACTCTGATCTGACCGCGATCTCCGTGACCACGACCGTGCCCCGGTTCGAGGAGCTTGCCGCTCCATCGCACTGGCGCACGGTCGATTTCATTTCGGACCTGCACCTGCAGGCCAGCGAGCCTGCCACAGTGGCCGCTTTCGAGCACTACCTGGCCACCACCACGGCCGATGCCCTCTTCATCCTGGGCGACCTGTTCGAGGTGTGGGTGGGCGATGACGCCATGGGCGAACCTGGCAGTTTCGAGGCCGAAGGCTGCGCCGCCCTGCGGGCCGCCGCGCAGCGCCTGCCCGTGTACTTCATGCACGGCAACCGCGACTTTCTGGCGGGCCCGGGGTTCCTGGCGCAGTGTGGCATCACTGGCCTGGCAGACCCCACGGTGCTGGTGTTTGGCGGCCAGCGCTTCGTGCTCAGCCACGGCGACCTGCTGTGCCTGGACGATGTCGAGTACCAGCGCTTTCGCGTGCAGGCGCGCAGCGCCGAGTGGCAGCGGCAGTTTCTGGCGCAGCCCCTGGCCACACGTCGCGCGCAGGCCCGTGGCATCCGCCAGGAGAGCGAGGCACGCAAACAATCGGGCGTCACCTATGCCGACGTAGACGGCCCGGCCGCCATCACCTGGCTGCAGGCGGCGCAGGCACATACGCTCATTCACGGCCACACCCACCGCCCCGCCGACCATGTGCTGGCGCCCGGCCTGCAGCGCGTGGTGCTCAGCGACTGGGATGCCGCAGCACGACCGCCCCGCGCGGAAACACTGCGTTTGTCGCAAACGGGCTTGGAACGGCGGTCCCTGACCCCCAAGTACTCGCGATCCTGAACTGCGCGGGGTTTCACCACCCGCTGCCTGATCGCCATGCCCCCTCTTTTCCATCGGCTCTGGAGCCGCGTCCGCGCCACGGTGGCCCCCGTGCCCGACATCTCGGCCACGCTGTGGCTCCAGACCCTGCAGCGTTACCCGTTTCTAGCGGCGCTCTCGCTGCACGACCAGTCCAAGCTGCGCGCCTTGAGCGCCCTCTTTCTGCACCACAAGGAGTTCCACGGCGCCCACGGCCTGGTGGTGACCGACGCCATGGCCATCGACATTGCAGCGCAGGCCTGCCTGCCCCTGCTGCATTGGGGCGACCCGGCCAAGGCGCTCGACTGGTACGACGATTTTGTGGGCATCGTGCTGCACCCTGGCGAAGCCGTGGCACGCCGCCAGACGGTGGACGAGGCCGGCGTGGTGCATGAACACACCCAGGTGCTGCTGGGCGAGGCCATGGAGCGCGGCCCCATCATGCTCAGCTGGGAGCACGTGGCCAATGCCACCGAGAACACGGCGCGCGGCCACAACGTGGTGGTGCACGAGTTCGTGCACAAGCTCGACATGAAGAGTGGCGAACCCAACGGCTGCCCGCCCTTGCCCGCAGGCTTCATGGAGACACGCACCGGACGCGCCGCCTACGAAGCCTGGTGGGCCGCCTGGGAGCCAGCGTACGAGCAGTTCCGCGAGCGTGTGATCCTGGCCGAGCGCTTTGGAGCAGAACGCCCCTGGCTGGACGCCTACGGGGCCACATCACAGTCCGAGTTTTTTGCGGTGGCCTGCGAGGCGTACTTTGTGAACCGCGACAGGTTTGCGCAGGAGTTTCCGGTGTTGATGCCGGTGCTGGATGCATTTTTCTGCCCGCCTGTGCGCTAACCCCACAGCCATCTCAAAATCCTCATGCCAATTGGGGAGGGCCGGGTGTTTTAACGTATGCCCGCCTGCCGTAACCGACAGTTACTTGGCCGCTGTGATACACAGCCCATAAACTCGTCCCGTCATGTATCGTTGCCCCAACATCACCGATAGGACTTAGAGCGGCGAACAAACTCAGCGAAGCGGTTCTGGCTAGCGTTGCGTCGCAGGCTGTACGAGCAGTACGACAAGACGCGGCAACCACGCCAGAAGAGTTTTGTTAGCCGCTCTTATGCAAACAGGGATGCAACAACCGCCTTGTCTTGAGGCGCGCTGTTTGCCTGGGCACTGCTTTGCGAAAGTCAAAACCGAAATTCGCGATAGGGAGCTTCATGCCCAACACCGCATCCAAGGATCGACTGCGACGCATTGGCCTGCTTGCTGCATTGGGAGTCCCCGTGGTCGCCGCGTCTGGGGACAGCTCTTCTGACACCCCTACCTCAGCGCTAGCGCCGCACTCGCGACGGCCCGCTTTGGAGTCAGCCTGGATGAGATGGCGGTGACCAACTTCCCCTCCCATGCGTTTTCATCGGGCTGATGGCCAGTCTGCGACTCTGACCCAACATTTTCATAGGATTTTTATGCAAAGCAAACCACGCACCCCACACCGAGCCCGCTGGAGGCTGCTGGCCTCGCTGGCAATCCCTGTGCTTGCATCCTGCGGCGGGGGTTCCAGCGATACACCAGCCCCGCCACCGTCGCCCGCCACAGCCCTGTCCTTGTTGGCAGGTAGCACCGACGGCCCGGGCAACCAGGATGGCACCGGGGCTTTCGCAAAAATCAGCGTCGAAACGGGCGGTATGGCGCTCACCCCCGCGGGCGATGTGCTGATGGCAGACACCGGCAACAACACCATTCGCAAACTCTCCCCCACCGGGCAGCTCACCACAGTCGCAGGCGGCGGCCCCACACGGAGTGGCGCGAGCAGCATCGAGACGCGCTACCTGGACGCCGCAGGCACAGCATCCCGTTTCAACGCGCCGCTGGCCGTGGCGGTGGATGCGGCGGGCAACGCCTACGTGGCCGACGCCGGGAACCACCTGGTGCGCAAGATCGATGCATCCGGCAACGTCACCACGCTGGCCGGCCAGGTGGGCGTGTGTGGCAATGCCGACGGCACCGGCACGGCGGCTACGCTGTGTAGCCCCACCAGCATTGCCGTGGACAAGGATGGCAATGTCTATGTCTCTGAATGGGCACCTTTGACGCAGACCCTGCCTGCCGAGCCCACGGGCAACCCCATCCGCAAAATCACACCAGCCGGCGTGGTCAGCACCGTGGTGTTCAAGGTCAGCCAGATTCCGACGCCAGGACAAGGGCGCAACAACCCCGCGCGCTTCTACCCGGTGCAATTGGCGACCGACTCCGCCGGGGCCTTGTACGCCGCCGATCCCAACGACCATGTGGTGCGCAAATTTGCGCCCGGTGGACAGGCCACGGTGCTCTCAGGCACCGTGGCCCAGGGCAACGCTGGCCATGTGGACGGTTCGGCATCAGCGGCCAAGTTTGGCGAACTGCAAGCCATTGCCATAGACCGCTCCAACCGGATATTTGTGCTGGACAGGCACCTGGGCACGCCGCTGCGCGAGATCGCTGCCGATGGTTCCGTCACCACCGTGCGGCGCGCAGCGGACTGCGCCTTCGGCGCCGATGGCCTGCCGCCTGCCTTTTGCGCTGCCAAACGCCTCGCGGTGGATGCCCAAGGGCGCTTCCTCGTCACCGAAAACAGCGCGTCCAGCAGCTTCCAAAGCTACGCACTGGTCCACCGCTACCCCCGCGATGGCGCTGCCGACTTGAAAGTGGGAACGGCACCCAGTCCTGGCTGGGCCGATGGCAGCGGGAGCACAGCCCGGTTTGACGGCCCGGGGGCGCTGGCCGTGGGCAAATCAGGCACCCTGTATGTGCGCGACCGCAACAATGCAGCCATTCGAACCATTCAGCCGGATGGCATGGTGGGCACCCTGGGCAGGGTTAAAAACCCGTGCTCGCAAATCACGGGGCCAATCAACGAAGTCGCCTTCTGCGGCCCTGAAGCACTCACCGTGGATGGTGCCGGAAACATCTACTCGTACTCTCTCAAGCGCATCCTGAAGGCCACGCCCGCAGGCAACGTCGCAGTTTTTGCCGACCTGTCCGCCCAGTTGAATGCCATCCCTGCATTTCTGGATCTTGGCATCACGGGCCTGGTCGCCGACGATGCGGGCACCTTGTACGCATCGTCGCTGCAAGGCGTGATCTTCAAGATCAGCCCGACCGGTGTCGTCAGCCTGTTTGCAGGCAACCCCAACGCACGGGGGCATGCAGACGGCCCTGCCGGTTCGGCGCTGTTCTCGGCGCTGGGCCATATGGCGCTGGACCCTGCGGGCAACCTGTATGTGGTCGATGGGCGCTACCACAACATCACGGGCGTGGGCCCCACCATCCGCAAGATCACCCCCGCAGGAAGCGTGAGCACCGTTGCAGGCCGCGCGGACATGCCCCCCGGGCTGGTGAATGGCCCCGTATCGTCGGCGCAACTGGCCGTGGACACAGGCGCGGCACTCTCCGACTCCCAGGCCCACCTGGCAGCCGACGCAAAGGGCAACGTCTATGTGACCGATCCGCGCCACCATGTGGTGCGCAAGATTGGCGTCGATGGCCAGGTCAGCACGCTGGTGGGCAAACCCTGGGGCCAGGGATTTGCGGCAGGAGACCTGCCCGGCCTCATCGACGAGCCCTGGGGCCTTGCCGTGCGCGACACCACACTCTTCATCTCCACGTCCAACGCCGTGGCGGCCGTCAAACTGCCCTGACCATGTGGCTGCGGCCCCTGGCGCACCGAAGGGGCCAAGGTGCAAGGCCCTTTGGCGCCTTGCAGTCGGCATGGCGGGTGGGTGCTGCAAAAAAGCAGTTTCACGAATCAGTGTCGGCCCTGGCGCCCGTTGGTATTGCGTTGGCCGCTATAAAAAACAAAGCACTTCAACACCTGCTGGAATCCAGCCAGCTGCTGGATGCCTGACGGATTCAGGCCCGACAACGGTTCACGCCGACAGCGCCTGCTCGACCGCCAGTTTGGCTTCTTCCAGACTGCTGAAAAACCGTGTGGGCTGGGGCATGGCCTTGGGCAGATGGGGTGGCGCTGGCCACAGGCGCTCATCCATCCAGACCGCCGTCCAGCCGCCAATGTCCTTGCGCTTGATGGAGCAAAGTGCTTGCCCGTCCGCCATCGCTGTCCAGGTGGTCGGCGGGTTGTGGTCCCAGGTGACGTGTGTCATGGCGCCCTCTCGCGGTTGCTGGGCCATTGTAGGAAGCCTGCGCCGAATTGGGCAACGGCATTCACCCACCCCTCCCCGGCGGCGGAATTGCGGAATCACGGAACGACAGCAGGCGCCCACACGGCGCCCATGTTCGTCAGCCAGCGGCCATCGCGCGTCGTGCAGCTTGGGCCACGCTGGAAGCGTCTACGCCAAAAAATTGGCGCAGTGCAGCGCGCGTGTCGCTGCGTCCAAATCCGTCCGTGCCCAGGGTCACATACTTGCGGCCCTCGGGGACAAGTGCCCGCACCGTCTCGGGCACGGCGCGCACGTAGTCGGTGGCTGCAATCACGGGCCCGCGTGTTGGGGCCAGCTGCTGCGTCAGCCATGCGGATGCAGGCGCAGATTCGCCCGCCAGCCAACGCTGCTCGCACGCCACACCATCGCGCGCCAGCTCGCTCCAGCTGGTCACGCTGAGCACGGTCACATCCACGCCTTCTGCGGCCAGCAGTTCGGCAGCCTTGACCACCTCGGTCAGGATGGCGCCAGAGCCCAACAGGGTGACGGATTTGGGTGAAATCGAGCTCTCGCGCTTATCTATCAAGCGCGAGCAGCTCTTAAAAACATAGCAACCACGCAACACACCTTCTGCCGCACCGGCGGGCAGGTCGGGCTGGGCGTAGTTCTCGTTCATCAGTGTCACGTAGTAGAAAACGTCGCGCTGCTCGGTCACCATTTCGCGCATGCCAGCATCGATGATCACAGCCATCTCGCCTGCGTAGGCTGGGTCGTAGGCCTTGCAGTTGGGGATGGTGGCCGCCACCAAGTGGCTCGATCCATCCTGGTGCTGCAGCCCCTCGCCGCCCAGCGTGGTGCGGCCCGACGTGGCGCCCAGCAAGAAGCCGCGCGCACGCTGGTCGGCCGCGGCCCAGATGGCGTCGCCCACGCGCTGGAAGCCGAACATCGAGTAGTAGATGTAAAACGGCAGCATGGCCAGGCCGTGCACGCTGTAGCTGGTGGCGGCTGCCGTCCAGCTCGCAATGGCGCCGGCTTCGCTGATGCCTTCTTCCAGAATCTGGCCGTCCAGCGCCTCGCGGTAGCTCAGCACCGAGCCGATGTCCTCGGGCGCGTAGCGCTGGCCCACGCTGCTGTAGATGCCGACCTGCTTGAACAGATTGGCCATGCCGAAGGTGCGCGCCTCGTCGGCCACGATGGGTACGATGCGCGGGCCCAGCGTGGCGTCCTTGAGCAAGGTGCCCAGCATGCGCACGAAGGCCATGGTGGTGCTCATCTCCTTGCCATCGGCTTGTAGCGCGAACTGGGCGTAGCTTTCGATCGCCGGCACGGGCAGCGCCTCGCAGGCCGTCTCGCGGCGCGGCAGGTAGCCGCCCAGGTTCTGGCGATGGCTGCGCAGGTAGCGCATCTCGGGGCTGTCTTCGGCAGGTTTGAAGAAGGCGAGGCTCGTAGCCTGCTCGTCGGACAGCGGCAGGTTGAAGCGGTTGCGGAACTCGATGAGGTCCGTCTCGTCCAGCTTCTTCTGGCTGTGGGTGGTCATCTTGCCCTGGCCGGCCGTGCCCATGCCATAGCCCTTCTTGGTGTGGGCCAGGATCACCGTGGGCTGGCCCTTGTGGGCGCTGGCTGCGGCATACGCGGCATGGATCTTTACCAGGTCGTGCCCGCCGCGCTTCAAGCGATCAATCTGCTCGTCCGTCATGCCCTGGGCCAGGGCCGCCAGCTCGGGGTTCTGGCCGAAGAAGTTGTCGCGGTTGAAGCGTCCGTCCTTGGCGGCAAAGGTCTGCATCTGGCCGTCCACCGTACCTTCCAGCGTTCGCACCAGGGCGCCGGTCAGATCGCGGGCGAACAAACCGTCCCAGTCGCTGCCCCACACCAGCTTGACCACGTTCCAGCCAGCACCCGCGAACAGGCGCTCCAGCTCGTCGATGATGCGGCCGTTGCCGCGCACCGGGCCATCCAGCCGCTGCAGGTTGCAGTTGACCACCCAGACCAGGTTGTCCAGGCCCTCGCGCGCGGCCAGGGTCAGGGCACTCATGGATTCGGGCTCGTCCATCTCGCCATCGCCAAACACGCCCCACACCTTGCGTTGGCTGCAGTCGAGCAGATTGCGGTGCGTGAGGTAGCGCATAAAGCGCGCGTGGTAGATGCTGCTGATGGGGCCGATGCCCATCGAGCCGGTGGGGAACTGCCAGAAGTCCGGCATCAGCCACGGATGCGGGTAACTCGAAAGGCCTTGTGCGCCCGCAGCCGGAGCGGTCAGCTCCTGGCGGTAATGCATGAGATCTTTTTCGGACAAGCGCCCTTCGAGGAATGCGCGGGCATACACGCCCGGCGCGCTGTGGGGCTGGAAGAACACCAGGTCGCCCCGGTGCTGGCCTTCACCCACACCCTCACGTGCACGGAAGAAATGGTTGAAGCCGCTCTCGAACAAGTCGGCCGCGCTCGCATAACTGGCAATGTGGCCACCCAGTTCGCCATACGCCTGGTTCGCGCGCACCACCATGGCCAGCGCGTTCCAGCGCACGATGGAGGCCACGCGCTCCTCGATGGCCAAGTCGCCGGGGAACACGGGCTGGTCCTGTACCGCCACGGTGTTCACGTACGGCGTGTTCAGGTCGGGCTGCCAGCCAATCCGCTGTGCGCGCGCCACCCGCACCAGCTCTTGCAGCATGTGCCGCGCCCGCTCGGGACCTTCGGTGGCGACCAGGGCCAGAAAGGCGTCGCGCCATTCGGCGGTCTCCTGGGGGTCAGTGTCGGCCAGGGCATCCTGGGTGTGGAGCAGATGGGAAGGCAAGGGGGCGTTCATAGGAGCACACTCTAGAAGGATTTGCAAAAAATGTGATGCCGAATCGCGAAAATTAGCCGTCAATAGCAGCACAATATTCCACAACAAACCAATATTGCAGCACATGAAGCTTGACACCACCGATCTGCGCATACTGGCCGAACTGCAGGCCGATGGCTCGCTCTCCAACGTGGAGCTGGCCCGGCGTGTGCATCTCTCGCCGTCTCCCTGCCTGGCACGCGTGAAGGCACTGGAGACTGAGGGTGTCATCGCCCGTTATGTAGCGCTGGCCAACGCCGCCGCACTGGGGCTGGGACTGAACGTGTTCATCAGCATCAGCCTGAAAAGCCAGAGCAAGGAAGCGCTGGCCGACTTTGAACAGCGCATTGCCGAGCACGATGAGGTGATGGAGTGCTACCTGATGAGCGGCGACTCGGACTACCTCATCCGCGTGGCACTGCCCGACATTGCGGCGCTGGAGCGCTTCATCGTCGAACAGCTTTCCCCCATTCCAGGGCTGGAGAAGATCCGCTCCAGCTTCGCGCTCAAGCAGGTGCGTTACAAGACGGCGCTGCCGCTGCCGCAGTCTTCCCCGTAGTGGGCTCGGCCTTGAAATCCAGCGCCTGCACCAGGTCCAGTGCCTGGCCAATATCGGCCAGCAGGTCATCCAGGTCCTCCAGGCCGACCGACAGGCGCACCAGCCCTTCGGCAATGCCGTGGGCGGCACGCTGCTCGGGCGTGTAGGTGGAATGCGTCATGCTGGCCGGATGCTGGGCCAGCGTCTCGGCATCGCCCAGGCTCACGGCGCGGGTGACGAGCTGCAACGCGTCCATGAAGCGCACGCCCGCCTGCAGGCCACCACGCAGCTCAAAAGCGATCATCCCGCCCATCTGGCGCATCTGCTGCTTTGCCAGCGCGTGCTGGGCAAAGCTGGGCAAGCCGGGGTAGTGCACGGCCGCCGCAGCCGGGTGGGCGGCGATGAACTCGGCCACTTTCTGAGCGCTCTGGCAGTGGCGGTCCATGCGCAGCGCCAGCGTCTTGAGGCCGCGCATCACAAGGTGCGCGTCCTGCGCCGACATCACAGCACCCGTCATGTCTTTGAGACCATACAGGCGCACGCGCTGGGCCAGTTCGGCATCGGCAAACACTGCCGCGCCTGCGGTCAGGTCACCATGGCCGCCGAGGTATTTGGTCATGGAATGCACGCTCACATCGGCACCCAGCAGCAGGGGCTGCTGCAGGTAGGGCGTGCAGTAGGTGTTGTCCACCACCACCTTGGCGCCCTGGGCGTGGGCCAGGGCCGAAACGGCGGCAATGTCCACCAGCCGCATGTTGGGGTTGGCCGGGGTTTCCAGGTAGATCACGCGGGTCTTCTGGCTCAGCGCGGCGGCCACGTGGGCCGGGTCGGTCATGTCCACATGGCGCACGCTCACGCCAAAGCGGCCCAGCCCGTGGTGCAAGAACGAGAAGGTGCAGCCATACAGCGTAAGGTCGGCCAGGATTTCATCGCCGGGCTCCAGCATGGACCACAGCGTGGCCGTGATGGCCCCCATGCCCGAGCCGAACACCACGGCGCCTGCGCCCTGCTCCAGGCTGGCCAGGCGCCCCTCCAGCAGCGCCAGCGTGGGGTTGGCGATGCGGGTGTAGAAGTAGCCGGGCTCCTCGCCTGCAAAGCAGCGCGCGCCATAGGCCACATCGGGGAAGGCAAAGGTGGCCGAGGTGTGGATGGGCGGCACCAGTGCGCCCTGGTGGTCGGCCGGGTTGTAGCCGTGGTGGATGGCGCGGGTGCTGAAGCCGGTGGCGGATGTGCGGGTCATGGTGGTCTCCTTGGAATAGGGAGATTCTTCAACCCATCAACGGGTAAGTTTTCGCCTTATTTGCCCTACATTCGATCAAAGAAGGCAAAATTTGCCTCAAATCGCCCAATCTGCAGGACACACTGCCATGCACCCTCATCCTCTCGACCCCGTGGACCGCACGATCCTCAACGCCCTGCAACGCGATGGTCGCGCCACCGTGGGCGATCTGGCCGAAGCGGTTTCGCTGTCCACCTCCCCGTGCTGGAGGCGCGTGCGCGCGCTGGAGGATGCGGGCGTGATTGCGGGCTACCACGCCCATCTGCACCGCCAGCGTGTGGGCTGGGGCGTGCTGGGCTTTGTGCAGCTGGCGCTGCACGACCACACGGCTGACACCACATCGGCCCTGGAGCGCGAGGTCATGGCGATGCCCCAGGTGTTGTCGTGCCACAACCTTTCGGGACGCTACGACTACCAGCTGGAGGTGGTGGCGGCCGACCTCGCATCGTTTGCCGACTATGTGCGCACCCATGTGCGCAGCCTGCCCGGCGTGCGTGAGATTTCCACGAGCTTCTCGCTCAAGGAGGTCAAGCGCACCATGGCACTGCCGCTGTAGCCAGCGCGCAGCAGCCCCTCACATCCTTCACCGCTGGGGGCGCTGCAACTCGCTGGTTGCCACGCGCTTGCGCAGATCACGGAGCAGCGCTTTCGCGCGCGCCTGGTTCGCAGGCCCCATGCGCACCAGAATCTTCTGCCCGCTGGAGAGCGATTCCAGCGCCGGGTCCACAAACTCATAGCGCACCCACGGGCGCAGGTTGGGCACATCGGTGTTGACGGGCGTGAGCTTCACGCGCAGCGGGCTTTTGGGCTCGGGCGCCAGCAGCAAGTGGTCCAGTACGGCCACCAGGCGGTCGTTGAAGTAGCGCTTGGGGTAGCCCAGCTCTTCATACGCCTGCTGGAACAGCGGGTACAGCCGCGCATACAAGGCCACGGCAGGCTCCAGGGGCACGGCTTCTGCAAAAGTCAAAAAGGCGCTGTAGCGGGCCGCATTGGTGGTGGCAATCGTGGTGGGGGCATCGCCCTCGCCGTCTACCACAAAGCGCTGCGGCATGGGCTGTACCGGCCACATGCGCGACGGGGCCTGGGCGCGGCCCAGGTTGTCTACCGTGGCCACCACGCTGCGGACAAAACCTTCGGTCAACAAGAACGACGCGACCTTGTCGCTGCCCAGCAATTCGGCCAGCAACTCCGCCACTCGCTTGTCGGATTCAGCCAATGCGGGCAAGGCGGTGTCTGCCGGGGCCAGCGCATCCACAGGGTTCTGGGGACCCGATGCCTCGGGCATGGGCGGTGGGGCCACGGGCGCTTCGGGTGCGCTGGCCACGGGGGGCGGCGCACCCGGGGCCTCCACCGGGCGCAGCCAGAACCACCAGGCGGCTCCAGCGCCGACCGCACAGGCCAGCACGGCGGCAATGATCCACGGTGTGGAGGATGCGCGCGGTGGCACGGGGCGGAACTCGGCGGTTTCGTTTTCAGGCATCGGATCTCCTTCAAGACGGGAACAACCCTTGTCCGAGTGGCTGCGGCGCAGGGCGTTCCCTACCAATCCCCCTTGGGGATCTGCTTGATTGGAAACCTGCTGGATGAGGCGCCGGTAACGCGATGTAGACCGCGCCCCGGAACCCCGCGACTAAAACGCCGTTGGCGTTGTCGACAGCGACTCCAGCCACGCCACCGTGGCCGCCAGCTCAGAAGGTCGGATCTCGTGCGCGCTGGGGAACTCGTGGTACGTCACCGTCACCGGCAGCGGCGCCATGTGGTGCGCAATGGCCTGCGCGTGGGCCAGGGGGATCACGTTGTCGTGCGTGCCGTGGCTCAGCCACAGCCGTTTGCCCCGCAGCGCGTCGGCGGGCGCACTCAAAGGCACCACCTGCTGCAGCAGCCGGCTGTGCCACACCAGCGCGGCCTGCATCAGCGCGGGCCGGGTCAGCAGCAGCGACAGCGCCATGATGCCGCCCTGGCTGAAGCCGCCCACCACCACGCGCTCGGGCGGAATGCCCAGTTGCTCGGCGGCAGACTCGACCGCCTGGGCTACCAGGGCTCGGCTTTGCGCTTCCTGCTCTTCGTTGATGGTGCGCTCGCCACCGGGCTCGATGGAAAAATCAAACCACGCGTGCGCGCCCGGCCCCATGCGAAACGGTGCGCGCAGGCTGAGCACGTGGAACCGATCCGGGATCTGCGGCGCCAGGCTGAACAGGTCCTGCTCGTTGCTGCCCACGCCGTGCATCAGCACCAGCAGCCAGGGGCGGGGGGTGGTGGAAGCAGCGGGTCGCTGCAAAAATGTGAGCGGTAGATTGAGCATAGACAAGCGCCAGCGGCATTTTTAGCTAAAAAACTTACTTAAACCGCCCGTCCTGCGACAGGCTCCAGGGCAAAAGCATCCATCGACAGCATGCTGTACATCACCTCGCGGCTCAAGTAGTTTGCGTGCAGATCGTCGCCCGCCGCGCCCAGCGCGAAGAAGATGGGCAAGAAATGGTCTTCGGTCGGGTGGGCGCGGCTGGCATGGGGGGCCTGGGTACGGTAGTTGAGCAGCGCGGCCATGTCGCCACGGGCCAGCGCATCCTCGATCCAGCGGCTGAATTCCAGCACGTAGGGCGCGGGCGCACGCTCGCCGCCAAAGAATTCGGCCAGGTTGTGCGTCATGCTGCCGGACCCCACCACCAGCACGCCCTGGCTGCGCAGGCTGCGTAGCGCGGCACCCAGTGCATACACATCGGCCGGGCCAGCGCCCACGGGCAGAGCCACCTGCACCACGGGCACATCGGCCTGCGGGAACAAATGCATCAGCGGCACCCAGGCGCCATGGTCAAAGGGGCGCGCGGCATCGCCCTTTGCGGCCACACCGGCGGCCTGCAGCAAGCCCAGCACCTCTTGCGCCAGCGCAGGCGAGCCTGAGGCGGGATATTGCAGCTGGTACAGCGCGGGCGGGAAACCGCCAAAGTCGTGCCACGTGGCGGGCTGCGGGCCGGTCATGACCTGGGCAGAACGCGCCATCCAGTGCGGCGACATGATGACCACACCCCGCAGGCCAGGATACTGCGCCTTGAGGCTTTCACCCCACTGCGTGAGCGCGGGGCCGGTGGTGCCAGCATCGATGGCAAACAGCGGCGCGCCGTGCGATACGAACAAGGCGGGAACCACAGCGGGCGCAGTGAGAGGGGCTTGGGCAAAGGCAGTCATGGCAATTCCATCCGTGAATGCAATGAATGTAGGACTGATAGCACCTGATACCAAGCCCTGCTGGCCGGACAGATTGTTCTACAAGTGATACCAATGCGCCATGGACGATGGCCGTGGAGATACCCACCACACAGGGAGCCCCGGTTCAAGACCCGTCGCGCACCCTGCCCCGCAGTGCCTTGGTCTCGCTGCGCTGGGTCTTGCCCTCCAGCCGCCGCTGTTTCGACCCGTAGGTGGGTTTGGTGGCGCGCCGCACCCGGGGCGGCACAGCCACAGTGTTGACCAGCGCGTTCAGCCGCGCGAGCGCATCGGTGCGGTTTTGCTCCTGGCTGCGGTACTGCTGGGCCTTGATGACCACCACACCCTCTTGCGTGATGCGCGTGTCGCGCAGGGCCAGCAGGCGCTCTTTCACGTCCTCGGGCAGCGACGATGCTGCCACGTCAAAGCGCAGGTGGACGGCGCTTGATACCTTGTTGACGTTCTGCCCACCCGCGCCCTGGGCGCGCATGGCGGTGATCTCCACCTCGTCCTCAGACACCTGCAGGGGCAATGGGGGATTCATTTATCTATCTACCCCCTTGCCCGCCCCGCGTCAGGCCGCAGGTTGTTGGGCCAGCAACTGCGCCAGGCCGTCAATCGCCAGGCCATAGCCCAGCACGCCAAAGCCACACATCACCGCCTTGGCGGCTGCCGCCATGTACGAATGGTGGCGAAACGCCTCGCGCGCATGCACATTGCTGATATGCAGCTCAATCAGCGTGATGCCCGTGCCCTTGGTGGCATCGTGCAACGCGATGCTGGTGTGGGTGTAGGCCCCGGCGTTGATCACCACGCCTGCCAGCTCGCCCGCTGCGTGCAGGCGGCCTGCCTCGTGAATCCAGTCCACCAGTGCGCCTTCGTGGTTGCTTTGGTGAAAGCGCAGCGCAAAACCATGGCGCTCGCACGCATCGGCGCACAGCTTTTCGACATCGGCCAGCGTGGCCGCTCCATACACAGCGGGCTCGCGCGTGCCCAGCAGGTTCAGGTTGGGGCCATTCAGGACAAAAACGGTTTTTTTCTTCACAGACATGCGGCACTCCGGGGGCGTTGCGCCTGCCACGCTGGCAGGCCAGAGTGCGCGATTATGCGGCGCCCCGCGCGCACCGTGCGCGCGCCAAAATTCCCGCGTCAAAAGAAAAGCGGCCCCGAAGGGCCGCTGTAAAAGGCAGCCTGTGCAAAGACGCTGCCTGTGAGCGACTGGCGCCCAAGAGGTTGGTTACACAACGCGGCAACCCGGTCAGGCTGCCAGCGGATCAGACCAGGGATCAACGATCCCAGCGGCCGTGGCCATACCCATGGCCATATCCGTGGTGGCGGTGGTGCCGATGGTGGCGGTAGCCGCGATCACCGTAGTACACGACCGGGGGCGGTGCGTAATACGCGGGGGGAGGCGCGTAGTACACGGGCCGAGGGGGCGCGTAATAAACGGGCGGGGGCGGTGCCACATACACCGGGGCGGGGGCGTAGTAGCCATTGCTGGCCCCCACCACCACGCCAGGCACGCCAATGCCAACCGACCAATTTACGTCGCGGGCCTGGGCTGCGCCCGTGCCGGCCAGCAATGCCAGCGCCACGCCAGCCGAAGCGGCCATGGCATAGATAGAACGGGTTTTCGTCATGGAAATCTCCTGTTTGAGCGAGGGCAGCCAGCCAAATGGACTCACCTCACCGGTACATAACGCACCAAGTAGGCAAAAGGATGGCACAAAATCGTCTTTACGTTGTGTCTGGACGTATACGCGCCTGTTTCTATGCGTAAACCATCACGAAACCGGCGCCTAAAATGGCTGTATGAGCACCCCCTCCCCCGCCAATACCGCCGCCACTGCAACTTCTGCGGCCCCTGAAACCGTCAAGCCCAGCAACTTTTTGCGCCAGATCATCGAGCATGACCTGGAAAAAGGCACCTATACCAACCGCCGCTGGGCAGGCACCCCCGGCGACGCCGCCCACCACGCCCAGGGCGAGCCCGACCCCGCCAAGATCCGCACCCGCTTCCCGCCCGAGCCCAACGGCTACCTGCACGTGGGCCATGCCAAGAGCATCTGCATCAACTTTGGCCTGGCGCGCGACTACGGCGGCATCTGCCACCTGCGCTTTGACGACACCAACCCCGAAAAAGAAGACACCGAATACGTCAACAGCATCATCGACGCGGTGAAATGGCTGGGCTTTGACTGGAACGGCGCACCCGACGCCGCTCCCTACCAGGCCAGCGACTACTTCGACTTCATGTACCGCGCCGCCGAGTACCTGATCGAAGCCGGCCATGCCTACGTGGACGAACAGACGGTGGAGCAGATCCGCATCAACCGGGGCGACTTCAGCAAGCCCGGCGTGGACAGCCCCTTCCGCAGCCGCACCCCGGCCGAAAACCTGGCCAAGTTCCGCGAAATGCGCGACGGCCAGCACGAAGATGGCTCCATGGTGCTGCGCGCCAAGATCGACATGGCCAGCCCCAACATCAACATGCGCGACCCGGCCATCTACCGCATCCGCCGCGCCACCCACCACAACACGGGCGACACCTGGTGCATCTACCCCATGTACACCTACGCGCACCCCATCGAGGACGCGCTGGAGCAGATCACCCACAGCCTGTGCACGCTGGAGTTTGAAGACCAGCGCCCCTTCTACGACTGGCTGCTGGAGCGCTTGACCGAAGGCGGCCTCCTGGCCAGCCCGCCCCCCCGCCAGTACGAATTTGCACGCCTGAACCTCACCTACGTCATCACCAGCAAGCGCAAGCTCGCCCAGCTGGTGTACGACCATAAAGTGAGTGGCTGGGACGACCCCCGCATGCCCACCATCGTCGGCCTTCGCCGCCGTGGCTACACGCCTGCCTCCATCCAGACCTTTGCCGAACGCATCGGCGTCACCAAATCCGACAGCTGGATCGACTACAGCACCCTGGAAGGCTGCCTGCGCGAAGACCTGGAACTCAAGGCCCACCGTGGCATGGCCGTGCTCAACCCCGTCAAGCTGGTGCTGACCAACTGGGACGACGTGATGGGCGCAGGCCACCTGGAGCCCTGCAGCCTGCCCGCCCTGCCCCACCCACCCGAGGGCGTGGAAAGCCCCGTGCGCCACTTCACCATCGGCAAGGAAGTCTGGATCGAACGCGAAGACTTTGAAGAAGTGCCCCCCAAAGGCTACAAGCGACTCTTCCCCGGCAACAAGGTGCGCCTGAAGGGCGGCTACGTCATCGAATGCACCGGCTGCACCAAGGATGCTGACGGAGTCATCACCGAAGTGCTGGCCACCGTGGTGCCCGACACCAAGAGCGGCACCCCCGGCGCCGACAGCGTGAAGGTGAAAGCCGCCATCACCTGGGTGGGCGTGGCCGACGGCGTGAATGCCGAAGTGCGCATGTACGACCGCCTGTTCCTGGACGCCCACCCCGACGCGGGCGGCAAGGACTTCATCGAAAGCCTGAACCCGAACAGCCTGAAGGTGGTGACAGCCATCGTGGAGCCGTCACTGGCCAATGCCAAGCCAGATGACAAGTTTCAGTTTGAGCGGCACGGGTACTTTGTGGCGGATCGTATTGACCACAAGGAAGGGAAGCCGGTGTTTAACTTGGCGGTGGGGTTGAAGGATTCGTGGGGGAAGTGATTACCTGCTGATTGGAAAGAAGGCCAGCAAATTTCCATATTTGCTGGCCGATTTCTTTTGGACTGATGACAGCTTTCGATGCGAAACGACCTGTCACAGTGCAATATGGATCTGTCATTTGCTGCCGTTTAGTCAAAGTCCCCGCCTTCAGATGAGAATATTCTGCGTGGAACACTTCGCATCTCAAGGGGTAGGACATCAGCTACCCAGTAGCTTGGTGTGAAAACACAGTCTGCGACTTTGGGCGGAATGGCGAATGATGCTGCTGTGCAAGCTGCAGCTTGAAAAGCGAGGAAAACAACATGCTGCTAACCGATATCACCGTCGAGCACACCCTGGTGTCCAAAAAGAATGGCGTTCGTCAGACCTTCTTACTGCATCCGTTTACCGATACACAGCGAGATTCACTCGGTAAATTTGAGATCGTTCGCGACATCAGCCAGCCAGGATTCAAAGACGTTAAACGTTCAACCTTCGTGACGTTTCAACAACTGGCAGAGTTGTATGCAAAAGGTGCGCTCGAAGAATTCGGGTTTTCCGTTCGCATGTGTCCGGGTCAGGGCACGTACCCCGCCAAGAATCCAGCAAAAAAGATACTGCCCACCAGCATCAGGCCGGGCTCACCGTTCGACCTGGCTGTTCAAAAGGTGGATATTTCAAAACCTGCGACTCGCGAATTGAGAACCGCCTTACTTCGCACCAACGTCACCCGTCAAGGGTGATGACGCTGATTGAAAGGAAAGTCCCTGTGAACTCATCCGTTGCCCATGCTGAACTCATCGCCACTTTCCAGCGGGCGCAGGCAGATGCCGCTCACAAGCTCGGATTGATCAAAGCTGCGGCGAACAAGGGGCCCAAGGCAGTCCAAGCCGCCACGGAAACGGCTGCAAAGGCCGTAAAACGCAGGGACTCGTATGCAAAAAAGCTGGACAACCTGGGGGTGAGCCTCAAGGATTGATGGTGGCCCAGCCTAGGGACCGGCACCGGCCAGTAGCCACCGGCTACACCTGGCGGCCAGAGACAGATAAGTGCTAGAGACCAATTGCATGATCCATGCAAACCGCCCATAGTCTCCCACGGGGTGCAGAGCGAAACCTGCGATCGGTCGGCAAAGCACCCACAACACGCGACACACCGGGCAGAGATCGAGCTACCGCGCCGCAAGCGCCACGCCATTTGCGATAGAGACACCGCCATGCTCCCTTCCTCACCCCTGCCGCTCATTTTCACCCCCACCTTCACCCACATACCGCCCGGCCCGCTGGCAGGCCCCTTGCAGTTGCTGCCCATCAACGCCGCCGCAGTGGCAGTCCACACCGCCGATGGCGCGCACGTGGGCTCGCTCAAGCTGGTTGGCGGGGTGTGGAAGTTCAAGGCCATGGGCTACGACGCTGCTGGCCGCATGGAGCCGGGCCACGGCCCGCTGACGGAGCAGCACAACATGCAGTTCGCCACGCTGGATGCGGCCGAGGTGAGTGCGCGGTTGCTGGGCGCTTTGGGCGGCCATCCCTAGAAGGCACTTGCACTTACGCGCCAAATCCTTATTGCTTTCAATTTGATAGCAACAAAGGCAATACCATCAGGCGGAAACGGCCCATTTCGCCTCTACTTCCGCTCCACCACCGCCCGCAACGGCTGCCCGCCTGTGGGCAGCTGAAACACCAGCCCCATGGCCTGCACCTGCCAGCCTTGCTTGGCCACGGTGGGGCTGAGCTGGAAGCCCGCCATCACGCAATCGGTCGTGCGCACCTCGCCTGCTTCGGGCGGGCTGCCCAGCATCTGGGTGTAGGTCTGCGGCGCTTGCTGCGGCTGCGCCGCCTGCCCCTCTTTCACCAGCACCAGGTATGCCCTTTCGCGCGCAATGGGGGCGGCGGGGTCGGCGCCGTCGGGGCGCAGGGTGAGGGGGAAATCGGGCACGGGGGTGGCCGGGTCAAACACCAGCTGGGGCGTGAACTCGGCCTTGGTGGGTGCACCGTTGCTTTGGGCCCAGTGCAAGCGCAGGTAGGGTGGGGGTTCCTGGGCGGACCACATCAGGTGCACGTCGTTGCCGTAGGTGCAGTAGCTGGGGTGGGCCACGGGGTGGGGGTGGATGGGCCATTGGCCGCCGCCGTGGCGCTGCTCCACGCGCAGCAGGCGGGTGTTGGGGGTGCCCAGCAGTGACTGGGTGTAGATGAGCCCCACGCCGTGCAGCTGGTAACGCTGCACGGGCTGCACGGTGTGGGCCAGCGGCGGGTTGCTGGCGGGCAGCTCGCGGCGCTGGGCCACGTCGCGTGCGGCGGTTTGCAGGGCGCTTTGCGCCAGCAGGCTGGCATAGACGGGCACGGCGGCGATGGCCAGGCCGGTGAGGCCCAGCACCAAGCTTTCGGCGCGCGAGAGTGCGGGCCGCACCCAGCGCCCGGCCAGCACATGGCCGCCAAACCACACCACCGGCCCCAGGGTGTAGAGCGACAGCACAAACACGCCCAGCGCAGCGGGCCCGCCCACGGCGCGCGCGGGCAGCAGCACGGCCGCCACCGCCAGAAGCGCGGCCAGCACCGACACCAGGCGCACCGCCAACCAACTGCCCACGCGGCGGCTGGGCTTGAAGTAGCGGCTCTCCAGCCACAGCAGCGCTACCACCACGGCCAGCAGCCCGGCGGCCATGCGCCACCAGGCCTGCTGCTCGGCGGCGGGCATGCGGGCGAAGGTGTCCAGCATCTGGGGCCAGTCCATGGGCGTCTCTGTTCAATGCGGGTGGTGGGTGGGCTTGGGCTTTGGTGCTTAAGCGCCTCAGCGCCCTATTGCTTCTATTTTTATAGCTATCAGTGCTTATCTATCAGGCGGTAGCGGCCAATTTGGCCCTCAAAAAAAGGTGGTTTACTGCGCCCCACACACAAACTCCACCGCCGCGCACACCGCCGCCACCTGCGCCGCGATGCACTGCTCGGGTGTGGCGCGCGGGCTGTCGGGGTAGACCTCGGTGGTCGTGGTGTAGCGCGCCCCGGTCACGCTGGCGCACAGGCCCCAGGCCTTGAATTCGTAGCGGATCACGCCGGGCTCGGTCACGGGCGAGCCGATGATTTCGTTCTTTTCATCGGACGGCGCGATGTGCGTGACGCGGCCCACGGCCTCGATGATGGCTTGCTGGAAGACGGGCTGCGGGTTCTCGGTGTCGTCCACCAGGTAAAAGCCGTCGGGGATGCTGCCGGGCTCGAACACCTTGCCGTCGCGCGCGGCCACGGCGGGGCGGTATTCGGATTCGTCGGTGTCGGTGGTTTCGTGCAGATCGATGTGGGCAGTGAACTGACCATATTGGCCTTGGTGCTGCGCCACCAGCCGCATGAGGGCGATGGATTCCTGCGCGGAGGAGCCTTCTTTGAACGAGCGGTTGGGGTCGATGGCGTCAAAGTTCCAGCGCTGAAACCGCTCATACGCCCAGGGGCTGACGCAGGGCACCACCAGCAGGTTGGCGCGGCCCGCAAAGCGTTCGGCCTGGGTATCTACAAAACGCAGCGCGCCGTGCACGCCGCTGGTTTCGTAGCCGTGCACCCCGCCGGTGACGAGCACGCTGGGCAGGCCGGGTTGCCAGTTGCGGCTGCGGATGGCGCGCAGCGGAAAGCGCTCGGCCGGGTGCTGAGCATCGGCATAGACAACATCGCCATACAGCTCCACATCAAACCGGCCCCGCAGTGCCTCGATGGCGGTGAGCACGTCGTCGGCGTAGCTGCGCTGGCGCACCTGGCGCGCGCGCCACTGGTCGCGCTCTGCGGCGCCCCAGGGCTGGCCGGGCGTGCCGATGGGATAGGTGTGGGTTTCTGGCATGGGTGCGTGGGTGCGTAGATATTGGATGGGTTGCCCAGGCAGAACCTGGGGAGGTGCAGGGCATTCATAGAATACCGCGATGCCCTTCCCCCTGATCCGGCCCCTGCGGCTGGCTACCTCGTCCTTGGTTCTGCTGCTCTGCGCCCTGGTCGCCCACGCACAGAATGCCCCTCCACCCACCGCCCCCCCGGCAACTCGCCCTGCGGGCAGTGACCCGGCAGACGGCACCACACCGCCACCGGGGGCCGCTGCAGCCTCTGTACCCACCGGGGCGGATGCCGCCCTGCTGTCGCGCGATGCCCGGCGCATTTATGAGCTGTCGCGCGACAAGCTGGTGCAGATCCGAACGCTGCTGCGCAATGCCAACACGCAGGCGTCGATTGGCTCGGGCTTTTTTGTGTCGGCCGACGGGCTGATCGTCACCAACTTCCATGTGGCCAGCCAGCTGGCGCTGGAGCCCGAGCGCTACCGGGGTGTATACGTGACGATGGAAGGCCAGGAGGGTGAGGTGGAGCTGCTGGCGTTTGACGTGCAGCGCGACCTGGCCGTGCTGCGCGCCAAGGGCCGCACGGCCGCTGCGCCGGTGCTGGGCTTTCGGCCCGCGGAAGAGGCGCTGGCACAGGGCGAGCGCATCTACTCGCTGGGCAACCCGCTGGACATCGGCTTTGCCGTGACCGAAGGCACCTACAACGGGCTGGTCAAGCGCAGCTTTTACCCGCGCATCTTTTTTGGCGGCACGCTCAACCCCGGCATGAGCGGCGGCCCGGCGGTGGACGACGCAGGCCGCGTGCTGGGCGTGAACGTGGCCAAGCGGATGGATGGCGAGCAGGTGAGCTTCTTGATCCCGGCCGAGTTTGCGCAGGCGCTGGTGCAGCGTGCGGCCAACGCCCAGCCCATCACCCAGGCCGCGCATGCCGAGATGACGCGGCAACTGATGGAGCACCAGCAGCTTCTGACAGACCGGTTCCTGAAAGCACCGTTTCGCGAGCAGCGCCACGGCAACTACCGCGTGCCGGTGCCAGACGATGCGCTGGCGCGGTGCTGGGGATCGGGGCGCGACCCGGCGTTTCCGGGCCTGAACCTGGAGCGCACGCAATGCCGGGCCGACAGCGATGTGGTGGCGGGTGAATTCAACACCGGCGCAGTGCGCCTGAGCTATGAGGCCTACAACGCCCCCACCCTGGGCGCTGCACGGTTCGCCCGGATGTTTTCCCAGAGCTTTGCCAACGAACAGCTGCAACGGCGCGGCAACCGCCACCAGACGGCCGCAGAGTGCAGCGAGCGCTTTGTGGACCCCGGCAGCCTGCCGCTGCGCGCGGTGGTCTGCCTGTCGGCCTATCGCAAGCTGCCCGGTCTGTACAACATGACGGTCCTGGCCGCGTCCATCAACCAGTCTACGCAAGGCGTGCTGGGCCGCCTGGACGTGCAGGGCATTGCTTTTGACAACGGCATGAAGCTGGCCAGCCACTACCTCAAGGCCTTCCGCTGGGAGGCCGCACCATGAGCACGATGCCGACCACCCTGGGGCTTATCGAAGCCTTTGACCGCCACGGCGCATTGCTGGCGCGCGCACCCATCACGCGCTGGCCCATCACAGTAGGCCGGGCGCTGGACTGCAACCTGGTGCTGGACGACCCCTTTGTGGCGCCCCGGCACCTGCGCATCGACCGCGCGGTGAACGAGCCACGCACCGTGCAGGTGGATGTGCTGAAGACACGCAACGGCGCGCGCCTGCAGCGCAAGCAGCACGGCCAGGGCGAGCACTTTGACTGGCCCGACGGCGCGCCTATCGACCTGGGCCACACCCACATCACGCTGCGCCTGGCCGATGCGCCGATTGCCGACGAGCAGCCGCTGCCGCAGTTTCCGTGGCGCACGGTGGGCACCACGGCGGTGCTGGTGGCGCTGGTGCTGCTGGCGGGGCTGGGGGAGTCGTGGCTGGATGCACGCGACACTTCGCAATACCTGAAGGCCGTGCCGGGCGTGTTGCTCACGCTGCTGGTGGTGCTGGGCGCCTGGTCGGGCGTGTGGGCCGCGGCCAACAAGGTGTTTGCGGGCCACCTGCAGTTCTGGCGCCACGTGCGCATAGCCTGCGCTGCGGCCCTGGGGGTGGATGTGGTGCATCTGGTGGCCCACCTGACTGCATTCGTTTTCTCGCTGGAGGTTTTTTCGCAGTTCGCCAGTGTGTTGATCGTGCTGGTGCTGGCTGGTGCGCTGTATGCGCACCTGGCGACCGTGCTGCCGCGCCGCCGCGCGGGCCTGGCGTGGATGGTGGCTGCAGTGGTGGCCCTGGGCGTGCCGTCGTGGCTGGGTGCGCAGTGGCTCAACAACATGCGCTTGTCGCAAACGCTCTACATGAGCAGCCTGTTTCCGCCCAGCCTGCGCGTGGCCCCGGCCGTGCCGGTAGAGCAGTTTCTGCAAGAAACCGAGTCGCTGCGCAGCAAGCTGGACCGCCGCCTGAGCGATGACGGCCAGGCGGACGATGACGAGTAAAAAGTAGCACCGCGCAGAACGCTTCACCGCAGCCCTACTACCCGCGTCTATCCCATCCACCCATGCGCCGCCGCAAGCACCACCACCACGTCTACGTGGTCGAACTCTCCAAAGACGTTCTGCTGGAGCCGCGCTTTCGCCGGTGCAACCCGGGCTACATCGAGGGCAAGCCCTGCGTGTATGTGGGCATGACCGGGCTGGACCCGGATGTGCGCTTTGACAAGCACAAGGCGGGCATCCAGGCCAACCGGTTTGTGACGCAATACGGCCTGCGCCTGCTGCCCGATCTGTACGAAGGCTTCAACCCCATGAGCTACGAGGATGCAGTGGACCGCGAGATCGAAATTGGCATCGACCTGCGGTCGGCGGGGTTTGGGGTGTGGCAGGCGTGATGCGTGCTAGGGAGTCTGGGTTCATTCCGACCCGAAGAAACCCAAAAAGGAATGATCCACCCCAATATGGGTATGGCAGCGCACTCCACCAATCCCTCATGCCGGGCAAGTTGGTGGCTCCATCGAACACCTCCCTTGTGAAGCTGCACCGCGGCCGCAGCGGCTTGATGCAATCAACCACCAAAATACTCATCTATTCATAGCTACTAGCGCTTACCCATAAAGCGCTAGAGACCAATTTCATTCATATTTTCATTGACAACCATGAACTTTGCAGACCGCTTGAAGCAACTCCCCTCCGCCAGCCACCTCGCCGCCCTGCACCTGCTGGGCCCGGATGGGCAAGTGCTGGCCACCATCGAGAACAAGCCCGGACAGACCGGGTCGCTGGTGGTGTATGCCGCGTTGGCTGCCTTGTACGGCGGCCGCATCACGCCTGCGGCCGCCGCCCTGGGGCTGGAGTGGTATGCCGAACATGTAGCCGATGCGCGCACCTTCCCCGGCAAGCACCCCAACATTGACCGGCTGCTGGCCTGGGCGCAGGGCAGCGAGATCTTTGGGGTGCGGACGGTTTTGGCCTGAAAGGCTGAGGCTTTGCCAAAAAGTTGGCCGTTACAACAGCAGCGTGTCGAAAACGCGCAGGTCCGTTCGTCGTAGGGGTGTGAACACGTTGAATAACCGATGTGGTTTGGCGGTTCACGCTTTCATCCACCACAGATCTACACCCCAAGGAGACCCGAGCATGACGACCAACACCAACACCAACACCAACACCGGTACCGTCACCCTGCACCGCGTGCTGCGCGCCCCCACAGAGCGTATCTACCGCGCCTTTCTGGACCCGGACGCCATGTGCAAATGGCTGCCGCCCCACGGGTTTACCGGCCGGGTGCTGAGCATGGACGCACGCGTGGGCGGCAGTTACCGCATGCAGTTCACCAACTTCAGCAGTGGCGGCACGCATGCGTTTGGCGGCGAGTATGTGGAGCTGGTGCCGGGCGAGCGCATCGTGCACACCGACCGGTTTGACGACCCCAACCTGCCGGGCGAGATGCGCACCACGATCCAGCTGAAAAAGGTGATCGCGGGGACCGAGGTGTCCATCGTGCAGGCGGGCATCCCGGCGGTGATCCCCACCGAGATGTGCTACGTGGGCTGGCAGGAGTCGCTGCAGCTGCTGGCGCTGCTGGTGGAGCCAGAGATTCCGGGCGAATAACTCAGACGCCCAAAGCCTCAGGCCCTGATCACTTCAACCCCGTCACTTCAGCCACTTGTCTGCCGCCTGCTTGATGGTGCCCCGACTGTCCACCAGGCCCCACACAAAGCCCATCACACGCACATAGTCGGCGTCGTCGGTGGGCAACATGAAGCCCAGGTAGTTCTTGGGCGTGAGCGGCGCATCCACAAACGCGGCGTGCAGGCGGGGGTCGGCCTTGGCGTAGTGCAGGGCTTCGTAGGTTTCGGTGATCATCACGTCGCCCTTGCCTTCGGCGATCAGCGCGGGGATCTCGGCGTTCTTGTCGTGCGTGCTGACCTGAGCGGCCTTGAGGTTGGCCAGCACATAGGTTTCGTTGGTGCCGCCGGGGTTCTTGATGACGCGCACGGCGGGCTGGTTCATGGCATCTACGCTGGTGTATCTGGCCTTGTCGGCCGTGCGCACCAGGGCCACTTTGCCAAAGGGAGCGTAGCCGGGCAGCATGTCAAAAATGCGCATGCGGTTGACGTTGCGGGTGATGCCGCCCACGGCCACATCGAACTTGTCGCCCTGCAGGTCCTTCACCAGGTTGGGCCAGGTGGTGGGCACGTATTCGATCTTCACGCCCAGCTCCTTGGCCATGGTTTCGATCACATCGATGTCGTGGCCGCTGTAGCCCGCGTCGGTCTTGATGGCAAACGGGCGGTAGTCGCCAGGCGTGCCCACGCGGATGACCTTGGCCTCCATGATCTTGTCGAGCCGGGGGCCGGCTTGTGCGGCCTGGCTGAAGGCGAGGGTGGCGGCCACGGCGGCCAGGGCAAATATTTTTTTGGCGATCATTGGGCGAGACTCCGAAGGAAGAGGGATGGGCTGTGCAACTGCAAACATCTGCGTGAGCGGTGCGCAACAAAAGGATACAGCAGCCCCTCGCTACGCAGCGTGCCCAGCGAGTCGGCCGGATGAGGTCCACCAGTTCAAGGCACGCCGCACCCGTATCCATAGTCTGCACACTGCCGTCAGCCTTGAATTGAACCGCGCGCGACTGCGGTCAGCGTGGCAAATGAAGACGACGGCCAAGCAGCAGGGACTCAACCCCGCCGCGCAGCGACGCCGGAGGTCTGCCTGACTTCAGCGGCTGAGTTCGGGCACGGTGCCGCTCATGACCTCGGTGGCGCCCAGCACGTCCTCGCGCAGGCGCCGGGCCCGCTCCTGCGTCGCAGGCAGGCCGCCAAAGCGCATGGCGCAGTAGTTCTCCAGCGCCCGACTCAGCCAGGTGTGGGCCAGTGGCGCAAGCCCTTTCGCAGAAGACCAGTGCTCGCGCACGGACTGCCCGCGCAGCGGCGGGTGCCGGTAGGCGCGCAAGCACCAAGTCATGGCGCGGGCAGACAGCTGCATGGACCGTGCAGGAAACCACCGCGACAGGCCCCACGCCACAGCCAGTGCCAGGCGCACGCCCCATCGATGGCGCCGACGCCACAGCAGCCATGCCAGGACCACGAAAACCAGCCATAGCAATAGACCGAGCAGACTGCTTGCCCCGCCGCTGCCCGGTGGAGGCGGCTGCATGGACGTGTCGTCCTGCCCGCCAGTCCCCACCGCGCCACCTGGCCCGCCGCTGCCTTTCCACCAGTTGCGCAGCGCCTGGGCTGCGTCCAGCGCCCCGTTGATAGCACCGCGCTGCCACTGTGGAGCGAACGGGTCGCGGCCAGCGTCCCGCATGGAATCCAGCATGCGATCCCACTGCGATGGGGGCGTACCGGGCTGTAGCCGCGACTGCCCCTGGCGCGGAGGCGCCCCCCAGCCGGAGCCCTTGCCACCTGCCCCACCTTGACCGCCCTGCACCCGGGCGCGTTGGTCCGCATCAGGGTCGCTCTGCTTCCCGAAAGGCGGTTCGAACAAACCCGGCGTATCGCCACCTGGCAGGAAGCCAAAACCGAGCACCGGCGGCCGGGGTGCAAACAGGAACAGTGTGGTAGCAATGGCAAAGGACACCGCCACGAAACCTGCAGTCATCGACAGCTTGGTCCAGCGCGACAGGTCTACGCCTTCGGCATGAAGCCAAGCAAGCGTCAGCGCACCGCACAGCCAGGCCGGCCCCAGGTAGAACCACAGGCTCCAGTCAGCAGCGTAGTGCGTGGTGGTCAGAAAACATACCGTGAAGATCACGGTCATCGTGAGGTACAGGTCACGCCGCGTGCGCAGCTGGGCCGCCCGCGCGCCCATCACGACCAGCAGCACCATGCACACCCAGCGCGGGAAGGAGAAGAGAAGGATGCCTGGGAACACCGCCAGCACAAAGCCCAACAGACCCAGCACCTGCCATTGCCTGCGGCCTGCACCCTCGGGGCCGCGCTGGTTAAACACCCCAGCGCCAAAGCCAAGTGCCGCCCACACCAGCCACAGCAGACAGGCAAAACCGAAGGCCCGATAGCTCCGTTCCACGTAAGAGAACGCAAAGACTGTGAACAGATAGCTCAGCCCTGCGAACACGATGGCGCCCCGACTCTGCAGCGGGGCCGATGGTTCTTTGTCCGCCCGGCGGGTGCTGCCCCTGGTGGGTACGGGCTGCACGCCGGTGGAGGCCAGGGAGGATGCATTGCCGGGTGTGCTGCCAGACCTCATGGTGCCTCCATCCAGCAGACTGCACCGGCCCGCTGGGCCACGGCCTGCAGGCCCTGGGCAGCTACCAATTGCGCCGGACCAACAACATGTCCCAAGGCGATGCACACCACCACTGCGCAGGCAACGCCCTTCAACTCTGCCAGCGCTGCTGCCAGGTCGGCCTGCACCATGTCGCCCGGCACGACCAGCGCGATCTGATCGCCCACCCTCGCAACCGCAGCCACGCGCATGCAGGCTTCGCACAACTGGGCAGGACTTGCTGGCTGCGCCGCAGCCAGGGCCGTGCGCACCAGGGCAGCGCCCTGCACAGGCTCGCCATCGCCCGCCAAATACAGAAATGCCTGTGCACCGTGTCCTTGGGCTGCATCGAAAACCCCCGCAGCCAGGCGGATGGCCTGCTCCCCCGCGCTGGCGGGGTTGCCCAAGGCTGGCGCCGCAGGCGCATGCACAGCCACCCGCAGGACCACGGCCCCCAGTTGCTGGAAGTGCTGGATCACCAACTCGCCCACCCGGGCTGAAGCGCGCCAGTTCACCCGTCCTACTGAATCGCCCTGCTGGTACTCGCGCAACAGGCCCAGCTCGAACGATTGGCCCGTGTGGCGGGTGGCGAGCGTGCCCGAGGGGTCGGGCGATACATTCCAGGGCAGCGGCCAATACATCGCTTGCGGCTTGGGCAGTACATGCACTGCGATACCGGTGTGCTGCATGGCATGCCGGGCCTGCACCAGGCCCAGCGGGAAGCCACAGGCCAGACGCACGGCAACCAGCCGGTAGTGACCCCGGCATGCAAACCGCACTTGCCGGCCCAGTTCAACGGCCTTGCCTGCGCGAACTACGGGAATCGTCTGGCACAGTGTCAGGTGACGCCCGGCCCATTCCCATTCGGTCTCCACGTCCACCATGAAGGCGGGCCAGCGCACGCTGCGCTCCACCACGATGCCAATGTCGCACCCAGCGCCTTCGATCACTTCCCCACCCAGACCATCGGCCCGCAACCGCACGGCCATGCCGCGCAGCGAAAGCCAGGGCAGCACGAAGCCCATCACGGTCACGGTGGCGAGGAACAGGAACATGCCGTAGACCATGGGGTCTCGGCGGTTGAGCGCCGCCAGCAGCAGCGTGCAGCAGAACGCGAGCAGTACGCGTGATCGGGTCAGCAGTCGCTCCATGGGCGCTACTGGGGCGTGCGCTGCGACATCAGGATGGCCTGGATGATGTCGTGGGGGTCCTTGGCCTGGGCTCCCTGCCCTTGCACGATGATGCGATGTGCCAGCACCGGCGTGGCCACTTCGCGCACCACGGCCGGGTCCACATAAGAGCGCCCGCGGATGCAGCTGAGCGCGCGCGCCATCCGCGCCAGGCCCAGCGTGCCGCGCGGGCTAGCGCCGAAGCGGATGTCGGGGTGCTTGCGCGTGGCCCGCACGATGGCAGCAATGAACTGCGCCACCTCAGGGGTGATGGACACCTCGTGCGCCCCTGCCACCAGCCGCTCGAACTCGCCGGCCCGGCACACCGGCTGCAATCGGCTGATGGGGTGCGAGAACTGCTGGCTCTGGATCAGGCCCGCTTCGGTATCCGCGTCGGGGTAGCCCAGCGAAAGGCGGATGAGGAAGCGGTCGAGCTGCGCCTCTGGCAGCGGGTAAGTGCCCGCCATGTCGATGGGGTTTTGCGTGGCCAGCACGGCGAACGGCGCTGGCAGCGGCAGGGTTTGCCCGTCCAGCGTGATCTGCCCCTCCTCCATGCATTCGAGCAGGGCCGACTGGGCGCGCGGGTTGGCACGATTGATCTCGTCAGCCAGCACGATGTTGGCAAAGACGGGGCCGGGGCGCAGCGTGAAGCTGCCGTCCTTGGGGTTGTAGACCGGCCCGCCGACGATGTCTGAAGGCATCAGGTCGGCGGTGAACTGGATGCGCTTGAACGACAGCCCCACCGACACCGCCAGCGCGCGCGCAAGCATGGTCTTGCCCAGGCCGGGCACATCCTCAATCAGCAGGTGCCCTCCAGCCACGACGGCTGCGAGCGCCAATTCGACCTGCTGATGCTTGCCCTCCAGAACTTTTTCAACGTTGTGAACGATGGCTTGTGCCGTGCGCGCGCACTGCTGTGCCGCGTCTGTGACTGTTTGTGCGAGATCCAACGGACTTCCCCTCTTGATATGCCAAAAATTCTAAGCGAGCGGCTGTGGTGGAACCAAGACACACGATGAGCAGGCACATATCCGCGCTCGGTCGGCGCCGGAGCCCGCACAGCAGAACAAATCAGGTTACCCTGCCCGGTTACCAACAAGGAATCGCCATGAAAAAACTCAACGTCACCATCCAACTCGAAATGACCGTGCCCGACGACTGGGAGCTGGTCGACACCTCGGAGGGCACGCCTGTCATCAAGCTGCCCGACGGCAAGTTCATGGACATTGCCATCGAACCCCTGTTTGCGGCAGACCCTGAAGACCTGTGGGCCAGCACCGAAGATGAAGATGTGCTGGACGACATCCTCGACATGGTGGACAGCGAAGCGGTGACGTACGAGTTTGTGACGCACTGATGGGCGAATGTCCCGAGTTAGAAACTTGGGACACTAGTCCACTGAAACCGAGAAATCGGCTGTGCGTGAGGGTCTGGCAGGGCCGCACTCTAGGCGGCGGGCGCAGGCGGGTTGCACACCCGGCGAGCACAGCAACGACGAGGGCGGCCCTGCCAGGCCCTCACCCTTCGGGCCAGGGTGGTAGCAGGCGCATCGCTGCGTTGCGGGCTTTGCCAAGGCGGCCAGCCTTGGCCGCAGCCCGAGCCTTGCGCTGCACCCGCTGCCACCCCGGCGCACAGCCGATTTCTCGGTTTCAGTGGACTAGGGGCAAATGCCTGCTTGGGTTGAAAAATCCAGGCGGCGTCTTCGCCCCCGCATCAGACGCAGAAAACTACACTATTGATAGCGTCTGGCGCTTTACCCAAAAGCGCTAGCACCTGATTTCATTCAAACCCCATCACAACTGCGACCGCAGCAAGGCCGTCAATTTCTCGTGAGCCTTCTCGCGCAGCGGCCGGTCCAACCAAGCCTGGTAGGTCACGCGGCGTGACCGCTCGATATCGTCTTCAAAAACCTGGGTCTGGCGCTGCGCAAACGCCGCGTCGTACACGTTCAGGTTGGCCTCATCGTTGAGGCGGAACGAGCGGTTGTCAAAATTGGTGGAGCCCACCGACACCAGCAGCTGGTCCACGATCATGACCTTGCAGTGGTACATGGTGGGCGTGTATTCATAAATCTCGGCGCCCGCCTGCAGCAGCGGGCCCCAGGTGGCGCGGGATGCAGCCTTCACCGTTTCGGTGTCGGTGTGTTCACCGGGGGTCACCAGGCGCAGGCGCACGCCGCGCGCCAAGGCGTCCATCAGCAATTTGTGGGTCAGCTCATCGGGCACGAAGTACGCCACCGACAGGTCGATGCTGCGCTCGGCCGCGGTGATGGCCAGGTGGTACATGAGCTGCATGCTCTCGCTGCCACTCGATGGCGAGCTGGAGAACATCTGCGCCTTTTGCATGCCCACGGGAGGGTCTTGTGCGATGGCCGGAAAGTACGCCTCGCCATGCAGCACCTTGCCGGTGACCTTGAGCCAGTTGTCCAAAAACGTGGCCTGCATCTGCGCCACCACGGGGCCACGCACCAAGTAGTGTGAGTCGCGCCAATGGTTGGGGTCTTGCGCGTGGCCCGTCCACTCAGGCGCAATGCCCACGCCACCGGTAAAGCCCACCTGTCCGTCCACCACCAGCAGCTTGCGGTGGGTGCGGTTGTTCAGGCGGGCCAGGTTGTACCAGTGGGGTTTGTGGAATTTTTCGATCTGTACCCCGGCCGCTTTCATCTCGGCCAGGTAGCTCTCTTCCATCTTGGCGCTGCCTACCCAGTCGAGCAGCACATGCACGGGCACACCCGCGCGGGCGCGCTCGCTCAGGGCGTCGGCAAACTGCTTGCCGATGTCGCCCGACCAGTAGATGTAGGTTTCGAAGGTGACGCTTTTCTGCGCGGATTTGATCGCGGCCAGCATGGGCGGAAAGATCTGGTCGCCGTTGAGCAGCTCGGTCACCGCATTGCCGCCCACGATGCCCGGGCCCAGCAGACTGCCCAGGGCACGTTCGAACTGCGGGTGGGCGGTGTTGTACAGGCGCGGCAGCTGTTGCTGCACCTTTTTTTCGCCCGCCGTGAAGTTGAGCGCCAACAAGACAAGGGCCCCCGTGGCCAGGGCCGTGAGCAAGACAGTGAACATGGTGAAGCGGCGGGGGGCGGCAGGTGGCATGGCGCGATGGTAGGTGGCGGCCTGGGGGTGGCGATGTAGGCGGACGCCGCCAACGCTGGGCGGCACAATTGCGGGGTGCTCGCCGTGCACGCGCGGCTGCAGCACGCTTGCCATCCCCCGCGCTTTTTTCTTACCGTTGCCCTGCCGTGTCTGAACCTGCCCGCCCTTCCCTCATCCGCCCAGCCACCCCCATCAACCGCCGCAGCGCCTTGATCGGCACGGCGGGCCTTCTCGCCCAGCCCGCCCTGGTGGGGCTGCTGCACGCCAAGCCATTGCCACCCGCGCCCACGGTGTGGCCCCAGGCGCTGCAGGTGCCCGGGGGTGTGGCTCGGCTGTCGCTGGGCCCGGCGGCCACACGGCCGGTGGCGCAGGTGCGCCAGGGCGATGCGGATGTGCCGCTGCGGGTGGTGGGCGATGCCATTGAGTGGACAGCCATCGTGGGCATACCGCTGGCGGCAGCACCCGGCGATGCGTTTATCACGGTGCTGGCCGAAGGCGGCGGCAGCCCGCGCCTGGTGCACTACGCCGTAGCCCCCAAGCAATACAAGGAGCAGCACCTCAAGGTATCGCCGCGCACGGTAGACCTCTCACCCGAGGACCAGGCCCGCTACGAGCGCGAGCGCGACCACCAGGCGAAGGTGATGGCGACCTTCACCGAGCAGCCCGCCGGTGTGGCCCTGCCATCGCTGCGCATGCGGGTGCCGGTGCAGGGGCGGCGGTCCAGCTCGTTCGGGCTGCGGCGCGTGTTCAACGGCCAGCCGCGCAATCCGCACAGCGGTATGGACATTGCCGCCGCCACGGGCACGCCCATCGTGGCTCCGTTGCCAGGCCGGGTGATTGACGTGGGCGACTACTTCTTCAATGGCGGCACGGTGTGGCTGGACCACGGCCAGGGCCTGCTGACGATGTACTGCCACCTGAGCAGCAAGGATGTGCGCGTGGGGGATGTGCTGCAGGCGGGCGACGCGTTCTGCAAGGTGGGCGCCACCGGCCGCGTGACCGGGCCGCACCTGCACTGGGGCGTGATGCTGAACAGAACCATGGTGGACCCTGCGCTGTTTGTGGCTGTGTAGTTTCGGCATCCACCGTCGCTGCGGGCCAACAGCGCTTGAAGGGGGCGCGCCCCTACCAGCGCCACCGCGGAACCGGCTTCGCCGGGCCGCTGGAGGCGTCCCCCTACGGGGGAAGACGCGAAGCGGCTCAGGGGGTCACTTCAAATAATTCATGAAGCCTGTGATGATCACGGCGTTGAAAAAGTCGATGAAGAGCGAACCCACGAGCGGGATCACAAAAAACGCCTTCACCGATGGCCCATTGACGGCGGTGAACGCCTGCATGTTGGCCATGGCGTTGGGCGTGGCGCCCATGCCAAAGCCGCAGTGGCCGGCGGCGATGACGGCGGCGTCATAGTCACGCCCCATCACGCGGAAGGTGACAAAGTAGCCATACGCAAACATCAGCACGGTCTGCGCAACCAGGATGACCAGCAGCGGCCCGGCCACCTCGGCCAGCTCCCACAGCTTCATGGACATGAGCGCCATGGCCAGGAAGAACGCCAGCGACACATTGCCCACCACCTCGAACTGGCGCAGGGGCAGCGCACTGTCGCGCCAGTCGATGATGTTGCGCACCAGCGCCGCCACCAGCATCGGGCCCAGGTACGAAGGCAGCGTAATGCCCAGGCCCTTGAGCCAGTTGACCAGCAACGTGCCTGCCCCGATGGACACGGCAATCAGGATGCTGGCGTACATCACAGTGTCGCTGTTGCCCATGGGGGCCGGGGCTGCAAGGCGGGCGGTGGAGGCATTGGCGGCGTCGACAGCGCCAGCCGCCGTGGCGGTGGCACCGGCTGGCGTGCCCGCAGCCAACCCCGAGGTGTGCAGGCCATTGCGCCGCATCAGCAGGGTGCCCAGCGGGCCGCCAATTACACAACCTGCCACCAGGCCATAGGTGGCCGCTGCAATGGCGGCGGGCAACGCACCTGCGGCGCCCGCCTGCTCCAGCAGCGGGCCAAACGCGGCCGAGGTGCCGTGCCCACCCGTGAGCGATATGGACCCCGCCGCCACACCGATGAGCGGATGCACGCCCAGCGCAGCAGCCAGCCCGGCGCCCAGCAGGTTCTGCAGCACCACCAGGCCCACGGCGGCGGCCAGAAACAGCGCTACGCCGACACCGCCTTTCTTGAGCAGCTCGAAGCTGGCCGAAAAGCCGATGGTGGTGAAAAACACCAGCAGCAAAAAGGCGCGCATGTTGTCGTAGAACTGAAAGGTGAACAGGCCCGTCTGGTGGCCCACCAGCGCAATCAGCGAAAACACCAGTCCGCCGATGATGGGCCCGGGAATGAAGTAACGCGAGAGCAAGCCGACGCGGTTTTTGATGAAATCGCCCACCACCAGCAGCACGGCGGCGATGCCGATGGTCTGGGCAATGTCGAGTTCAATGGTGGTCATGGCGGTGTCTCCTTGAGGCCTGGATGAGAGGGTCAGGCAACACTTGCCCAGATGAATCAGCTATGGATTAAATAGCTGCCAGCGCAAGCTAGCGTAGCGCTGGAGGCCTATTTTACCTGTCAAGCTCCGCCCCCCGGCCAGGCCGGAGGATGAAGCAGGTGTCAGACGCCACCCTGTTCACTCAGCGCCGCACTGGTTCTTTCCTCCCTCGCTGCAGCTATGCTCGGCAGCCCTGCCCCCCCGATCCACCCTCACTGCTCCCACCCCGTCGTCGATGACCGCCCGCCTGATCCGCTTCAACAAACCCTACGGCGTGCTCAGCCAGTTCACGGCCGAGGGCAAATGGCAGGGCCTGAAGGACTACATCGACCTGCCCGGCGTGTATGTGGCGGGGCGGCTGGATGCCGACAGCGAGGGCCTGCTGCTGCTGACCAACGACGGCAAGCAACAGGCCCGCATTGCCGACCCACGCTTCAAGATGGAGAAGACCTACTGGGTGCAGGTGGAGGGCATCCCCGATGAGGCCGCGCTGGCCGCGCTGCGCAGCGGCGTGGTGTTGAACGACGGCCCCACCCTGCCCGCCCGCGCACGGCTGCTGGAGCCCGCGCCTGCGGTGTGGGACCGCACCCCGCCCATCCGCGAGCGCAAAGCCATCCCCACTGCCTGGATCGAGCTGGTCATCCGCGAAGGCCGCAACCGCCAGGTGCGCCGCATGACGGCCGCCGTGGGCCACCCCACGCTGCGGCTGATCCGCGCGGCCATCGGGCCGTACACGCTGGACGGGCTGGCGCCGGGCACCTGGGCGGATTGAACCGGTAGGCGTGCGGGGCCTACGCGGCCACCGCCTGCATGCGCCGCGACAACGCGGACCCACGCGCGCGCAAAAAGGCCCGCAAGCCCTCGGCATAGTCCGCACCCACGGCCTGCTGCACCGAAGGGCGCGCAGCCAGCGCAGCCCGCCACTGCTGCACCAGCGGCAAGCCTTGCCAGAGCGCCAGGTCATCCATGCCCGGCAAGGTGTCGATGACGTCGAAGTACCGGAACACCGGGCCAAACACCGCGTCCACCATGCCAAAGTGCGGCCCCGCAAAGTACGGCCCCGGCACGCTGCGCTGGCCCAGGGCCTCTTCGATCTGCACAAAACGGCTGCGCAGGTCCTGCGCGCGGGCCTGCAGCGTGGCCTCATCCGGCGCGGCGTAGAAGCCGCCGATGGTGTTCAGCACCGCAGAGCCAAACTCCATCCATGCCCGGTGGCGTGCGCGTTGCAGCGGATCTGATGGGTGCAACACGGGCATGGCCACTTCGTCCAGGTATTCGCAGATCACAGCGGACTCGAACAGGCTTTGGCCCTGCACCTGCAGGACCGGGGTCTTGCCCAGCGGCGAGAGGGCCAGGAACCAGTCGGGCTTGCGGGCCAGGTCGATGGTGCGGCGCTCAAACGCCAGGCCCTTTTCGTGCAGCACGATGGCCACGCGCTGCACATAGGGGCACAGCGCGTGCGAGACCAGGGTGAGCGCGGGTGCGGCTGTAGGCGAGCTCATGCGGCCCATCCTTGAGCGTGTGGGGCACAGAGGGTGTTCAACAGGCGGGCAATGCAGGTGCAGGTGTGTTTCATAGGCGGGCTTTCTATGGCAAGGGGGTAGACATCGCCCGCGGTGTATCTACCGACGTATGGCGACCAGCAGAATTTATGATTGCATTGACGCAAACGAAATAAGCACACATGAAAACATCCATTGCATCCACGCAATACCACTTGGGCGCCGCAGAGCTGGAAGTGCTGCTGGCCATGGCGCGCACCGGCACCTTGGCAGCAGCCGGTGAACGGCTTGGCGTGGATGCGTCCACGGTGTTCCGTGCCATCCAGCGCATCGAGCGCGGGCTGGGCCAGTTGCTGTTCGAGCGCTCGCGCGCCGGCTACCGCGCCTCAGAGCTGGCCCAGGCCCTGGCCGAGCAGGCCGAGCGCGTGGAAGCTGCCCTGGAGGCCGCCCGCACGGCCACGCAGGCGCAGCCCGAGCAGGTGTCGGGCACGGTGCGCATCTCCACCACCGACACCCTCCTGCACGGCCTCATCGCCCCGGCTCTGCAGCTGCTGCAGCCCCGGCACCCGGCCTTGGTTTACGAACTGCATGCGGGCAATGAACTGGTGAGCCTGACGCGCCGAGACACCGACATCGCCGTGCGCGCCACCAAGCGTCCGCCACAACACCTGGTGGGTCGGCAACTGGGCATGATCCGATCCGCGCTGTACGCAGGCACCGCCAGCCCGCTGGTCCTGTCCGACGTGGAGGCGGGCCGCGCAGCCTGGATTGCGCCCGACGACGCGCTGCCCGACCACCCCTCGGTGCGCTGGCGCAAAAAGCAATACCCCAAGGCGCAGCCCACCTACCGCGTCAACAGCCTGCTCACCGTGATGGAGCTGGTGGCCCTGGGCATGGGCGTGGGGGTGCTGCCCCTCTTGCTGGCCCAGGGCCGCAGCGACCTGCGCCCCCTCACCGGGTCGCTGGCCGACTGTGAAACCGAGCTGTGGCTGCTGACGCACCCCGAGTCACGGCACCTGCGGCGCATTGCCACGGTGTACGGGCATCTGGCGGAGACGGTGCAGCTGCCTTGATGCACGCCGGCCTTCCGGCCAATAAATCCGCGGGACAGGCCGCGCTCCGCGCCTGCTGCCAGCATGTTGTCAGCAGCCGGTCTCTACAGTGCGCAGCCATGACCCTCACACAGTTCTACGGCGCATCCAGCCTCGATGGCTTCATTGCCACGCCAGACCATGACCTTGGCTGGCTCTTGCAGTTCGGCGAGATCGAGGGCTCCAGCTACCCCGCTTTCATCCGCGACGTGGGGGTGCTGGCCATGGGGTCGCACACCTATGAATGGATGCTGAAACACGCCATCGACGCAGGCCAGCCCTGGCCCTACGTGCAGCCCACATGGGTGTTCAGCACGCGCACGCTGCGCGCCATCCCGGGCGCCGATGTGCGCTTTGTGCGTGGCGATGTGCGGCCCGTGCACCAGTCCATGGTGCGGGCCGCAGCGGGGCGCAATGTGTGGATCGTGGGCGGGGGCGAGCTGGTGGGGCAGTTTTGTGACGCGGGCCTGCTGGACGAGTTGATCGTGCAGATCGCACCGGTCACACTGGGTGCGGGCAAGCCGCTGTTGCCACGCCGGATCACACAACCGGCGCTGCGCCTGCAGTCGGTGACAACGCTGGGCGGCATCTTTGCAGAGCTGCGGTACAAGGTGCCGCCAGCCTCGCAACGCAACCCATAGCCACTCCCTTGAAGCTATTGTTTTTATAGCTATTTTCGCTTATCCATCAAGCGCCAGCGGCTCTTTGGACGCAAAAATTCTTAACCCAGCGGCACCGCCTTGTTCACCGGGTGCGACAGCACCAGTGATGTGGAGACGCTGCCAAACGCGGCCAGCGCATCCACCACACGCTCCAGGTCGGCGGGCTGGCCGAAGGCGCAGCGCACCACGAAGCAGTCTTCGCCGGTCACGCGCACCACATCCAGCACTTCGGGCAGGGACTGGAACAGCAACACATAGCGCTGGATGTGCTCGTGCGTGGTGCGCACCCGCACCACAGCCTGCAGGCCCAGGCCCACGGCGGCCAGGTTGATGCGGGCCGCGTAGCCTGCAATCACGCCCGCGTCCTCGAGCTTTTTCACACGCTCGCTCATCGCAGGCTGCGACAGGCCGATCTGCTTGCCCAGCGCCGACAGGCTTTGCCGCGCGTCGTGCTGCAGGGCCATGAGGATCTGCCGGTCTTTTTTGTCCAGTTCCACGGGGTGCTTTCTTTGAACAGGCTCTTAACGATGACTTCAAGGTTTGGGCGGGCGATTTCCGATGAGCCCCCCTGGCCGGAACAGCGGCGGTTTCCTATTGTTGGCGGGCAGTGATGGATCTGCTTTGAGAACAAGGACATTGAATGACGACGCGACCTGTCTTGCTGATTCCGGGCATCTACAACTCGGGCCCCACACATTGGCAGTCATTGTGGCAAACCCGGCATGCGGGCGTGGCGCGGGTGGAGCAGGCCGACTGGGACCACCCCGATTGCGGCACCTGGGTGCGCACGCTCGACGACGCCATTGCTGCATCGCCCCAGCCCCCCATCCTGGTGGCACACAGCCTGGGCTGCCTGGTCGCGGTGCACTGGGCCGCGCGCCACCACCGGCCCGTGCAAGCGCTGCTGTTGGTGGCGGTGCCAGACCCCGGGGGGCCGAATTTTCCGGCCGACGCCAAAGGCTTTGCCCCACTGCCTGCCGTGCTGCCCGCCCAGCCCGACCTGCCGAGACGGGTGCTGATGAGCAGCACCAGCGACCCGTATTCCACCCCCGGCTTTTCGGCGCAGTGCGCCAGCGCCTGGAACGCCGAGCACGTGGTGCTGGGTGCGCGGGGCCACCTCAATGCCGACAGTGGCCTGGGTGACTGGCCGCAGGGATGGGAGCTGGTGGCGCGCTGGCGCGGAGAGTGAGAACCGCTGCGGGATTGCCACGCCCCTCCGAGAGCGCAGGCCCAGAGCGCTCAGGCCCTAGTGCCTGGAACCTCCGCGTCAGCCACCAATGGCTTGCGCCTGGTCCATCACGAGGTAGCGCTTGACCAGATCGAAGAAGCTCTCGTAGAAAGCGTCCTTCGAGATGGTCTCGCTGCCCACCTTGACCAGCGATTCGCTGCTGGCAGAAAACGGCAGCGACACGGACCCGATGGCGCCCACGCCCACGCTGGCCGAGTTGTTGGTCTTGCGCAGGGCATAGGTGTCCTGCAGCGCCGTCACAAAGCCCAGGCTCACCTTGCCGTCATTGGCCTCGGGCACACACACCACGCGCACCACCATCTGAAGGTGCGACTCGGCTTCGGGCTGGAAGCTCTTTTTGCCCTCCACCAGCTCCGGCTGGTGGGTGGAGATGATGTAGCCCTGGCTCAGCAGCGCGCGGCGCGATGCCTCGCACGTCTGCTGGGGTGTAGCGTCAAACAGTCGCGAGTAGGTGGCCACCGAGCCAAAACTCTCCTGCACCCCAAACGTCTTGGGCGTGGTGCCCACACAGCCTGCCAGCAATGCGGCCAGAGCCAAGCTACCTGCAGCGGCACCAGAACGAACAGTGAAGCGGGTCGGGAAAAGGCACAAACGCAAGGGCGGGCACTCCTTCGGGGTCATCAACATCATCAAGAAAGTCGTCATTGCGGGGAGGGGCATTTCCGGTTGCCATAGCGGCGCAGAACGGCTGCCATGGCGTTCTGACAGTCTGCACCACACCCGGTTCCCGTCGATTCTAGAAAGCCCTATGCCCAGCCTGGCACAACGCCCTTGCCCGTGGAGGGGCTGAAAGCGTGGTAACCACAGCCCAAAGCCCTGCACGCACGCCCTGCGCACCATTTCGGGCATTGCACGCGTCAAGGTATCAATTTGCAGCAGCCCGTAGATGCAACACGCCAGATGCTACACTATTGATAGCTGTTAGCGCTTATCCATAAAGCGCAAAGTGGCAATTTGACACAAAAATCTGTCACTTGTCTTCTTGCTCGCCTCCCACCATTTCTCTCTCCCCCTGCTGCCGTGCCGCTTGCCTCCCTGCTCTGCCTGGTCGTCGCCATCAGCGACGGCGACACCCTCACCGTGCGCTGCGGCGCGCCCGGTGCCTACCAGCAGGTGAAGGTGCGTATCGCCGCCATCGACGCGCCCGAGTCACGCCAGGCCTTTGGCCAGAAGTCACGGCAGCACCTGGCGCAGCTGTGCTTCAGGCAACGCGCCGCACTGCAGCCGGTGGACGAAGATAACTACGGCCGCACGGTGGCCCATGTGCGCTGCGGCAGCGCCGATGTGGCTACGGCACAGGTGCGCGCCGGCCTGGCCTGGGTGTACACGCCCTATGCCGAATCCCGCCCGCAGCTGGTGGCCCTGCAGCGCCAGGCGCGCAGCAGCGGCACAGGGTTGTGGTCACAGAAGCGGCCGCTGGCGCCGTGGACCTACCGGCACCGGCACAGCCAGCGCTGACCCTCTTGTCACACGGCCTCAGGTGCGCAGCAGTGCCAGCACGCCCTGGGGCATCTGGTTGGCCTGCACCACCATGGCGTTGCCCGCCTGCTGCAGGATCTGCTGGCGGGCCAGGCTGGCGGTCTCTACCGCGAAATCCGTGTCGACAATGCGCGAGCGGCTGGCCGACAGGTTTTCGCTGCCGATCTGCAGGTTGGCAATGGCCGACTCCAGCCGCGAGGACTGGGCGCCGATGACGGCGCGCTGGCTGTTCACGTAGTCCAGCGCGCGGTCTACCGACACGATCGCCTGTGCGGCCGAGGTGGTCACGTCCAGCGTGTTGCGCAGGCCCATGGCCCCCAGGCCAATCGCGCCCACGCGGGTTTCCAGGGTCTGGTTGGCATTGGCGCCCACCTGGAACACCTTGGTGCTGATGGCGCCGCTGGTTGAGGCGATGTTTTCGTAGGTCTCGGTGAAGCCCTGCAGTGCGTCCTTGCCCGAGCGGCTGCCCTGGTTGGGCAGCGCCGCCTTGGCGTCGCGCACCATGCCGCCGTCCACGTCGGCGCCGCCAATGGCGCCTGTGTCGGCATTGTTCAGGTCAAAGCTGCCGATGAAGGCCGCGCCGTTGAGCCCGAACTGCGTGAGCACATCCCCCGCGTTGGTGAAGGCCCCGGCCGAGGCTGCGCCAATGGCCGCGTCCAGCGTGGAGCCGGGGTTGTTGCTCATGTAGGTGAGCACATCCTTGATGCCGGTGCCGCCCGCCGTCTTGATGCGCTCGTGCATGTAGCGCACGGCCGAGTAGCTGGACGAGTAGAACTCGCTGGTGTTGCTGGGCCCGCCAATGGCCGCCACCACAGCGGCCACGCCCAAGTTGGCCACGTCGGCGCGCACCCGTTCTTCGGCGCCGTGGATGAATTCGGCCGCGCCTTCGGCAAACCACAAGTGGCTGCCGGTGATGTTCTGCCAGTTGGTGGAGCGGGCCATCACCGCGTGCACCATTTCGTGGGCAATCACACGGTCGTTGTAGAACGGCGCAGAGCCCCCATTGGGCGGGTTGGGCGGCACGAAGTCGGCCATGTCCACCTGCAGCACCAGGTTGTTGCCCCGCCCCTGCCCGTCAAACCCGGTGACCTGCACATAGGCAGCCACACCGCCCGCGTTGTCGGTAAAGCCGGTGTAGCGGATGTCGATGGCCGCCCCATCGCCCTGCAGGCCAAAATAGGTGCGGATAAGGTTTTCGCTGCTCTCCAGCCAGCTGCCCGCGCTGGTCAGGCCGTCAAACACGGACAGCAGGTTCTCGTCGCCCACCACGCTGGCGTCAGAGCGGTCGAACACGTCCATGCCGTTGAACTGCGTGGTGCGCCCGGTGCGGTCGATTTCTTGCGCCAGCCGCGTCACCTCGGCCTGGATCGCCTGGCGGTCGGACGCGCTGTTGGTGTCGTTGGCGGCCTGCACAGCCAGCTCGCGGATGCGCTGCAGGCTGGCGGTGACGCTCTGCAGCGCGCCCTCGGCCGTCTGCATGAGCGACAGGCCATCGTTGGCATTGCGCGCCGCCTGGTTCAAACCCCGTATCTGGGAAGTGAACCGCTCGGAGATCGCCAGGCCCGCCGCGTCGTCCTTGGCACTGTTGATGCGCAGGCCCGAGGACAGGCGCTGCACGGTCGTGGCCATATCACTCTGTGCACCGCCAAGCCGGCGCTGCGCATTCAGCGACATCATGTTGGTGTTGATCGTCAACGCCATGGCACGCCCCGGGGACTCCTGGTCAAAGCAGATGAATAGACAAACGGTACAAACCGGTCGAAGCGGCACGCCCAGCCCCACGCAGCAGCAGCGCCGAGGCCGCAAACCCGCTTCTTCCTCTCTGCCTTATCGGCGGGCCAGGGCAAAACCTGAAGACCCATTTCTGCGGGTCTTCCCCCAAGCCCCCAGCGTGCAGGCTGCACAGCCGCTAGCATCCTGGGGTCTTTCCCATCTGGCCCCCAGCGTGCGCTGCCCCGGCCGCCCCCGCTCCGTTTTCATGACAGTCCCCCATTCCCCCCCTGCAGCACCCGATGCGGAGACCTCCAGCGTCTACGGCCACTCCGGCTTCATTTCCTTTCTGATCGCCCGCGTGGTGGCCGTGGTCGCCACCCAGGTGCAGGCCGTGGTGGTGGCCTGGCAGGTGTATGACCTCACCCGCGAGCCGCTGGCACTGGCCTATGTGGGTCTGGCGCAGTTTCTGCCCATGCTGGCCCTGCTGCTGCCAGCAGGCGATTTGATCGACCGCTTTGACCGCAGGCGCATCCTGGCGCTGGCCTGGTCGGTGGGCGGCGTGTGCAGTGCCCTGCTGTGGTGGCTGGCGGGCCATGGGGCCAGCGGCGTGGCGGGCATTTATGCGGTGCTGGTTTTGTATGGCTGCGCACGCGCTTTTTCGGGGCCAGCCATGCAAAGCCTGCTGCCGCAGATCGTGCCGCGCGGGCAGCTCGCGCAGGCGATTGCCGCCAACAGCATGCTGATGCGCGTGGCCAGCATCGGAGGGCCACTGCTGGGCGGGCTGCTGTATGCGCTGGGCGGTGGCGAGCTGACCTATGCCGTGTGCTGCGCGTGTTTTGTGCTGGGCGTGGCGCTCCTGCTGCGTGTGGTGGTGGCCCATGCCACGGCGCCCGGCCCCGCGCAGGGAACGATGTTCGAGCGCTTTGGCGCAGGCATCACCTTCATCCGCACCCGGCCCATCATCCTGGGCACCATTTCGCTGGACCTGTTCGCCGTGCTGCTGGGCGGCGTGGTGGCCCTGCTGCCCATCTACGCGCAAGAGGTGCTGCATGTGGGCCCGGCGGGCCTGGGCGCGCTGCGCAGCGCCATGGCCGTGGGCGAGGTGAGCGCGGGGCTGTACCTGAGCATGCGGCCCTTCAACCGCCATGTGGGGCGCACCATGTTCATCGCCGTGGCGGTGTTTGGCGTGGCCAACCTGGTGTTTGCGCTCTCGCACTGGTTCTGGCTGTCGTTTGCGGCGCTGATGGTGGCGGGCGCGGCCGACATGGTGAGCGTGTACATCCGCGGCGCGCTGGTGCAGTTCTCCACGCCCGACACCATGCGCGGGCGGGTGAACGCGGTGAACATGCTGTTCATCGGCTCGTCCAACGAGCTGGGCGAGTTCCGCGCGGGCACCAGCGCCGCCTGGCTGGGCGTGGTGCCCGCCGCCGTGGTGGGCGGGCTGTGCACGCTGGGCGTGGTGGGTGGCTGGATGCTGGCGTTCAAGACCCTGCGCACGGTGGACCGCTTCGAGGAAGCTGCGCAGGCCAGCAGCTGAGCGGTTCAGCGACGGTGCGACAGCCCGTGTAAACAAGCTCCGGGGCGTTTGTGTCGCGCAGGTAAAACCCGCGCAGCAGGCTTGCACGCCGCGTGGGGGCGGAGCACCATGCGCCCACTGCCTGCCCCCAAGCGCACCCCATGAACGCTCCTTCCGCCCCACTCTCCGCCCCTCTTCACCGCCGCACCGTGCTCGCAGGCCTGCTGGGCATGGCTGCCACCGCCCCGCTGGGCCTGGCCCGCGCCACCACCCCGGGGGGCGCCGCTGCCTGGAACACCGCCGACGAGCACACTCTGGTCCGCCTGCTGGACCGCGTGACCTGGGGCAACACCGCCCAGGGCGCACAGGCGCTGCCACCGCAAGGGGTTGCCGCCTACCTGGTCGCGCAGCTGCGCCCCCCGCCCGCCACGCTGCCGCGCGCGGCCCAGGCGCAGATCGACGCCATGGCCATCACCCGCACGCCGCTGCCCGAGCTGGCCGCGCGCATGGAGGCACAGCACCAGGCCGCCAAGGCCCAGCCCACCGAGGATGGCCGCAAAGCCGCGCTCAAGGCCTGGCAGCAGGAGATGCGCGCGCTGCAGCAAGAAGCGGCCGAGCGTTTTGTGTTGCGCGCACTGTATTCGCCCACCCAGCTGCGCGAGAAGATGACCTGGTTCTGGATGAACCACTTCAGCGTGTTTGCTGGCAAGGGCAACCTGCGTGTGCTGGTGGGCGACTACGAGGAACGCGCCATCCGCCCCCATGCGCTGGGGCGCTTTCGCGACCTGCTGGGCGCCACCGTGCGCCACCCGGCCATGCTGCATTACCTGGACAACGCCCGCAACGCCGCGGGCCGCATCAACGAAAACTACGCGCGCGAGCTGATGGAGCTGCACACCCTGGGCGTGGACGGCGGCTACAGCCAGCAGGATGTGCAGGAGCTGGCACGCGTGCTGACCGGCGTGGGCATTGCGCGCCAGCCAGACCGCGACGAGCCCCCGCGCATGAAGCCCGCGCTGCGCCGCCACTACGTGCGCGAGGGCCTGTTCGAGTTCAACCCCCAGCGGCATGACTGGGAACCCAAGACCCTGCTGGGCCAGCCCCTGCGCGCCGAAGGCCTGGCCGAGGTGGACGAAGCGCTGGACCGCCTGGCCCGCGCCTCGGCCACGGCACGCTTCATCACCCGCAAGATCGCGCTCTTCCTGGTGGGCGACAAGCCACCGCCCGCACTGCTGCAGACGCTGGCCCGCACGTTCGAGCGCACCGATGGCGATATCGCCGCCGTGCTGGAGGCACTGTTCAGCGCGCCGGAATTTCGGGCATCGCTGGGCCAGCGCTTTCGCGACCCGGTGCACTATGTGCTGGCCAGCCTGCGCCTGGCCCATGGCGACGCCGTGCTGCCCGGCGCCGAGCCCGCACTGGGCTGGCTGCAGCGCCTGGCCGAGCCCCTGTATGGCCGCGCCACGCCCGACGGCTACCCGCTGGACGCGGCGGCATGGGCAGGCTCAGGGCAGATGTCCACGCGCTTCGAGATCGCCCGCGCCATCGGGGCCGGTGTGGCCACCGCCCCCATGCCCACCCCGCGCGAGAAGGAGATGAGGATGGCCGAACAGTCGGCATCGCAGCGCACGCCCCCACCGCTGGCGCAGAGTGCCTATGTGCGCGCCCTGCAGCCCGCCTGGTCGGCCGCCACGCGCAATGCGCTGGCGCAGGCAACATCACCGCGTGAGTGGAACCTGTTGTTCCTTGCATCACCGGAATTCATGCACGGCTAGAGCAAGATGGAGTACATCCCCCTGAGTCGCTTTGCGCCTCGGTGCGTCCGTCAGAGGCGACCGCTCTTCGGGCACGTCCAAGCCTGCGCAGGCAGGCTTGGAGCCGCGGCCCTCAGCCCCGTCTCTCGAATTGCTCCGCAATTCGGGAAGGGGGACGCAGCCCGTGCGGCGGGGCGGCCCTTGCACGGCTGCCCTGGCTTAGGCCGCGCAAGCTCATGCGCAGCAGTCGATGGTGTGCGCGAGCGCGAATGAAAGGACAAGCCCATGCTGCACAGACGACACTTTCTTCAAGCCCTGGGCGCCAGCGCCCTCGGCGTGCACAGCGCCAGCACCATTGCAGCCCCCGGCGCGCAGGACGTGCGTTTTCTGCTTGTGTTCTTGCGCGGTGGTTATGACTGCGCCAGCCTGCTTGTGCCCACGGCCAGCAGCTACTACTACGAGACGCGCCCGAACATCGCCATCGCCCGACCCGGGCAGGACGGCGGCGCGCTGCCGCTCACGCCCGACTGGGGCCTGCACCCCGCGCTGGCCGAATCGATGCTGCCGCTGTACCAGCAGCGCCAGCTGGCCTTTGTGCCGTTTGCGGGCACCGACGACCTCTCGCGCAGCCACTTCGACACGCAAGACAGCATGGAGCTGGGCCAGCCCGTGGGCGGGCGACGCGACTACCGCTCAGGTTTTTTGAACCGGCTGGTGGCCGAGCTGAACCCGCGCTCCGGCAACACCCCAGCCACGGCCGCGCTGCAGCCCATGGCTTTCACCAGCACCCTGCCCCTGGTGCTGCGCGGCGCAGTGGATGTGCCCAACACGCTGCTGAGCGCGGCGGCGGGCCGCAGCGGCGTGGATGCGCGGCAGGCGCAGCTCATCGAATCCATGTACCGGGGCACGCCACTGGCCACACCCGTGGTCGAAGGTTTTGCCACGCGCGAAGAAGTGGCGCGCACCATGCAGGGCGAGATGGAAGCCGCCAGCCGCAATGCGCTGAGCACCAAGGGTTTTGAAGGCACGGCGCGGCGCATGGCAAAGCTGATGCAGACGCGCTACCAACTGGGCTTTGTGGACGTAGGCGGCTGGGACACCCATGTGGCACAGGGTGCGGCCACGGGCGCGCTGTCCAACCGGTTTGAAGAGCTGGGCCGGGGCCTGGCGGGTTTTGCCGACGAGATGGGCCCGGCGTGGAAATCCACCGTGGTCGTGGTGGTCAGCGAGTTTGGCCGCACCTTCCGCGAGAACGGCAACCGGGGCACCGACCACGGCCACGGCACCGTGTTCTGGGTGCTAGGCGGTGGTGTGGGCGGCGGGCGCATTGTGGGCGAGCAGCAGGCGCTGACGGCCGCCACCTTGTTCCAGAACCGCGACTACCCCGTGCTCAACGACTACCGCGCCGTGCTGGGCGGCTTGTTCGCCCGGTTGTACGGGTTGAACGCGGCCGCCGTGGCGCGGGTGTTTCCAGGGACGAAGGGGGCGGACTTGCGGCTGGTGTAGCTTGCGCCGATTGCTATATATTTAATAGCTATCAGCGCTTATCCACAGAGCGCAAAGGCCGATTTTTATTCAGAACCGGCCCCTGCTTCAGGCGTTGAAGGTGCCACTGAGCAGCTCGGGCAGGCGCTCCACCTTCATCTTGAAACCGCAGGCCTGCGCATGCCCGCCGCCGCCCATGCTTTCGGCCAGCGCGATGCAGTCAAAGTTGCGCTGCGCACGCAGCCCCACCTTCACACCTTTTTCGCCCGCGCTCCACATCAGCGCAAAGGTGCCAGTCTTGGCCGAAAGCATGTCGCCCACCAGGCTGTGGAACATGCCGGGCGCATTCACCATCAGCCCGGTGATGCCGTTGAACACCAGGGGCTGCGCGCCCTCGGCGATGTCGGCGCAGAGCTTCTTGTACTTCTCGTCCATGGCCTCGCCGCGCACCATGAACTCCTTGAGCTGCTCGGGCGTGAAGGACGCGATCTCGCGCCAGCGCGCAAAGCCCTGTTCTTCCATGTCGAGGGCCGACAAGAACGCGGCGCTCTCGGCAAATTCCCACTTCCAGATGTCGCGGTCTTCCACGTACTTGAGCAGCTCAGGGATAGTCTCGTGCGGGTGAAAGAACTCCCACGCCAGGCGCGCGCCCGACTTGCTCATGTCGAAGTGCACCACACCGCAGCGGCAGGCAAAGCCAGTGAGTTTTTCGGCGGCGCTCTTGTGGTGGTCCAGCATCACCAGCTTGGCGGCCCGCTCGTCGATGGCAGCCATCACCTCGGCGGCAAAGGAAAAGTCGAGGATGTAAACCGCACGGCCTTGCAGGGGCGGCAGGTCGTCCACAGACTTGACATCGCCGTGGTCGAGCCCCACGTATTCAGCACTGTCGCCGTAGTACAGCCATGCGGCCAGCGCTGCGCCAAAGCCGTCGGTGCAATTGCGCCCGTGGTACAGGATCAGCGGCTGGGGATCGTTCTTGTCGGGGGCAACCAGCAGTTGCAGGGGGAGTATGGTTTTCTTCGTCATGGCCCCCGATTGTCGCCGGGGCGGTGCACCACGCGAGCGCAAAGTGCGCAGCCCGCCCGCGCGCGCTGCGGGAACCAACCCATCCACCGCGCCTCCACCCCATTTGCCCCGCACACCGAAAAGCACCCGATGTTCCGAACCCTCAAAGACCTGTTTGACAGCTTCACACAGCCCTCCACCACCCAGTCGCCCGCCGCGCGCGCCCACGCTGTGCAACTGGCAGCCGCCGTTCTGCTGGTGGAAGTGGTGCGGTTTGATGCCGCCATGGACGACGCCGAGCGCTCCACCATGGTGACCGCCCTGCGCACTAAATTTGCGCTGAGCGACGATGAGCTGGAGCGCCTGCTGGAGCTGGCCGTAACCACGTCGAAGACCGCCTACGACTACCAGCGATTTACCAGCAGCCTCAACGATCACTTCACGCAGGACCAGAAGATCCAGCTTGTGGAGGCCATGTGGCAGGTGGCGTATGCCGACGCCCACATCGACGCCAACGAGAACCACACCATCAGCAAGGTGGCCGGCCTGCTGCATGTGACGCACGGCGAGTACATCGCGGCCAAGATGCGGGCAAAGGAAGCAGCGCAACCTTTCCAAGCACTGCGCTGAAACTGGCGCTGCGCCAGTCCAGTGCCACCGTGGAACCGGCTTTGCCGGGCCACCGGTGGCGTCCCCCTGCGGGGGAAGGCGCGAAGCGACTCAGGGGGGCTTATTTACACCGGCAACCAGCGCCACCAGAACGGCTTTTTCTCGTCCTTGGCGCCCCGCGCCTGCAGCAGCGCAATGAACTCGCTGCGCTGATAGCGCCGGGCCGCCTGCAGGGGCGTCATGTCGTCAAAGTCGGACTTGAGTTCTGGATCCGCCCCATGGCCCAGCAGGTAGTGCGCAATCTCGCTGTGGCCGTGGATCAGGCTGGCAACCAGTGGCGTGCACAAAATCTCGGGGTGCTGGTAGTTGGGGTTGACGCCCGCGTTGATGTGGTGGCGCACCAGCGCCAGGTCGCCCGCCACGGCGGCGGCGTACATGTCTTTCCAGTCTCCAGCGGACATACCTGGGCATCCTTTGCAAGGGTTGAACGGGGCCAGTGTAGGCAGCGGCGCGTGCGGCACAATCCGCGCCTTCCCTTATCGTCCCTTGTCTTCCCCGGCGGCAACGCCCTCCTTCATGCACCCTCCCCTGCACATCCTCTGGCGCGACGAGCACCTGGTGGCCGTCTACAAGCCTGCGGGCTGGTTGGTGCACCGCACGGGGCTGGACGCGGGCGAGACGCGGTTTGTGATGCAGACCCTGCGCGACCAGCTGGGCCAGCATGTGTACCCCGTGCACCGGCTCGACAAGGGCACCTGCGGCGTGCTGGTGATGGCGCTGCACAGCGATGCGGCGCGGGCACTGTCACAGGCCTTCGAGCACGGCGCCACGCACAAGCGCTACCTGGCCCTGGTGCGCGGCTGGGCGCCCGAGGCCATCGAGGTGGACCACGCCTTGAAGCCCGACGATGCCCCGGCCGATGCGGCTGTACAGGAGGCCCACACCCGCTTTCGGCGCCTGGCGCAGCTCACGCTGCCCGAGGCCAGTGATGCGCGTTTTGCCACCACCCGCGCCTCGCTGGTCGAAGCCATCCCCACCACAGGGCGGCGCCACCAGATACGCCGCCACCTCAAGCACCTGGCCCACCCCATCATCGGCGACGCGACGCACGGCAAAGGCCCCCTCAACCGCTGGTGGGCCGAGCGGCTGGGGCAGCAAAGGCTGTGGCTGCATGCGTGGCAGCTGGCGGTGCCACACCCCGTATCGGGCGCTGTGATGACGTTTGACAGCGGGCTGCCATGGCCGGGGCCTGCGGGCTGGGGCTCTGGGCAGGACACGGCGGAGATCGCCAACGCCAGCCCCGTCTCCGATTGGCAGCGGCTGTTTGCACGCTTGCCGTGGGAAGAGACGCAAGGCACGCCCGCTGCACCGTAACCCGGGCGACACGACGACAGCGCACCCGTCGAAATAATGGGCACTCCAAAAATCAGGAGACTCCGCCCATGACCGCACCCGCCACCAACCGCGTCCTCGCCCACACGGGCGCGCGCTACCCCATCATCCAGGCGCCCATGGGCTGGATCGCGCGCACGCAGCTGGCATCGGCAGTGTCCCGCGCGGGCGGGCTGGGCATCATCGAGACATCGTCGGGCGAGACGGCCAACTGCCAGGCCGAGATCACCAAGATGAGCGCACTGGGCCTGCCGTTTGGCGTGAATCTGCCCATCCGCTTTTTGAAGGACGACGCCATGCTGCGCTTTGTGTGCGCGTCGGGCGTGAAGTTTGTGACCACCTCGGCGGGCAGCCCGGCCAAGTTCATCGCGCCGCTCAAGGATGCGGGCATCACCGTGTACCACGCGGTGCCCACGGTGGACGCGGCGCTCAAATGCGTGGACGCAGGCATCGACGGCCTGGTGGTCGAAGGTGGTGAAGGCGGCGGTTTCAAGAACCCCGAAGAAGTCTCCACCCTGGTGCTGCTGCAAGCCATCCGCGCGCGGGTGGATGTGCCGCTGGTGGCGGCCGGGGGCATCTGCGACGGGCGCGGCATGGCGGCTGCCTTTGCGCTGGGGGCCGAGGCAGTGCAGATGGGCACGCGGTTTGTGAGCTGCGCCGAAAGCCCCGTGCACGCCAACTACAAGAACGCCATCATCGATGCGGGCGTGACCGGCACCTGGATGCTCAACACCAAGGCCAGCCCCTGCATCCGCGCGCTCAAGTCGCAGCGCACCCAGGCCATCCATGAGGCAGGCCTCATGCCCGCCGACAGCTTTGTGGGCATCCAGCGCGTGTACTTTGACGGCGACATGGAGGCCGCACCGGCCCTCGCAGGCCAGACCGCCGGGCTCATCGATTCCGTCAAGACCGCGCAGCAGATCATTGACGACACAGTGCAGGAGTTCTTTGCGATCAGCCAACGCATGGGCGCCTTGGCCGCAGCGCGGTCATTTGGCTGATCGCCATCGCAGCGCAGGGGTAGGGCCAGGGCTCTACGCCGCCTTCGCGCCCAGCGCACGCATGCGCGCCTTCCACTTTGCAATCCCATCGTCGCCCAGTTGCTCCACGCTGCCCACCAGCGTCTCATGCACTGGCGCAATGCCCACAAAGCCCAGGATATTGCGCTCCAGCGACTTCACGCTGTGCGCGCGGAAGTACCAGCGGTAGACCAGCGCAGGCATGCCCATGGTGACTACCACCCGCGCACTGCGCCCTGTGAGCCCCTTGCGGCCAAAGGGGTTGCTGCCTTCGGTATTGAAGGCAAACCCGGGTCGCGCCACCTGCTCCAGAAAACCCTTGAGCAGGGCTGGCATGTCGCCCAGCCACAGCGGAAAGAACAGCACGATGTGCTGCGCCCAGCCGATGTCCGCCTGAGCAGGCTTGAGCGATGCGGGCAGCAGGCCCAGCTCCCACTCGTGCTGGCTGCGCAGCAGCGCAAAGTCGATGGCAGCCACCTCGATCTCGCGCACCTCGTGGCCGGCCGCGATGGCCCCTTGCGCATAGGCCTGCGCCAGCGCGTGGCACAGGTGGGGCGCACTCGCGTCCGGGTGGCCCTGTATCAGAAGAATGCGTTGGGGCGTCATGGCAAAAACTCCTCGCGGCGCCAGGCCCGCCGGTGATGGCGGCCGCTGCAGGCACCAAGGCAAATCGTGACACGCGCAACCCCGGGGTGCAAGCGCCGAGCAGATGGCGCCACCCGCAGGGACGGGCTGGGGAGGCAGGGGAGGAACGTGGCTATGGGCGGCCATCGCCAGACGCTTCACTTTTGATAGCTACCAGCGCTTTACCATCAAGCGCCAGGTGCCAATTTCTATCAAAACCTGGCGCCCACACCCCGCCAAGCGGTCGTTGGCGTGCGTCGGCAGTGTCCTACCCCCGCGCTCGCCCGCCACCGGTAGACGCTGCCGCGCAGGAGCAGCACAGTCGCAGGGCAGCACTGTTGCTGCGCCCCCTCCTCCGCTGGACTCCCCGCCATGCCACCACACGCGTACCGCTCTCTGAGCACACCGCCCTCCCTCGCCACAACGCCGGTCACCGGGTGCAAGGACCATGGCCATGGCTGACCTCTGGCAGGAGATCGCCAGCACGGTGGCCTCGGAATTCTCGGACGTGCCCGATGCGGCACAGGCCACGCGCATCGTGGTGCGCCTGGCCATGGCAGCGCTGCTGGGCGGGCTGCTGGGTTGGGAACGCGAACACGCGGGCAAGGCCGCCGGCGTGCGCACGCACATGCTGGTGGCCATGGGCGCGGCCCTGTTCGTGCTGGTGGCGCAGCAGGCTGGCATTGAAGCGGCAGACAACAGCCGCGTGCTGCAGGGCATCATCGCGGGCGTGGGGTTTCTGGGCGCGGGCACCATCCTCAAGGGCGATGCCGAAAGCCAGGTCAAGGGCCTGACCACAGCCGCTGGCATCTGGCTCACGGCCGCCATCGGCGTGGCCGCCGGGCTGGGCCGCGAAGCCACGGCGGTGCTGAGCACAGTGCTCGCGCTGGTGGTGCTGTGGGCCATTCCGATGCTGCACGACAAGGTGAGCCGCAACGCCGCCAACCACAAGTCGGACTGAGCCGAGGCAGCCCGCTGGCGCGGGCTGCGCTACACTTTTTGGCCCACCGACCCCCTGGCTGCGGCGCAGGCCCACGTGCCGCAGGCAGCCACATCTCGTTACCCCATGCACAGTCTTCCAGCGCAGCACCGCTGCCTTGGCGGCACAGCTCCTGCGCCGTTTGCCACCCTGCCACCCGCCACCGCCTGCAGCCTTCCTGTGGCGGTACAACCATGACGCGGACGAGCGACACCGAGGCTCAGCCTGCGGCATCTGCAGCCGCGGCCACAACTGCGACTGCGACGGCCACCACAGCGCAGGCGGCAGCCTCGGGCAACCTGCGCGGCATCGTCGCCATGGTCGCGGCGGTGGGGTGTTTTTCGCTGATGGACGCCCTGCTCAAGACCCTGTCGGCCAGCTACCCCGCCATGCAGGTGGCGGCGCTGCGCGGCTGGGCTGCGTTGCCGCTGGTGGCGCTGTATGTGCTGTGGCGCGGCGAGGTGCGGGGCTTGCTCAAGGTGCGCTGGCCGCTGCACCTGCTGCGTGGCGTGCTCAACGTGACCATGCTGGGCCTGTTCACCTACGCACTCAAGGAACTGGGCCTGGCCGAGGCCTACACGCTGTTTTTCATCGCCCCGTTACTGATCACGGCGCTGTCCACCGTGGTACTGGGCGAGAAGGTACGCGCCGCCCACTGGGTGGCTATCGTGCTGGGCATGGTGGGCGTGGTGGTGGCCCTGCGGCCCAGCCAGGACGCATTTTTCACGCTGGGCGCGCTGGCGGTGCTGGGCGCAGCGTGTGGATACGCCGTGTCGGCCATCACGGGGCGCGTGCTCAGCCGCACGGACTCCAGCGCCAGCCTGGTCTTCTGGACCACCGCCTTGCTGGCGCTGGGCGCGGGCACGCTGGCCTGGCCGGGCTGGGTGGGTGTGGCGCAGGCGCACTGGCCGCTGGTGGCAGGCCTGGCGGTCACGGGGTTTCTGGGGCAGCTGGCGATCACCGAGGCGTTCCGGCACGGGCAGGCGTCGGTGGTGGCACCGTTTGAATACACGGCCCTGGCCTGGGGTATGGGGCTCGACTGGGTGCTGTGGCAGGCCGTGCCGGGGGTTTCCACATTGCTGGGCGGCGCGATCATCATCGGCAGCGGGTTGTATCTGGTGCGGCAGGAGCGGACGCAGGCGGTGGTGCCTCCATGAGCAGGACTCCCCCCTGAGTCGCTGCGCGCCTTCCCCCCAGGGGGACGACGCTCTCGCTGCGGGGCGGCCCTTGCTTGGCGTCCCTCGCCTGGGCCGCGCCAGTTTCAAGGGCTACGGGTGGCGGCCACGGCCCGCGCGGTGGCACGGCATGGTCTTACACCCCGGTACGCGTGCGCGCAGTGCAATAGGAGGTCCATCACATCGGCACCACCAAAAAGGAATTCACCATGACCCAGCACGCCACCATTGCAGGCCACGTTACCTACACCCCGGGTGACGGAGCGCCGTTGACCATTCCGAAAGGCCCCGTGGAGCTGGAGCCTTCCAAAGACAGCACCACCTTGAGCTGGACCGCAGACAACGATGCCGTGGGCTCCGCCGCGATCCCGAAGGACCAGTTCAACCAGTATGTGCGCGAGGGAAAAATCCGCATCCAGAACTGAGCGGCCAGCATCGATACTATGAAATTGATAGCACCCAGCGCTTTATGATCAAGCGCCAGAGCCTTATTTCATGCGATATTCACGATGCAAGCCGAAGACATCCTTCATTTCTGGTTCGAAGAACTCACCCCCGCCCAGCACTTTGCACAAGAGGACGCCATCGACGCGATGATCCGTGTCCGCTTCGGTGCCACCTGGCAGGCAGCGCGGCAGTGCGAGTTGTGGAGCTGCCGCGGCACGCCCCAAGGCCGCCTGGCGGAAATCCTGGTGCTGGACCAGTTCTCGCGCAACATCCACCGGGGCACGCCGCTTGCGTTTGCGCAAGACGCCCAGGCGCTGGCCCTGGCGCAGGAGCTGGTGGCCGGGCAGCACGACAAGGCACTGGCCCCCACCGAACGCGCCTTTGCCTACATGCCCTACATGCACAGCGAGTCAGCCGCCATCCATGCGCAGGCGATGGTGCTGTTTGACCAGCCGGGGCTGGAAAACAACCTGAAGTTCGAGGTGGCGCACCGCGACATCATTGCGCGCTTCGGGCGCTACCCGCACCGCAACGCCGTGCTGGGGCGCACGTCCACGGCGCAGGAGCTGGCCTTCCTCGCGCAGCCCGGATCGTCCTTCTGAGCCTGCCGGTCCTTGCCGGTCAGATCGGCCGGGTCAGGTACACCGCCTCGCGGCCCACGATGGGCTCGCGCGTGGGCATCATCACCGTGCAGTCGTCGCACAGCGCGCGGATCTCGTGCGGGCCGTCGGTGGCGATGAGTTCGCCCTGGGCAAACACCTCAAAGCCCTGCACAGGCCGTGTGAAGCGGAAGTCCGGCGTGCGCACCATGCAAGTCTCCAGCAGTTCATAGCGGCGCTGCGGGCCTGGCGCTGGGCGGTTGGCAGCGGCTTCGACCAGACCGAAGTGCGCCAGAAAATCCAGCGCCACGGCCGTGGCCACGTCGGCCGCCGACTGGCGGAAATGCTGGCCACACTCCACCACCAAAGCCACCCCATCGCTCTCAGCCAGCCCATGGCGGCCGTGCTGGATGAGCGGAGTGCCCGAGCCCAGCCCGCTGGGCATCACCAGGTGCACCGGCGGACTGCCAATGGCCAGCGCCACCTGCGCATTGCGCGGATAGGCGGGGTACACCCAGAAAGGCTGCACATCCTGGCTGGTGGAGTGGATGTCCAGGATGTGATCGGCCGCAGCCACCACCGGGCGCAACGCACGGGCGCGGTCCAGCTCGGGGCTTGCGGCCGTGCCGTCCAGTTCACCGGCGGACCAGATGCGGTTGAGGTTGTGCACCAGCTGGCGGCTTTCAAACGGACGGGTCGGGTCAAACGATGCATACGCCGCCACGTTGGCAAAGCTGATGGTCAGCGTGCCAATCCGCGGGCGCACGCCCGTGTCCAGCAGGTGCGTGGCCGCCACCATGCCGCAGATCTCGTTGCCATGCGTGAGCGCATTGATGAGCACGTGGGGGCCTGGCTGGCCCGATTCAAAACGGTGCACGTAGTCGATGCCCACATTGCCCTGGCGGTAGGCAGACAGGTCGCGGGGAAGAACTTCGAAAACGGGAGAGTTTTGCGTCATGGCGGGCAATTAGTAAGACAACACATCATTCTCTGCGCAAAGCAAAAACCACATGGCGCGCGGTGTACGATGCCCCGCCCGTTGTTCCACCGCCCTGCCGCACCATGCCCACTGCCCGACTTTGCCCGCTGGCCGATGTGGCCGCCCGACTGCCCGCCGACAGCTGGATCGCCCAGCGACTTGCAGAGGACCCGGATGCGTTGACCACGGAAACCGTGCTCTGCATCACCGGCGATGCGCAGGTGCCCGAGCTGCACCTGGATGCGCCCCTGGCCAGTGGCAGCCCGCTGCGGGCGCTGCTGCAGGACGGCAACAACACCAACCAAGCTCCCACGGGCCAGCCCTTTCTGATCCTGATCGAAGGCCATCTGCAGATCGACGGCGCGCTCACCTGCGACGACACCGATGGCGCCACGCACCTGGTCGTACTGGGCGACGCGCGCATGCACAACGCCGTGGTGGGCGGCCAGCTGCTTTATGTGCAGGGCGCGCTGCAAGTGGCCGACCTGCTGTGGGGCGACTACAACCACGGCGGGCTCACCGTGCGTGGCGGGCTTACGGCGCGGGCGGCACTGTTCACGGATGAATACCACGTAGACATCACCGGGCCGGAGCAGGTGGAGTTCCTCATGGACGAGGTGCGCGGCGTGCCGCACCTGGCGGAGTTCTCCAGCGAAATCGTAGGCATCGTGTTCCCGCCTGAGTTCCATGACGGCATCGACGATGGCGAAAGCGGCGTCAGCTACGTGCTGGACCGCGCCCGCGTGGTGGCCGCCGTGCGCGCGGGCGAGAACGCCACGCGCAGCAGCGCCGAGATCCACGCGCTGATGCCCCTGGAGGCAGACCTGTTCGCCGATGAGGCCATCAGCGTGCGCAACATCCTGGCCGCCGTGCACACGCCCGTGATCGGCCCCAAGGAGCACACGGCCACCGGGTGGTTTCAGCAGACTGATTTTTCGCTGTGCCAGCGGCATGTGGACGCCGATGGCGACCAGCGCGATGACAACGTGTTCATCACCGTCTGGAAGACCTGGGACTTTTACCTCTCGGTGGCGCAGGTGCCCGAACGCCAAGGGCTGCTGGCGCGCCTGGCCGCCGCCGTGCGGGGCCGCAAGGTGCCCACCACCGCGCAGCTCACGCTGGTGTACCGCGGCTATAGCGACGGCGAGCCCGGCGAATGGCTGCCCCTGGCACCCGACACCGCCCCCGAAGCCTGGCAGGCCTGCACGCTGGCCTGGCGCGGCGTGTTGGACTACCTGCGCAAGGCCGTGGGCCAGCACCGCGCCCGCTACCCGCTGTACCAGCGCCTGGTAGCCGAGCTGACCGCAGAGCGCATCGAAGAATTCACCACCCTGCCTGTGTTCACCGAGCGCTACAACGACTGGTGGGACAGCGACAAGAACGGCTGGTGGGAAGGCGACGTGTGGGTGGGCGCACGCCAGCCCTGCATGCACGAAGGCGAGCCTTGGGGCCGCGCCCTCAAGCTCAGCTGGGAAAACGGCGACGAAGCCCCCGGCGACGAAGACGACAACGCCCACAGCGCCTACCAGATCAACGTGGAAGCCGCGCTGGACGGGCCAGCCGTGGTGGAGTTCACCTATGCGCAGCGCCAGAGCGATGCCCGCGCCACCCTGCCCCGCAGCGCCGCCGACCATATAACGCGGCTGCTGCGTTTTTACGGTGCGGTCCAATTGCGCGTTCGCGATCAGCACGAACAGGAGCAGGCCCACCAGGCCGAGGCGCGGCGCATCGAAGCCGCCGTGCACCTGCTGGCCACGCCCCCGCTGGCGCCCGACCTGCCCGATGCAGCGGTCTTCCCTGTCGAGCTGATGACGCTGTCCGACCAATGGCAGGCCGATGGTCAAAGCTATGTGGCCGCCATCCGAGCGCACCAGCTCGCTCTGGATGCGGCCGAGGTGCAGAAAGGCAACGGCGATACCGAAGAAGAACAAGAAGAAGAAAACGAAGACAGCGACCTGCCCTCCGACCCGCGCAAGGCGGCCGCAGCCACCGTGCTGCAGCTGGCCCGCGTGGTCAACACCCACGCCGACGAAGACCTGGCCGATCGCTTTCGCCAGCGCTTTGCATTTGCCCCCGACGCCTTCGTGCGGCACGCCGCCGATGCGGGCCGCTTCATCGGCCCGGTGTTCGCGCTGGACGACGGCCGCGTGCTGGCGCGCATCGGCGCCCCCTACGACAACATGGCGCACTGGGTGGCCCTGCAGGGCCTGCGGCACATCCCCTTGCCCGCACTGCGCGGCCTCGGCCGCTCGCCCAACCGGCGCTGCTTTGCGCAAAGCGACGGCCAGCATGTCACCACGCACGATGGTTTTGACGGCCCCATCATCGCCCGCTTTGCACTGCCCCAGGGCAACGAAGCACTGCCAGCTCAGGTGGTGGTATCGCCCGGCCCCCTGGGCCAGCTCTGCGACGAGCTGATCCCCTTCAACGACGGCCAGCGTGTGCTGCTGCGCAACCCCACGGGCGTCTATCTGTTGCACGCCGAGGGTGCCGAGGAAGCCAGCAGCCCCGTGCAGCGCATCCACCCGCAAACCTTTGACGAAGACGGCCCCTACACCTGGCCCAAGAACCAGCAGGACGAATCGGTGAACGGCGCCGAGGTCACGATGCTGGCGCTCGACATGCTGCACATGGCCCTGTCACCGGACGAGCGCTACATCGCCGTGGGCGACCAGGACAGCGTGCACATCCTGCTGAACGCCCGAGGCCAGGTGGTGCGCCGCTACGAGCCCCTGTCGTCCTACCCGCACCACACCACCTTTTCACACGACGGCACGCAGCTGCTTGCCAACTCCTGCCACTTCTACGGGGGCTGCACGCTGGCCGCGCCAGTGAGTGCAGCGTTGCCAGACCTCGCGGCAGACAGTGGAGAAGAAGCAACACACGAAGCCCCGGCCATCAACACCCAGTGGCGCGTGTATGCATCTGCCACCCTGCCGGACATGGTGGTGCTGGGCGATGCCAATGGCTACCTGCACGGCATCAGCGACGACGGGCGCCCGCTGTGGCGCCACCACATCGGCAGCACCATCAGTGCCATGGACATGTCGCCCGACGGCAGCACGCTGTGGGCCGCCAGCTACGGCGGCTACCTGGTGCACCTGGAGCGCGTGGAGACGGGGATGGACCCGTATTCCATCGGCACATCGCCGTATGCGGAGGTGCGGCGGTGGATCTTCTGGAGCGATGAAACCGGGCCGTTGCGGTGGTAGGCGATGTGACCGTACTCGTCGGAAGTTAACGCTGCCTTGGGCGTGGCCATTGAACGTGGACTAGGTCGGAGATGCACCGGACTCCCACCCTCCCCCCAGTGCTTTGAAGATGGCCACTGCCGAACGGGCAGATTCCGTCTGCGCCTGTACACGCGCATCGGCAGCCCGGAGCAAGGTCTCATCGGCGTGCAAGACTTCGATCAAGCTGACAACGCCTTTTTGGTAGGCCGAGAACGACGCTGCGCGAGCGCGACCCAGCGAATCGACACCGGCCTTCAACACCAAAACTTGCTCCTGGCGCCTGGAAAACGCGGAGAGCGAGTTTTCCACATCTTCCGTGGCCCGCAGCGCCGCCAATCGGTAGGCGGCCAGCATCTCTGCCTCCTGGCCCTTGGCCTGCTCTATCTGCGCATTGATGCGCGCGAAGTCGAAAAGACGCCAGCGCAGCCCGAGCACGCCTGTGGCCTGGCTGGCGCCGCCCGAGAACAGGCTGCCGCTGGACACAGACGTTGCACTCCCCACCAGGCCGCTGAGAGAGAGTTTGGGGTAGTACTCGGAGATGGCGGCGCCAATGCGCGCATTGGATGCAGCCAAGCGGCGCTCCGCAGCGATGAGGTCCGGCCTGCGCCTGAGCAGCTCGCTCGGCGAGCCCGTCGCAATTCCTTGGGGAGTTGCCGGAATGCCGCCCGGCGCGGTCAGTTCTGCGCGGTGGGTGCCCGGGGGAGTTCCCAGGATGACATCCATGGCGTTCATTACCGTGTCCAAGGAAGCGTCCAGCACCGGGATCGCTGCTTGCGCCTGCGAGAGCGCCCCCTCCGCCTGGCTCACCTGGAGCTCTGCCGCAAGACCCTTACTGTGCAGCAGCCTGACGTTGGACAGCAGGTCGTGTTGCGTCTGCACCTGCTGGCGGGCCACGTCTCGGCGGGCCTGCAGGCCGCGAATCGTGATGTAGATATCTGCGGTCTGTGCCGCCACGGCCAATCGGGTGGCAACAGCACCAGCCTCCGAAGACTGGTATTCGGCGGTGGCCGCCTCCCGCCCCCGGCGCAGGCCGCCAAACACATCCAGCTCCCAGCTTGCGCCCAGGTTTGCCTCGTAAGCGCTGCCATACCGGTCAAAACCCGGCGTCGAACTCAAGACCTGTCCCAAGGGTGTTTGCGTGGACTGATAGGCCCGCGCAGCCTGGCCCGACACGGCTGCGGACGGCAACAGTGCGGCGTCGGCCGCGCCCAGCCCCGCACGCGCCTGGGCGACCCGTGCAGCGGCTTGCGCCAGATCGAGGTTTTGCGCCAGCGCGAGCGACACGAATCGCGTGAGTTGAGGATCGCCAAACGCAGACCACCAGGAGGCCAGTTCGGCGGCGGCCTTCTCTGGCTGTTGATTGCTGCCGGGCTGATCCTGGTAATGCCCAGGCAGGGAAATCTCGGGCCGGACATAGTCCGGCCCCACGGCGCAGCCGGCGGAGAGGCTGGCCACAAGAAGGGCGGCGAGTGTGCGTTTGGGCAGCATGGTTTTTTCGGTCATGGTTCAATTGAATTGTGACCATAATACCAAATGGTCACTCGTTGTCTAGTCACCAAGACTGGCGTAAGCTTTGCCCATGACCAAAACAAGCCATCCCACCGCCGCAGGCCGGGGCCCTGCGGACCACGAGGTGCGAAACCAGATCGTGACCGCCGCCACCGAGCACTTCAGCCGCTACGGCTACGAAAAAACCACCGTGTCCGACCTGGCCAAGGAGATCGGTTTTTCCAAAGCCTACATCTACAAGTTCTTCGAATCCAAGCAGGCCATCGGCGAGATGATTTGCGCCAACTGCCTGAGCGATATCGAGAGCGAGGTCCGGGCGGCCGTGGCCCAGGCCGATCGGCCACCCGAGAAGCTGCGGCGCATGTTCAAAGCCATTGTGGAGTCGAGCCTGCGTCTCTTTTTCCAGGACAGAAAGCTCTACGAGATCGCCACCTCTGCGGCAACCGAACGCTGGCAGTCCACCATCGTGTACGAGGAGCGCCTGCAGGCGCTGTTGCGGGATGTTTTACAGGAAGGCCGGCAGACCGGCGACTTCGAGCGCAAGACGCCGCTGGATGAAACCACTGCAGCCATCCACCTGGTGATGCGCCCCTACCTCAATCCGCTGATCCTGCAGCACAGCCTGGACTACGCCAACGAGGCGCCCACCCAGTTGTCCAGCCTGGTCCTGCGCAGCCTGTCCCCATGAGCGAAAGTTTATTTGTGACTATTGACTAATTTGGTCACAAGAATCACAATGAAAGTCCCGATCCATCTGCACAAGGGACTTTCATGCTTCGGCCTCGCCTCGCCACTCTGTTTCTCATTTCTGCCTTGCCGTTGGCGCTGGTCGCCTGCGGCGAAAAGGCTTCTTCCGATCCACGCACCGAAGCGCCGCTGGTGCGCGCAGCCATTGTTCAAGAGGCCGCAGCTGCCTCCAGGGCGTTCACGGGTACCGTAGCGGCCCGGGTGCAGAGCGACCTGGGCTTTCGCGTCTCGGGCAAGGTGCTGGAACGGCTGGTGGATGCGGGGCAGACCGTCAAACGCGGGCAGCTGCTCATGCGCATCGATGCGGTCGATCTGAAACTGGCCGCCCATGCGCAGCAAGAGGCTGTGGCCGCTGCGCGTGCCCGTGCTCGCCAGACGGCGGACGATGAAGCACGGTACCGCGACCTGCGCGGCACAGGCGCTATCTCCGCTGCGGCCTATGACCAGGTGAAGGCGGCTGCAGACGCAGCCCAGGCGCAGCTCAGTGCGGCCGAAGCCCAGGCGGATGTATCCCGCAATGCAAGCCGTTATGCCGAGCTGGTGGCAGACGGCGACGGCGTCGTCGTGGAAACGCTGGCCGAACCCGGACAGGTGGTGAGCGCCGGGCAACCGGTAGTCCGCCTGGCCCATGCAGGCCGCCGCGAAGCGCTCGTGCAGCTGCCGGAGACTTTGCGCCCCGCCATAGGGTCGCAGGCACAAGCCACCTTGTTTGGCAAGGAGGAGGCCGCCGTCTCGGCAAAGCTGCGACAGCTTTCCAGCTCGGCAGACCGGGTGACGCGCACCTTCGAGGCCCGCTATGTGCTCGAAGGGGATTTGGCCAACGCGCCCCTGGGCACCACGGTGGTGGTTCGCATTCCGGACGAAAAGTCCTCTGCGGCGGCGGGCCTGCAAGTGCCCATCGGCGCCTTGTTCGATGCGGGCAAGGGCCCAGGAGTTTGGGTGCTTCGCGGTGAACCGGCCAAGGTTGCCTGGCAGCCGGTGGCCGTCCAGCGCCTGGACGATGCAGGCGCCTACGTGACGGGCCACATCAAGCCCGGGGAGCGAATCGTCGCACTGGGTGCGCACCTGTTGCGCGAAGGCGAGCAGGTCCGGCTGGCAGATCTTGCGGCAGCTGCTCCGAAGGAAGGAGCACGTCCGTGAGCGAAGGCCGTTTGAACCTGTCGGCGCTCGCAGTGCGCGAGCGCGCCATCACCCTGTTCCTGATCCTCCTGATCTCTGCAGCAGGCATTCTCGCGTTCGCCAAACTCGGGCGCGCTGAAGACCCGCCTTTCACCATCAAGCAGATGACGATCGTTACGGCGTGGCCTGGCGCCACGGCCCAGGAGATGCAGGATCAGGTTGCAGAACCCCTGGAAAAGCGCATGCAGGAATTGCGCTGGTACGACCGCACAGAAACCTTCACCCGCCCCGGCCTGGCTTTCACCATGGTGTCGCTGCTGGACAGCGCACCGCCGTCGCAAGTGCAGGAGGAGTTCTACCAGGCACGCAAGAAGATCAGCGACGAGGCGAGGAAACTGCCTGCTGGCGTCATCGGCCCTATGGTCAACGACGAATATGCAGATGTGACCTTTGCGCTCTTCGCCCTCAAGGCCAAGGGTGAACCCCAAAGACAGTTGGTCCGCGACGCGGAAGGGTTGCGCCAGCAACTGCTGCATGTGGCGGGCGTCAAGAAAGTCAACATCATTGGGGAACGACCCGAGCGGATCTACGTCTCGTTCTCCCATGATCGCCTGGCCACGCTGGGCGTGGCGCCGCAGGACATTTTTGCCGCGCTCAACAGCCAGAACGTGCTGACGCCCGCAGGCTCCATCGAAACCAAGGGACCACAGGTTTTCCTGCGTGTGGATGGCGCGTTCGACACGCAGGAGAAGATCCGGCAGACCCCGATCATCGCGCAGGGGCGGACACTGAAGCTGTCGGATGTGGCGACTATCGAGCGCGGCTATGAAGACCCCGCAACCTTCCTGGTGCGCAACGGCGGCGAGCCAGCCCTGCTGCTGGGCGTCGTGATGCGCGACGACTGGAACGGGCTCGATCTGGGCAAAGCGCTGGAGGCCGAGGTCACCAAGATCAATGCAGAACTCCCCATGGGCATGACGCTGACCAAGGTGACCGACCAGGCCGTCAACATCAGCTCGGCAGTGGACGAGTTCATGGTCAAGTTTTTTGTCGCCCTGCTCGTCGTGATGGTGGTCTTCTTTGTCAGCATGGGCTGGCGTGTGGGCATCGTCGTGGCAGCCGCCGTGCCGTTGACGCTGGCGGCGGTGTTCGTGATCATGGCCGCCTCTGGCAAGAACTTTGACCGGATCACGCTGGGCTCACTCATCCTGGCCCTGGGCCTGCTGGTGGACGACGCCATCATTGCCATTGAAATGATGGTGGTGAAGATGGAAGAAGGCTACAGCCGTGTGGCGGCCTCGGCCTACGCCTGGAGCCATACGGCAGCCCCCATGCTTTCGGGCACCCTGGTCACAGCCATTGGCTTCATGCCGAATGGTTTCGCACGCTCCACGGCGGGTGAATACACCAGCAACATGTTCTGGATCGTAGGCATTGCATTGATTGCGTCGTGGGTGGTGGCGGTGGTTTTTACGCCTTACCTGGGCGTCAAGCTGTTGCCTGACCTCAAAAAGGTCGAAGGCGGACACGACGCCATTTACGACACACCGCGCTACAACCAGTTCCGCCAGCTGCTTGGCCGCGTCATTGCGCGCAAATGGATTGTTGCAGCCTCCGTCGTCATCCTGTTTGTGGTGTCGGTGCTGGGGATGGCGCTGGTCAAGAAGCAGTTCTTCCCCACGTCCGACCGGCCGGAAGTGCTGGTCGAGGTGCAGATGCCCTATGGCACGTCCATCGAACAAACCAGCGCTGCGACGGCCAAGGTGGAGGCTTGGCTGGCCAAGCAGGAGGAGGCCAAGGTCGTGACCGCCTACATCGGCCAGGGTGCCCCGCGCTTTTTCCTGGCCATGTCGCCCGAGCTGCCGGACCCGTCGTTCGCCAAGATCGTGGTGCTCACCGGCAATGACAAGGAACGGGAAGAGCTCAAATTCAGACTGCGCCATGCGGTGGCAGATGGCCTGGCGCCCGAGGCACGGGTGCGTGTCACGCAAATCGTGTTTGGCCCGCCTTCGCCCTTCCCCGTGGCTTACCGCGTCATGGGGCCCGATCTGGACAAGCTGCGCGAGATTTCCGCCGAGGTCGAGGCGGTACTGCAGGCCAGCCCGATGATGCGCACCGTCAACACGGACTGGGGCCCGCGTGTTCCGACCTTGCATTTCACACTCGACCAGGACCGCCTGAGCGCCGTGGGACTCAGCTCCAGCTCGGTGGCGATGCAGCTGCAGTTCCTGCTGAGCGGAGCCCCGTTGACGGAGGTGCGCGAGGATATCCGCTCGGTGCAAGTGACGGGCCGGGCCGCCGGCGATGTCCGTCTCGACCCTGCGAAGATTTTGGGCCTGTCGCTGGTGGGATCGAGCGGGCAGCGCATTCCGCTGTCGCAGGTGGGCAAGGTCGATGTGCGCATGGAAGATCCCATCCTGCGTCGGCGTGACCGCACGCCGACGATCACGGTGCGTGGCGACATTGCCGAAGGTTTGCAGCCTCCGGACGTATCCACGGCCATCACCCAGCAACTGAAGCCCCTCATGGACAAGCTGCCTGGCGGCTACCGCATCGTGGAAGCAGGCTCTATCGAGGAAGCCGGCAAGGCGACGGTCGCCATGCTGCCAATCTTCCCGATCATGCTGGCAGCCACCCTGCTCATCATCATCCTGCAGGTTCGCTCCATCTCAGGGATGGTCATGGTCTTCCTGACCAGCCCGCTGGGCCTGATCGGCGTGGTGCCGACACTGCTGTTGTTTCAACAGCCCTTTGGCATCAATGCGCTGGTTGGCCTGATCGCCTTGTCCGGCATTCTGATGCGCAACACGCTCATCCTGATCGGGCAGATCCGAGAAAACGAAGACGCCGGACTCGACCCATTCCGCGCCGTGGTGGAAGCCACCGTGCAACGTGCCCGCCCGGTGATCCTCACCGCCCTGGCCGCGATCCTGGCGTTCATCCCGCTGACGCACTCCGTGTTCTGGGGAACGTTGGCCTACACCTTGATCGGCGGCACGCTGGCCGGCACGGTACTGACGCTCGTGTTCCTGCCCGCGATGTATTCGATCTGGTTCGGCATCCGGCCCGTTCGCTCAGCCCCCGCATCCATCTGATTCCCCTTGCGAATCTCACTATCAAAGGAACTGCCATGTCGAAATCCAAAGTTGTCGTTGTTACCGGCGTGTCCTCGGGCATCGGTCGTGCTGCCGCCATGAAGTTTGCCGAACAGGGCTGCCGGGTCTTCGGCACCGTGCGCAACAGCGCCAAAGCGCACGCCATTCCCAACGTGACGCTCGTTGAGATGGACATCCGCGACGAAATGTCCGTTGAAAGCGGCATCCAGACCATCATCGCGCAAGCCCAACGCATCGACGTGCTGGTCAACAGTGCGGGGGTGACGCTGCTGGGCGCTGCGGAAGAAACATCTGTGGAGGAGGCTCAGAAGCTGTTTGACACGAACCTCTTCGGCGTCTTGCGCGTGATCAAGGCAGTGTTGCCGCACATGCGCGGGCAGCGCTCTGGCCGCATCGTCAATGTGAGTTCGGTGCTCGGATTTTTGCCCGCGCCCTACATGGCTCTCTATTCGGCGTCCAAGCACGCCGTTGAAGGGCTGGCTGAAACGCTGGACCACGAAGTGCGCCAATTCGGTATCCGCGTCTCGCTGGTCGAGCCCTCCTTCACCAAGACCAACCTGGATCTGAACGCGCCCCAAACGGTGGCCCGGATTGCTGACTACAGCAAGGAGCTGGACGTCGTGTCGCAAGCGATCCAGAGCAACGTGCAGAAGGCGCCCCCGCCCCAGGGCGTGGCCGACACCATCGTCCGTGCCGCGCTGGGGACTTGGAAAATGCGCCACACACCCAAGGGTGAGGCGTCGATGCTGGCCAAACTGCGCCGCTTCATGCCGGCAGGCCCTGTCGGGAAGGGCTTGCGCAAGTCATTCGGGCTTGCGTGACGGCTCATGCCGGTACCCCATACAACCACCGCAGGTCTCGCCCCCGCAAGGGCGGCCGCAGATGGAGTACCGAATTACGCAACGGGAGACAAGCATGAATGACGATCAAAAGGCATTGGTCTGGGCCCTTCAGCAGTCGAAAGCGGCTCAACGCATGCGTGATGGCGGTGGCGGGCCTGGGCACGCGCGGGCGGAGCAGATGGAGGGGATGAATGGACAGGACCTTCAGGAATCCATGCGTCCCTTTCGTCGGCGGGCGCAGCAAATCACACATCGCCTCTCAAAAATGCGGCCCAGGCCCCTCCTCTGCGAGCGCATCCTGCGCATTGCGCAGCGGGCAGACCTTGAGCGACAAACAACCGCAGCCAATGCATCCATCCAGTTGGTCGCGCAGCGCCGTCAGCGTGCGGATGCGCTCGTCCAGGTCATCGCGCCAGCGGGCAGACAGGCGGCGCCAGTCGGCCACCGTGGGCGTGCGCCCGGCGGGCAGCGCCTTCAAGGCCTCGGCGATGGCGGCCAGCGGCACGCCCATGCGCTGCGCCACCTTGATCACCGCCACGCGGCGCAGCACGGAGCGCGGGTAGCGCCGCTGGTTCCCCGCATTGCGCACACTGGCGATCAGCCCGCGCGATTCATAAAAATGCAGGGCCGACACGGCCAGCCCGCTGCGGCTGGCAACCTCGCCCACCGACAGCTCGGATTTTTCGCACAGCTCGGACGTATCAGTCTGCGCGTCCGCTACCACGCGGGCAACGGGAATGCGAGGCTTGCCTGGTTTCACAACAGCTTCTGCAAGGGCTTTCTTCACGGCGATTGACCTCAATTTAACTTGAGGTTTGATACTAACCCACGAAGCCCTTGCAACCGCCGCCGATGCCGCTGCGACTGCGGTCGCCCAGGCTTTCCGGCAATTCCACCTTGGGTTTCACCTTCACATCCCCTTTCAGGATTTCTGCACCATGCGCCTTGATACCGCAACAACCCAGCACCCCGCCACGGCAACTTCCACGCTGCGCTTCATCAACCCGCCGGGCCTGTACGACCCGCGTGCCAATGGCTACACCCATGTGGTGGTGGCGCCCGCCCCGGCACGCACTGTCTTTGTGGCGGGCCAAGGTGGCGAGAACGCGGCGGGCCAGCTGTCTGCCGACTTTGGCGAGCAGCTGCGCCAGGCGTTCACCAACCTGCGTATCGCATTGGCAGGCGCGGGGGCCAGCGTGCACGATGTGGCAAAGCTCACCGTGCTGGTGGTGGACCACACCGAGCAGCGGCTGGCGCTGTTCAGCCAGGCGGTGCGCAGCCTGTGGCCCGATGGGGCGGCACCAGCCTGCACGCTGATCCCGGTGCCCCGGCTGGCGCTCGACGGCATGCTGATTGAAATCGAGGCCGCAGCAGTGATGCAGGCATGAGCTGTGCATGCACACCACCCCAGGCAACCACTGTCCCCAAGATGCGCACTCCACCGTACTCCCGCTCTGCATCCACCACACCGCCCAGCACGCCCCGCGCAGAGGCGCCAGGCCTCAGCACGCCGGTGCTGCTGCTCATGGCCGTGGCCTGCGGGTTGTGCGCGGGCAGCAATTACTTCAACCAGCCCCTTCTGCACTCCATTGCCACGCAGTTGCAGGTGCGTGACGCCTCGGCGGCGCTCATCGTCACGCTGGCGCAGGTGGCCTACGCGGCGGGTTTGTTGTTTTTGGTGCCGCTGGGTGACATGCTGGAGCGGCGGCGGCTCATCACCACGCTGATGTTGCTGGCGGCCCTGGGGCGGTTCACCAGCGGGTTTGCGGGCAGCTACACCCTGCTGGCGCTGGGCACGGTGCTGACGGGGCTGTTCTCGGTGGCTGCGCAGGTGCTGGTGCCGTTGGCGGCCACGCTGGCTGCGCCGGGCCGCAGTGGGCGCGCGGTGGGGCTGGTGATGAGCGGGCTGCTTGTAGGCATTCTGGCGGCGCGCAGTGTGGCAGGACTGCTGTCTGAACTGGGTGGCTGGACGCTGGTGTACCGCGTGGCGGGCGTGGCCATGGTGGCCGTGGCGCTGGCGCTGTGGTGGGCAATGCCCCGCTCGCGAAACGCTGGGCGGGCCCAGGGGTATGGCCAGGTGCTGCGCTCTCTGGGCACGCTGGCCCTGCGCCACCCTCGGCTGCGCAGCCGGGCCTTGCTGGGTGGGCTGTCGTTTGCGTCGGTCAGCGTGTTGTTCTCCACCATGGCGCTGTTGCTGGCGGGGCCTGCCCACCGCCTGGGCGATGCGGGCATCGGCCTGGTGGGGCTGGCGGGCGTGGCCGGTGCGCTCATGGCCAATGTGGCGGGCCGCATGGCCGACCGTGGTCAGGCCCAGGTGGCCACGGCCGTTTCGGTGGGGTTGCTGCTGCTGGGCTGGGGCGCGCTCTGGCTGGGCGCCACCAGCCTGGTGTGGTTTGTAGTGGGCATGCTGGTGGTGGACCTGGCGCTGCAGGGCGTGCACATCAGCAATCAGAACGTGATCTACCGGCTGGACCCCACGGCCCGTGCGCGCATCAACGCGGTGTACATGACCAGTTACTTCACCGGCGCGGCCAGCGGGTCGGCGCTCGGGTCTGTGGCCTGGCTGTGGGGCGGTTGGGGCGCCACCTGTGCGCTGGGTGGGGGCATCGCGGTGCTCAACGCCCTGGCGCTGGCGCATGACCAGCGCCTGGCTCTGCGAGCGCATCCTGCGGCAGCGAACCCCGCTGCGGCGCAGCCCGCCATACGCTGAAAGGGGCCGGTTTGTGACGTACCATCCCGGCACGGTCCCATTCCGAGACCTTTACAGGAGGCACCATGGCCAAAGGCGAACAACGCAGCAACAAGATGGCAAAGAAACCCAAGAAGGACACTTCGCTGCCCAAGGAAAGCGGCGGCTCTGACCGCCCCATGCCACCGGTGACCGCCGTCATCCCGCGTGGCAAAGAGAAGAACAAGTAAGTCACCCAGCACCCGCAGGCCGTTGCGCTGAGGCGCGCATGCGCCAACAAGCCGTTTGCTATCATAAAAATAGCTGCCAGCGCTTTACCAATAAGCGCTGGCAGCTATTTTTTTCTTGAAATTCAGCCTTCATCCTCCACGGTGGCGGTGCCCACCAGCGCTGCACGGGCCAGCCAGTCGGTGTCGGGCTCGGGGCGCCCGAAGAGGTAGCCCTGGTACACGATGTCGGGTGCGCGTTGGCTCAGGAAATCCGCCTGGTCACGGGTCTCGACCCCTTCCGCCACCACGCGCAGGCCGAAGTGACGGGCCACCGACAGGATGCCTTCCACCAGCACGCCATCGTCGGCATTGGTGGGGGCGTCGCGCACAAAGGAGCGGTCGATCTTGATCTCCTGGATAGGCAGGCGCTTGAGATAGGCCAGCGACGAATAGCCCGTGCCGAAGTCGTCCAGCGACATGTCCACCCCCAGCGCCGCCAGCTCGCCCATCTTGGCCACGGCGTCGTCAAAGTCGTCGATCACCAGCCCTTCGGTCACCTCCAGCGTGAGCAGGCGCGGGTCGGCACCGCTGGCAGCCAGCATGGCGCGCAGCTGCGGCACAAAACCCGCCTGCCGGAACTGCCGGGCACTCAGGTTGACCGACAGCCGCAGTCGCCGCTCCTGAAACAATGGCTGCGCCAGCAGCGCGCAGGCATGGGAGAGTACCCAGCCGCCCAGGCTCACGATCAGGTCCGACTCTTCCGCCACGGGGATGAAAACGCCCGGCGCCACCAGACCGTCGCGCGGATGCTGCCAGCGCACCAGCACCTCAGCCCCGGTGATCTGGCCCAACACGTCCACCTGCGACTGCAGGTACAGCCGCAGCTCGCCCGCGCCGATGGCCTGGCGCAGCTCGCGCTCCACGCGAAAGCGCTGCTCGGCCGCCTCGCCCATGCCTTGCTCGAAGAAAGCCGCCCGCCCACCACCGGCCTGCTTGGCGCGGTGCAGCGCCGTGCCTGCACGGCGCAGGGCGTCGTGCGCAACATCATTGGCGCTTTGCGGGTAGAGCGTGATGCCCACGCTCGCACCCAGCTGGGCTTCTTCGGTGTCGTTGTCTTGCAGGTGCAGCGGCCGCAGCAGCGCTGTCTGCAGCTTTTCGGCAAAGGCCAGGGCACGCCGGCCCGCCAGCGAGGCATCGGCGCCCAGGCCGTGCAGCACCACGGCAAATTCGTCGCCCGCCACACGCACCAGCAGGCCCTGGGGGGGCAGTATCTCGGACAGGCGCAGCGCCACGGCGCACAGCAGGCGGTCGCCCATCTCGCTGCCGCGTGCATCGTTGAAGGTGGTGAAGCGGTCCAGGTCCAGCAGCAGCAGCGCGTGTTGCGTGGTGGGCGGGCGGCCCGCGCGGCCCTGCAGCGCAGACAGTCGCTCCATCAGCGTGAAGCGGTTGGGCAGGCTGGTGAGGCTGTCGAAATGCGCCAGGCGATGAATTTCCTGCGCTGCGCGCTTGCGCTCGGTGACGTCCTGCTTGAGCTCTACATAGTGGCTGATGTGGCCGTCGGGCTGGCGGATGGGGGCCACCACCACGGCCTCGGCAATCTCGGCGCCGTCCTTGCGGCGGTTGACCTGCTCGCCCGCCCAGCTCTCGCCGCGGGCCAGGGTGGCGCGCAGGCCGTCCCGCTGCGCGGGCGCCAGGCCATTGCTGGAATAGTCGGCCGATGCCTTGCCCACCACTTCATCGCGCTCATAACCCGTGCGGCGCACGAAGGCGTCATTCACGTACTCGATGTCTTCTTTCAGATCGGTAATAACGATGCTCTCGGGGCTCTGCTCCACCGCCCGCAGCAGCTTGCGCAGTGCAGCCTCGCTGGCAGCCAGGTTGGTGGCGGTCTGCTGCGCCTCCTGCACCCGGCTCATGTAGTTGCGGCGCGACAGCAGCGTGGCCGCTGCTGTCAGCACCAGAATGCCTGCCAGGTACACCGCACCGGCCACCCGGTTGGCCACCTGCACCGGCTTGAACATGCCCTGGATGTCGGCCCAGATGAACCCCAGGAACAGCAGCGCCGTGAGCCCCACCAGCGTCAGGGTGGCCCTGGCCCCCAGCAGCCAGCCGGCCAGTACGATGATCACCGGGTAGTTGAGCAGGTTGGGGCCGTTCACACCGCCATTGCGGGCCGCCACCAGCGACACCGATACCCACACGCCCCACACCAGCAGGTGGGCCGCCTGCGTCCAGCGCTGCTGGCGCGCCAGCCACAGCGCTGAGCCCCCCACCAAGCCCGCCACCAGATTGAGCGCCACACGCGCAGGCTGCACGGGGTCGTCAAACATCAGCAGCACGCCGATGACGCCACCGAGCAGCATAACGGCCCACCCTGCCACACGCACCAGATGGCGTGTGGTGGCGTCTTCGTGGTCGGGCAGCGGAACAGCGGGGGCTTCGGCCATGGCGACGGGGGTTGCAGGGGGGAAGGCCATCGTAACCGCAGCCTTAGAACCTGTTCAAGTTCTTACGGATCGGCTGCCTGCAAAACGCCAGCAGCGGCGGCCACGCAACGCCGACGGCGGGCATCCTGCGCGCCAGCTGGGATGCGCCGGGAACCCGGTCAGTCCGTGCCGTCGTCGCTGCCCGGCGCAGGCTCCCGCACACCAGAGCCCTTGCCTTTGGACTTGGCGCGCGCATCCTTCTTGGCCTGGCGCTTGGCGTCTTCGGCCAGGCCCGCAGCGCGCCAGGCTTCAAACTCGGTGGGCGTCTCCAGCGTGATGCGGCCCAGGATGGCGGTGCGGAAATCCGTCATCACGATCTCGGCCGTCTTTTGCAGGTTGACCTTGCCGCCGCCCAGCATGGCACCGCGTTTGCGGCCAATGGCTTCGAGCAGCTCTTCGTCGTGCATCGTTGCCACGGCCCCCTCGGGCAGGCCCAGTTTGTAGCGAGCCTCCAACAGTGGGGCGTAGTTTTTCTGCAGGCGGCGCAGCAGCTCCAACGCCACCAGCTCCTCGTCGTAGGCATTGCGGCCCACCGCGCCGCTGGCGGCCAGGTTGTAGCCGCTTTCGGGCACCACAATGCGCGGCCACAGCATGCCGGGCGTGTCCCACAGGTAGAAGTCGTCGGCCAGGGTGATGCGCTGTTCCAGCTTGGTGATGCCGGCCTCGTCGCCCGTCTTGGCCTGGCGCTTGTTGCTGAGCGTGTTGATGAGCGTGGACTTGCCCACGTTGGGCACGCCGCAGATCAGCACCCGCATGGGCTTGGCCATGCCGCCCCGGTTGGGCGACAGCAGGTGGCACGCGTCAATCAGCTTGCGCGTGGGGGCCGGGTCGGACGCATCGAGTGGCAAGGCGCGCGTGTCGCTCTGGGCGTTGTACCAGTCCACCCACTGCGCCGTGCGCTCGGGGTCGGCCACGTCCTGCTTGTTGAGCACCTTGAGCGTGGGCTTGTGGCCGGTGATCTCGGCCAGCAGCGGGTTGGCGCTGGAGCCGGGCAGGCGGGCGTCCAGCACCTCGATCACCACGTCAATGTCCTTGATGCGTTCGGTGATGGCTTTACGGGTCAGGTGCATGTGACCGGGGAACCACTGGATGGCCATGCGGGGGTACTTTCTTCTTGGTTCAACAGGTTCTAAGGGTGGCAAGGATAATCGCGGTCCCACTTGCCCTACGCCACGGCGTTGTTTGACCTTCATGCCAGCCCCTCTCGACACCCCGCGCAAAGCCACCGCCACCAAGGCCCACAAGGATCTGCTGTTCAAGAGCGTGACCTTGGCCCTGATTGGTCTGGTCATCCTGCTGGCGCCGTACGTCGCCCGCTCTGCCAGCGTGCGCGATCTGATGAGCCAGGCGGCCCTGGTGGGCTGGTTTGCGCTGGTGCTGGGCATTGCGTTTGGGGTGCAGTACGCCGTGCGCCGCGCCAAGTCCGGGCGCCACAAGCCGTGACTTCACTCACCATGGCAACCCCGGCCCGCGCTTTAGACGGCGCGACCGCGCAGCAGATGTTCCAGTCGCTGCAGCAACGCGCTGCAGACATGGGCATTGCGCTGCGCACCCCGCCGCCCGAGCCAACGACCTGCTGTGGGCGCGGGTGCAATGGCTGCGTATGGGAGGGCTTTCTGGACGCGGCCGAATACTGGAGGCAAGAGGCGCTGCTGCAGCTGCAAGGCTGAAATTAGCGTCTAAACAGCCTCTAGCGCTTGATGAATAAGCGCAAGCAGCTATCAAATCAGGAGTTTCCTGGGCCTGCGCGGCCCATCACCCGAGCTCCTTCACCGCCATGTACTGCTCGCGCCATTCTTCAAACGGCAGCGTGTCTGCCGCCTCGATGGCTTTCTGCGCGGCAATCGATTCATCTGCCATCGCCAGGTAGCGCGCCTGCTGTTCAGGCGTCCACGGCAGGCCCAGCAACGCGTCGCGCGCAGCGATGGACTGCTGGCGGGCAAAGGATTCAAAGCTGTTGTGGTGACTCTGTACGATGCTGTCGAGAACGCGGGCCGATGGTGTGCGCTCGGGCGCAGCCATCAGCGCGCGGGCATCGCGCAGCGCGGTGCTGTAGTCGTCGGTGCCATGGGTGGCATCCAGCGCGGCAGCCAGCGGCTCGCAGGCGGCCAGCACCTCGGCACCCCATTCGGTCAGCGGCACGCTCTGGCCGTTGCGCGACAGGTGCAAACCGGGCTCGCGGCCACGCTCTGCGGTGAGGTGCTGGTTCTGCTTGAGTTCGGCAATTTCGGCCGGTGTGTCGGGCGGGCTGTCGGACAGCAGGCAGTGCAGCAGGAACACATCCAGCAGGCGCATGGTGGGCGCGGTGATGCCCACGGGCACGAATGGGTCCAGGTCCATCAGGCGCACTTCCACGTATTCCACACCCCGCTCGCGCAGCGCGTGCAGCGGGCGCTCACCGGTGCGCACGGTGCGCTTGGGGCGGATGGTGCCGTAGAACTCATTTTCGATCTGCAGCAGGCTGGTGCCCAGCTGGTTGTAGTCGCCACCGGGGTTGCGCACGCCGACGGTTTCGTAGGCGGGGTACGGCTTGGTCAACGCCTCGTGGAGCGAGTTGGCGTAGCCCGTCAGGCCGTTGTAGCTCACGGCCAGCGTGGCCTGCGCGTCGCTCTGGTAGCCCAGGCGGCCCATGCGCAGCGACGTGGCGTGGGGCAGGTACAGCGCGCTGCCGCCCTCCATGCGCTCCAGTCGGTGCTCGCGCCCTTCCACAAAACAGGGGCACAAGGCGGGCGACGCGCCGAACAGGTACAGCAGCACAAACGCGTGGCGGCGGAAGTTGCGGATGAGTGCGAAATACTGCTCGCTGTCCACGCCCGGCAGCGACCAGTTGTAGTGAATGCCCGAGATGGTCTGCATGCGGCGGCCATAGCGGTGGCCCAGGCCCATGCGGTACACGCTCTTGGCGCGGCCCACATTGGAGCTGCCATAGCGGCCAATCGGAATCGTCTCGTCGGTGGGCAGGCCGCAGGGCATGCTGGACGCCCACAGCAGCTCGCCACCGCTGTCCTTGAGGGTGTGGTGCACAAACTGGTGCACCTCGGTCAGCTCATCCAGGCACTGCTGCACGCCCTTGTGGGCGCCAGTGATCAGCTCCAGCTGCGACTCGCTGTAATCGGTCGTGATCAGCGGGTGCGTGAGGGCAGAGCCCAGGGCCAGCGGGTGGGGTGTAAGGGCCAGGCCGCCGGTGGGCAGCACGCGCAGCCCTTCCTTTTCGATGCCGCGGCGAATCCCCCCCAGGGCGTCCGCCGGGTAGGCGGCCAGTCTCTCGTGCAGTGTGCTCATATGTTTATACCGATCCAACTTCTGTCGGCCCGGAACTTAGCACGTTGAGCGCTGGCCCGCCTCTGGGGAAATCAAGCCCTTGCGGCCAAGGCCTTTCCAACTTCGTTGGTTCCTTGGGCTGCGCCACTTTGTGGTACTTGCTCGCCGGCACGGTCCGTCACCTGGGCCAGGTGGGCCGCCAGTTGCTCGGGCACATCGGCGCCAATGCCCAGATGAACACCCTGCGTCAGGGTGATGTGGGCGGCCTCAAACGTGCCCGCGCCCGCACACAGGATGGTGCGCGTGGGCGCGCTTTCATGCGCCAGCACCAGCATGGCGGGCACCACGGCCTCGGGCTTCAGGGCGTCCAGCACTTCCTGGGGCATCAGGCCCTCGGTCATGCGCGTGGCGGCCGTGGGGGCCAGGGCGTTCACGTGGATGTTGTACTTGGCGCCCTCGATGGCCAGGGTCTGCATCAGCCCCACCTGGGCCAGCTTGGCCGCACCGTAGTTGGCCTGGCCGAAGTTCCCATACAGACCGGTGGACGACGTGGTCATGACGATGCGGCCATATTGCTGGGCCACCATGTGCGGCCACACGGCCTTGCAGCAGTTGGCGGCGCCCATCAGGTGCACATCCACCACCAGGCGGAAGTCGTCCATGCTCATCTTGGAAAATGACTTGTCGCGCAGGATGCCTGCGTTGTTGACCAGTACATCCACCCGGCCCCAGGCGTCGATGGCCTGCTGCACCATGGCCTCGACTGCGGCAAAGTCGGTGACGGATGCGCCGTTGGCCAGCGCCTCGCCGCCCGCAGCACGGATCTCATCGACCACGGCCTGCGCCGCACTCACGGTACCGCCGCTGCCGTCCACCGCGCCGCCCAGATCGTTGACCAGCACCTTGGCGCCGCGCGCTGCCAAAGCCAATGCATGCTGGCGGCCCAGGCCACCGCCTGCGCCCGTCACGATGGCCACACGGCCTTTGAAATCAATACCCATGGTGAAGGTTCTCCTGTCCTGTTGTCTTGGTTGGTCCATCAATCAGTGGAATAGAAACGAAACGCATCTCTCTAAACTGCCTCTGGCGCCCAGCCCCAATGTGCGGGCACCGCGCGCTGCACTGTAAGCCACGCGGCGCTGGCCGCCGGTTGCGCAGGCGACTGAATAAATGAAGGCATATCCGTCTAAAACCCTGCGTTCCCAGAGGCCCGTGCACAGCTGCGGCGCATTGGGAATAATCAGCCTCGCAATCCCGTTCCGGGGGCTTGCTGCCGCAGCGGCACCCCTTTACTCACAATTTCATAGCTAACAGCGCTTATAAATCAAGCGCCAGCGGCCATTTTTACCAAGGATTTCCCATGAAAGCAGTCTGGAACGGCGTAGTAGTTGCCGAAAGCGACGACACCGTGGTAGTGGAGGGCAACCACTACTTCCCCGAAAGCGCACTCCACCGCGACTACTTCACCTTCAGCAACCACAAGACCACCTGCGCCTGGAAGGGCCAGGCCAGCTACCTGTCGCTGCTGGTCAACGGCGAAATGAATACCGACGCCGCCTGGTTCTACGCCGACCCCAAGCCCGAAGCCGAAGAAATCAAAGGCCGCGTGGCGTTCTGGAAGGGCGTGAAGGTCACCCCCTGAACACCCCGCAGCCCACCACCTGCGGGTTATCCCTGCCAGCACTGGACAATCATGTGGATAAGTTTTGACAAGCCCTGTATGACAACGCCAAGTGCTTGATTTATAAAGAATTACCCTGCACCGCCTCATTTTTAGGCAACGCAGAACAGCATGGCGATGGTTATCCCGTTCTGCACTGGACAATGGTGTGGATAACCTTGGATAAGCCTTGTATGGACGCTTTAAGTGACTGATTTACAAGGAATATCCTTGTGACGCTCAAAAAACAGGCAATTACAAAACCCGATCCGCCCCCGCCGCCAACGCCCTCAAACGGCCCCAAAAACCCCCGGTTATCCCTTCCCGGACTGGACAATCTTGTGGATAACTCTGAACAAGCCTTGTATGACAGTTTTAAGTCATTGATTTACAAGGAAACTTCTTAGGCCGCTTAAAAAACAGGCAGCGCAGCCTGGACAAAGCATCTGGGGTACAGTCCCCGTCGGCATTCTTCGAGGTGCTCCTTATTTCATAGCTACTAGCGCTTACCAGATAAGCGCCAGAGGCTAAAAATACCAAAATATTTAGTGACCACCGCCTCCCTCCAGCACAGCCCCGCCGCCGAACGCAACCAGGGCCCCATCCTGGCGAAGCTGCTGGCCCTGTTGGCACCTACCGGCGCCGCGCTGGAGATTGCCAGCGGCACCGGCCAGCACGCCGCGCACTTTGCAACCGCCCTGCCCGGCTGGACCTGGCAGCCCACAGACCTGCACAACACCCACTTCGCATCGATCACCGCCTGGGCCGAGCAGGCAGGTGCCAGCAACGTGCGGGCGCCACAGCGGCTGGACGTGCTGCATGACCGCTGGCCCAGCGAGGACCCGGCGTTCGGCGCCGCGTCGTTCGACCTGGTCTACTGTGCCAACATGCTGCACATCGCGCCCTGGGCCTGCTGCACGGGGCTGATGCAAGGAGCCGCCCGCCACCTGACGCCGGGCGGCCACCTCGTCACCTACGGCCCGTACCTGGAAGATGGCGTGCCCACCGCGCCTGGCAACCTGTCTTTCGACGCCAGCCTGCGCGCACAAGACGGCGACTGGGGCATCCGCCGCATCGAAGACGTGGCCGCCGTCGCCGCCCAGGCCGACCTGCAACTGGCCGCACGGCATGCGATGCCCGCCAACAACCTGCTGCTGGTTTGGACACACGCCTCCCGCAACGCTTGAAGAAACGCACCCCATGAACACACCCACCGCAGCCCCGTTTTTCACCGCCAAGGTCGAGCCCGACGGCCAGCAATGCGACGCCTGGCCCGAGCAGCCCCTGCTGTTGTCGCTGGAGCAAGGCGGCATCGACTGGCCCAGCTCCTGCCGCAACGGCACCTGCCGCACCTGCCTCGGCATGCTGATCGAAGGCGAAGTGCGTTATGCCATCGAGTGGCCCGGCCTGTCCGCCGAAGAAAAGGCCGAGGGCTGCGTGCTGCCCTGCGTGGCCTACCCGGCAAGCGACGTGCGGTTGCAAGCGCAAAGCATCTGACGTTGGCTGAAGGGGCCCGCCCCCTGCCCCGGCTCTTCCCCTCCGAATGGCGCTTTCCTGCTTGCCATGCCCGGCAGTAGTCACCCAGAATCTGCGGCACATACATTGAGGACTTACGCCAATCGGGATGCAGCAACCGGCTCTGCCGTGGGCGCGTCGCTTGCCTGAGCACTGTTTGCGTCATCCATGATTGGTTGCAGAGCGAGGGGGGACTTCATGAACGCATTTGCCACACCGGCCGCAGTAGCCACGAATCCACCGCGCGCCGCCTACCGTCCCCCCACCCGCGAGGACATCCTGACCCAGTGCATCGCGGCGGACGCGCAATGGGCCGAAAAGCCTGGCCGTAACCTGGTGCTGCTGTTCGACGGCACCGGCAACATTCTGGGCAACCAGCAGGACACCAATGTGGTCAAACTGCTGCGCATGCTCGGCAAGGGCCACGACCCATCGGGCAAGGAGCCCACCCAGCTCGTTTACTACGACCCCGGCGTGGGCACGACCAACGAGTTCCCGGCGGACGGCATCGTGTCCGAGGCCAAGAACCAGCTGCGGCAACTGGCAGGTCTGGCACTGGGCAACGGCGTGTTTCCCAACATCGCAGAGGCCTACCGGTTCCTCGTCAATACCTACCAGCGGGGCGACCGGATCTACCTGTTCGGCTTCTCGCGCGGCGCATTCACGGCGCGGTCGGTGGCCGGGATGATCAACATGTACGGCCTGATCCACACCGAGGGGCTGCCGCTCATCGAAACGCTGGTGCGCACCTACTTTGCGCCGCGCGGCCACAAAAACCAGGCCGGCACCAAAGGCCGGGAGAAATTTGCGGAGGACGTGATCAACAACTTCTCGCTGGGCCGCACGCCGCTGGTGCACTTCGTGGGCGTGTGGGACACGGTGGAGGCCATCGGCCTGGGCGGACTGGGCAGCATCAAGATCAGCAACTCCACCGACTTCGACCGCAAGCGCTTTGCCCACGTGCGCCATGCCATGTCGCTGTATGAATCGCGCAGCAAGTACACGCCCCGCCGCTACGAAGACCCGCACTTCACCGCCGAGGAGCAGCCCTGGCGCAGCTACGACCAGCGCTGGTTCCGCGGCGTGCACAGCGACGTGGGCGGCTCGTACGCGCGCGACGGGCTGTCCAACATCACGCTGGCCTGGATGGTGGACGAAGCCGCTGCCCACGGCTTGCGGGTGGACAAGAGCCAGCTGCAGCCCGGCGACCCGCTCACCGCCATGCACGACCAGGCGTATGACTGCCCCTACTGGGTCTGGACCGGCCTGAACGCCCGTGGCCGTGAGACCAGCGACTTCATCGACCCCACGGCCTGCCCGGTGGACGGCGCCGTGCCAGCCAGCACCGTGCCGCGCACGCAACCCTGGCGCTGGATGGGCATAGCGCTGGCAGCCGCCACGGCCGTGCTGTACGCCATCACCACCCTCGCTGGCTACCGCGCCTGCGACCTGGATACCGCGCCGTTGTGGCTGCAGATCCTGCCCACGGGCTTTCAGCTGTCGGCCCACTGGCATGCCAGCTGGGAGGTGATGTGCAACGCCGAGGGCGTGCGCCGCGTCATCGCCTTGGATTGGGCCCTGCTCGCCTGCTACACCCTGTGGCTGGCCTACCCGGTGGCGTGGGCCGTGCGGCGGCTGGTCGCACGGGCCGTGCCGCCGGGCCGGGCCCTGGGTGGCCTTTCGCGCCATGCACACTGGGCGATGGGCACGCTGGTGGTGTCGGACCTCGTGGAAAACTTTGCCACGCTGCACATGCACCTCGCCCACTGGCCCACAGTGCTGACGGTGGCCAGCGGCGTCAAGATGCTGTCCCTGATGCTGCTGGTCGGCTTGATCGTGGCCGGCGCGCTGGCCGGGCATGACGGCGGCCGCTCGACTGCGTGATCCGCCTTGGCCGCGCCCCAAGTGAACTAAAATCTCGGCTTTCGGGGCGCAGAGCGCTCCCGCACCGTGCGGCCAGCCCCGCACTGCCCGCTCTTTGGAATCGACCCGCCCGGGTCGTGGCCGGACAGCGTGCGGTGCGCGCCACCCGCGCGGCCCACCGAAAGCCCGCCCTTCCATGACCTCCCCCCTCACCCCCGTGCCGATCTCCCCCGTCGAGGACATCGTGGCCGAGATGCGCGCCGGGCGCATCGTCATCCTGGTGGATGAAGAAGACCGCGAAAACGAAGGCGACCTCGTCCTGGCCGCCGACCACGTGACGCCCGAGGCCATCAACTTCATGGCCCGCTTCGGCCGGGGCCTGATCTGCCTGACATTGAGCCGTGAGCGCTGCGAGTTCCTCAAGCTGCCACCCATGGCCGCGCGCAATGGCACGGTGTACAGCACGGCGTTCACCGTCTCCATCGAGGCGGCCGAGGGTGTGACCACCGGCATCTCGGCGGCCGACCGTGCCCGCACCGTGCAGGTGGCGGTGGACCGCAACTCCAAGCCCACCGACCTGGTCCAACCAGGCCACATCTTCCCGCTGCAGGCCGTGGATGGCGGCGTGCTCATGCGCGCAGGCCATACCGAAGCCGGTTGCGACCTGGCCGCCATGGCAGGCTGCAGCCCCGCATCGGTGATCTGCGAGATCATGAAGGACGACGGCACCATGGCCCGCCTGCCCGACCTGCAGCTGTTTGCGGCCGAGCACGGCCTGAAGATCGGCACCATTGCCGACCTCATCGAATACCGCAGCCGCAACGAGTCGCTGGTCGAAAAGGTCGGCACGCGCACGCTGCAGACGGCCTACGGCGAATTTACCGCCCACGCCTTCCGCGACAAACCCAGCCAGGCCGTGCACCTGGCGCTGGTCAAGGGCCAGTGGAGCGCCGACGACGTGGTACCTGTGCGCGTGCACGAGCCCCTGTCGGTGTTCGACGCGCTCGAAGTCAACCGCTCCATGCACTCGTGGGGCCTCGATACCAGCCTGCAATACCTCGTCAAGCAAGGCAAGGGCGTGGCCGTGCTGCTGAACTGCGGTGAAAGCGCCGCGCAGCTGCTGGCCCAGTTTGAAGGTACCGCCCGCGCGGCGCAGGCCCCCGAACGCGGCCGCATGGACCTGCGCACCTATGGCGTGGGCGCGCAGATCCTGCGCGAATGTGGCGTGCACAAGATGGCTCTGATGGGCCAGCCCCGCCGCATGCCCAGCATGGCCGGCTACGGCCTCGAAATCACCGGCTTCATCCCCAAGGAATAAAGAACATGTTTGGCGCAGACAAAGGAACAGCGGACAAGCTGGACGGCAAGAAATTGCACATCGGCATCGTGCAGGCCCGCTTCAACGAGAGCATCACCAACACGCTGGCGGCCGCCTGCCGCGCCGAGTTGCTCGCGCTGGGTGTGCAAGAGAAAAACATCAAGCACGTGCTGGTGCCCGGCGCGCTGGAGGTGCCCGTGGCCTTGCAGGCCATGGCCGAAAGCGATGAATTCGACGCGCTGATCGCGCTGGGCTGCATCATCCGTGGCGAGACCTATCACTTCGAACTGGTGGCCAACGAATCCGGCGCGGGCGTCACGCGCCTGTCGCTGGACTACCAGATCCCGATTGCCAACGCCATCATCACCACCGAAAACGTCGAGCAGGCCATCGCCCGCCAGACCGAAAAAGGCACCGATGCCGCCCGCGTTGCGGTGGAAATGGCCAACCTGCTGGACGAGCTGTCATGACCGAAAACACCCCCACGCCGTCCTCGGCACGCCCGCCCAAGCAGGCCCGCACCGGGCTCAAGAGCACGGGCACGCGCAAGGCAGCCTCCAAGTCCAACCGCAGCCGCGCGCGCGAATTCGCGCTACAGGCGCTGTACCAACACCTGGTGGGCGGGAACGATGCACACGCCATCGATGCGTTCACCCGCGACCTGGCGGGCTTTCACAAGGCCGATTCGGTGCACTACGACGCACTGCTGCACGGCTGCATCAACACCGCCGCCGACCTGGACGCGCTGATCACCCCGCTGCTGGACCGCAAGATGGCCGAGATCTCGCCCATCGAGCACGCCGTGATGTGGATCGGCGTGTACGAGTTTCAGCACTGCCTGGACGTGCCGTGGCGTGTGGTGCTGAACGAGTGCATTGAGCTTGCCAAAGAGTTTGGCGGCACCGACGGCCACAAGTACGTGAACGCCGTGCTCAACGGCCTGGCCCCCAAGCTGCGTGCGCTGGAAGTGGCGGCCGACAAGGCTCCGGGCGCAATGCCTGGCGCGCCCGTCGACGAAGCCTGAGCGCACCCCGCCGAAAGGCTCCCGCGCGTGCAACCCACTGCCACGCACGGGGCCTTCTTTCTTGAGTTTCCGAGCAACACCCGACCCGCACGGGCAGGACACCTTCCCATGAAGTTTTCCACGCGCGCTGAGCGCATCGAACCGTTCTATGTGATGGAGGTCGCCAAGGCCGCGCAGGCCCTGGCCCGCGAGGTGGCGGGCACGCGCGAGCCGATGATCTTCCTGAACATCGGCGAACCGGACTTCACCGCGCCGCCCTTGGTGCAGGAGGCTGCCGCGCGCGCCGTGCACAGCGGCGCTACGCAGTACACCAACGCGCTGGGGCTGGATGCGCTGCGCGAGCGCATCAGCGGCTGGTACCAGAGCCGCTTTGGCGTCAACGTGCCTGCACGCCGCATCGTGGTCACGGCCGGTGCTTCGGCCGCGCTGCAGCTGGCGTGCCTGGCGCTGATCGAGTCGGGCGACGAGATCCTGATGCCCGACCCCAGCTACCCCTGCAACCGCCACTTCGTGAGCGCCGCAGAAGGCAAGGCCGTACTGCTGCCCACCACGGCCGCAGAACGCTACCAACTGAGCGCCGACAAGGTGCGTGCGGCCTGGACGGACAAGACGCGGGGTGTGCTGCTCGCATCGCCGTCCAACCCCACCGGCACTTCCATCGCGCCCGGTGAGCTGCGCCGAATCCACGAAGTGGTCCGCGCGCATGACGGCATCACGATGATCGACGAGATCTACCTGGGCCTGTCGTACGAGGAAGAGTTTGGCCACACCGCACTGGCCATCGACGACAACATCATCAGCATCAACAGCTTCAGCAAGTACTTCAACATGACCGGCTGGCGCCTGGGCTGGATGGTGGTGCCGGAAGCCATGGTGCCGGTGGTCGAGCGCCTGGCGCAGAACCTGTTCATCTGCGCCAGCACCGTGTCGCAACACGCGGCGCTGGCCTGCTTCGAGGCAGAGAGCATTGCTGAATACGAACGCCGCCGCGCCGAGTTCAAGGCCCGGCGGGACTTCTTTATCCCCGCCCTGCAGTCCATGGGCCTTTCGGTGCCGGTTATGCCCGACGGCGCCTTCTACGCCTGGGCGGACTGCACGCAGGCCGCCGAGCGCCTGGGTGTCAGCGGCAGCTGGGACTTTGCTTTTGAGCTGATGCGCCGTGCGCACATCGCCGTGACGCCAGGGCGTGACTTCGGCACGGCCGAGCCAGAACGTTTTGTGCGCTTTTCCACCGCCAACTCCATGGCGCAACTCCAAGAGTCTGTGGCGCGGCTGCGCAGCGTGCTGGGGTAACGCGCGATGGCATTCGAGTTCCCCATCCGCGTGTATTGGGAGGACACCGATGCCGGCGGCATCGTGTTCTATGCCAACTACCTCAAGTTCTTCGAGCGCGCTCGCACCGAATGGCTGCGGTCGCTGGGCGTGGGTCAGCAGCGATTGCGGGAACAAACCGGGGGCATGTTTGTCGTAACCGATGCCCAGCTTCGCTACCACCGGCCTGCACGGCTGGACGATGAACTGATTGTTACCGCCGCCCTGCAGGCCTCGGGCCGCGCATCGTTGACAATAGTGCAGCGCGCGCTCCTGAAACCAGAGCAGATGACCGAACAAGCCCCTTTGTTGCTGAGCGAAGGCACCATCCGCATCGGATGGGTTGATGCTGCCACCCTGCGCCCCGCAAGAATTCCGAACACCCTGCTGGAACAACTCTCACCATGAACTCCCAAGACATGTCCATCATCACCCTGGTGCTGCACGCCAGCTGGGTGGTGCAACTCGTGATGCTGCTGTTGCTGGGCGTCTCCGTCGCCAGTTGGGCAGCCATCTTCCGCAAGCTGTTTTCGCTCAAGCGCGTGAAAGCGCTCAATGAGGATTTCGAGCGCGAGTTCTGGTCGGGCACCAGCCTGAACGACCTGTACGCCAGTGCCGCACAAAACGCCAAGCAGGCCGGTCCCATGGAACGTATTTTTGCCAGCGGCATGCGTGAATACCAGAAGCTGCGTGAACGCCGCATCGTGGACCCCGGCACCCTGCTCGACGGCGCACGCCGCGCCATGCGCGCGAGCTTCCAGCGCGAGATGGACGTGGTGGAGTCGAGCCTGTCATTCCTGGCGTCGGTCGGCTCCGTGTCGCCGTACGTAGGCCTGTTTGGCACCGTGTGGGGCATCATGCACGCGTTCACCGGCTTTGCGGGCATGGAACAGGTCACGCTGGCCACTGTGGCGCCTGGCATTGCCGAAGCCCTGGTGGCTACCGCGATCGGCCTGTTTGCCGCCATCCCCGCTGTGATCGCCTACAACCGCTTTGCCCGCGACATCGACCGCGTGGCCACGCACCAGGAGACCTTCATCGAAGAGTTCTCCAACATCCTGCAGCGCAATCTGGGCGCCCAGCCCGCACCCGCAGGCCATACGGCCTCGGGCCACTGAGCACGGAGGCCCACATGCCCGCCATGGCATCCCGCGGTCGAGGCCGCCGCACCATCAACGAGATCAACATGGTCCCGTTCATCGACGTCATGCTGGTGCTGCTCATCATCTTCATGGTGACGGCGCCCATGCTGACGCCGGGCGTTGTTGATGTGCCCAGCGTGGGCAAAGGCAAGAACATGCCCAAGGTGGTGGCCCAGGTCATCGTCAACAAGGACGGCACGCTGCAGTTCAAGACGCCCGAAGCCACACGCAGTCTGAACCAGCGCGAGATCGGCGACGCGGCCAGCCGCTGGCAGAAGGCCCAGGGTGCTGACAGCGCCAGTGCCGTGGTCATCAGCGCCGACAAGGGCGTGCAGTACGAAAACGTGGTGAAAGCCATGGATGCCTTGCAAAAGGCGGGCGTGCAACGCGTGGGTCTTTCCGTCAAACAGGGTGGTTGAACCGAACGCACGCCCGCCGCTCTGAAGCCCATGCACGCCCACAACGACCGCGACCAGTTTTCCCCGCCCCGCCCCCCGGCACGCTTGCGCGCCATTTCACTGGCGGTGCTTGTGCATGTCGTGCTCATCGGTGCGCTCACCTGGGGAGTGAACTGGAAGAACAGCGCCGACCAGCCTGCGGTGGAGGCTGAACTGTGGGCTGCGGTGCCCCAGCAGGCCGCACCACGCGCCGTGGAGCCTCCGCCGCCACCACCCGCTCCCCCGGAAGTGCGTCCGCCCGCTCCGCCACCACCACCGCCCCCCCGCGCCGTGGAGCCGCCCGACACGCGCGAGGCGGACATCGCCATCGAACGCGAAAAAAAGCGCCTGGAGCAGGAGAAGAAGGCGCGCGAGCAGCAGTTGGAACGTGAAAAGCGCGACCGTGAGCGCAAGGAAGACGAACGCCGCGACCGCCAGGAGCAGGAAAAGAAGGAACGCCTGCAAAAGGAAAAGGAAAAAGAAAAGGAACAGCGCGAAAAGCAGCTGGCTGAGCAGAAGAAGGCCGAGCAGGACAAGCAAAAGAAGCTGGCCGAAGACAAGCGCAAGGCCGACGAAGCCGCCAAGCGCAAGGCCGACGCGGAGGCCAAACAGCTGGCAGAACAGCGGGAAGCCAACCTGCGCCGCCTCCAGGGCCTGGCGGGGGCCACGGGCGGCGAGAACGCCACAGGCACAGCCCAGCGCAGCGCTGGTCCGTCGGGCAGCTATGGCGGCAAGGTTGCAGCCAAGGTCAAGCCCAACATCGTGTACCCCGACGCGATCTCAGGCAACCCGCGCGCCGAGGTGGAAGTCCGCCTTTCGCCCGATGGCACCATCGTGGGCAAACGCCTGGTGCAGTCCAGCGGCAACAAGGCCTGGGATGACGCAGTGCTCCGCGCCCTGGACAAGACCGAGACCCTGCCGCGCGATGTGGATGGCCGCGTGCCGCCTTCACTGACCATTGGCTTCAGGCCACAAGACTGAGCCTCCACAAAAAAAAGCGCCCGGTAGTACCGGGCGCTCTTTTTTAGAGCATTTTTAGCCTCTAGCGCTTTGTAGAAAAGCGCAAACAGCTATACAAACAATAGCAAATCTCTGCCCCTTACCGGTCCCGGCGCTCCATGCGCCGATTCAGGTTCAGCGCGCCCAGCGTGCAGGCCACGCCCGACAGTAAATACACCGTGACCGCAAGCAGCCCGAACTGGGCCGACAGGTACAGGGCCACCAGCGGTGCAAACGCGGCGCCAATGATCCAGGCAAGGTCTGCCGAGAGAGCGGCGCCCGTGTAGCGGTACTGGGGCGAAAAATTGGCCGTGACCGTGCCCGACGCCTGGCCATACGACAAGCCCAGCAGCACAAAACCCAGCAGCAGGAACATGGTGCTGCCCACCTCGCCCGAGTTGAGCAGCACGGGGGCCATGAAGCTGAACACGCCGATCAACACCGCCATGCCGCCCAGCAGCTTGCGGCGGCCCAGGTGGTCCGACAGCCAGCCAGACACCATGATGGCCCCCGCTGCCAGAAAGGCGCCTACGATCTGCACGCCCAGAATCTGGGTCACCGGCTGGTCCGAATACAGCGTGATCCAAGACAGCGGGAACACCGTGACCAGGTGGAACAGCGCAAAGCTGGCCAGCGCGGCAAAAGCACCCAGCACCACATTGCTGCCTTCGTCACGGATCACTCGGCTCACAGGCACGGGCTGCAGTTCACGCTCTTGCAGCAGCTCGGCGTACGACTGCCCCACCACCAGGCGCAGGCGGGCAAACAGGGCCACCACGTTCACGGCAAAGGCCACGAAGAAGGGATAACGCCAGCCCCAGGCCAGAAATTCCTGCACGCTGAGGCTGCTGTACAGATAGGCAAACAGACCCGCCGCCAGCACAAACCCGACCGGCGCGCCCAACTGTCCGATCATGGCAAACCAGCCCCGCCGTTCCTTGGGCGCCGACATGGCCAGCAGCGACGGCAGGCCGTCCCAAGAACCACCGAGCGCCAGACCCTGGCCAATGCGCAGGATCAGCAGCGCCACCACGGCAGTCAGGCCCGCGTCCTTGTAGCCCGGCAAGAACGCCATCCCCACCGTGCACACGCCCAGCAGGAATAGTGCAATGGTCAGCTTGGTGCCCCGGCCCCAGCGCCGCTGGATGGCCATGGAAATGGCCGTGCCCACCGGGCGCACGACAAAAGCGACCGCCAGCAGCGCAAACGCCATCAGCGTGCCATCCAGGCGCGAGAGGAATGGAAAGAGGAAGGACGGGAAGACGAGAACGCAGGCGATCCCGAAAACGAAGAAGTCGAAATACTCGGACGAGCGTCCGATGATCACGCCCACAGCAATTTCGCTGGGGGTCACGTCTTCATGCGTATCAGCCCGCGAGAGAGAAGCGGGGCTTTCTTCAAAGCCGGCCGCAGGGTAAGTGGCAGAGGCGGGGCTGCTCATGAACAGGGCTCCTTGTCGTTGTTTGGATAAGACATTCTGGTTCTACACGCAAGTTTGATCTGGGACAAGTGCGGTTTCACTATGCCGTGTGCAGGACAACACCGCAGGGGCCGGAAACGCACCAAAGTGGGGCGCATTACTTTGACCTTGGACAAAATGTCCAATGTACAAAAAAGCTAGGGCTATTACATTCGACGGCACTTCGTTATCCGCGTTTACCCTTAAACGCCTTGGTTGCGCCTGTCACATGTCCAAACTACCTTTACCTCGCGTGCCTGTCTGGCTCGCCGCCATGGCCGCCCTGGGCAGCCTGGCTGGCTGCAGCAAGGCGGTCGTCCTCAACCCCGCCGGCGACATCGCGGCCCAGCAAGGCCACATGGTCATCCAGGCCACGCTGCTGATGCTGATCATCATCGTTCCGGTGATTGCCCTCACCCTGTGGTTTGCCTGGAAGTACCGCCAGAACAACACTGCCAACACCGAGGCCGACTACGACCCCGACTGGCACCACTCCACCACGCTGGAGCTGGTGATCTGGACCGTGCCGCTCTTGATCGTCATCGCCCTCGGCGCCCTGACCTGGATCGGCACCCACAAGCTCGACCCCTACCGCCCGCTGGACCGCATCTCGGCCAGCAAACCGCTGGACGCCCAATCCACCCCCATGGAAGTGCAGGTGGTGGCCATGGACTGGAAGTGGCTGTTCTTCTACCCTGAGCTGGGCATTGCCACCGTGAATGAACTGGCTGCGCCGGTGGACCGCCCCATCCTGTTCAAGCTCACGGCCACGTCCACGATGAACGCGTTTTACGTGCCCGACCTCGCCGGCATGATCTACGCGATGCCCGGCATGCAGACCGAGCTGAACGCCGTGATCAACCAACCGGGCGTGTACAAGGGCATGTCCTCGCACTACAGCGGCGCTGGCTTCTCGGGCATGACGTTCAAGTTCCATGGCCTGAGCGAGAGCGACTTCGCGCAGTGGGTGGCCAAGACCAAGTCCGAAGGCAAGCCACTTACACGCCAGGCCTACATGGACCTGGCCAAGCCCAGCGAGCGCGACCCCGTGCAGCGCTTTGCCAGCGTGGAAGAAGGCCTGTATGACAAGGTACTGAACCGCTGTGTCGAAGACGGCAAGATGTGCATGCACCACATGATGGCCATCGACGAGAACGGCGGTGACGCCTATGTGCGCGCCGTGGGCCTGAATCTGCCGCAGGACGTATGCACCTCGCAGAACGCCGCCCAGGTGGTGGCCAGCCTGGAAGCCCGCCACGTACCGCGCGCCAACTCCGCCCAATGATCCGCCCTTGATTTGCCATGTCGGCGCCCGTGCCAAGCGGGTGTTGGCATCTTCCAAAGACCTTTATGTCCTCCGCACCTGATACCGCATCCCATTGGGCCTTGGGCCGAATCACCTGGGATTCCATACCGATGGCGCACGAGCCCATCGTGCTCTGGACCTTTGTCGCCACCGTGCTGGGTGGCCTGGCCGTGATGGCCGCCATCACCAAATTCCGCCTGTGGGGCACGCTGTGGCGCGACTGGATCTGCAGCATCGACCACAAGCGCATCGGCATCATGTACATGATCCTCGGCCTCGTGATGCTGCTGCGCGGCTTTGCCGACGCCGTGATGATGCGCCTGCAGCAGGCCATGGCCTTTGGCGACAACATGGGCTACCTGCCGCCGCACCACTATGACCAGATCTTCACCGCCCACGGCGTGATCATGATCTTCTTCGTGGCGATGCCGCTGGTCACGGGCCTCATGAACTACCTCGTGCCGCTGCAGATCGGCGCGCGCGACGTGTCGTTCCCGTTCCTCAACAACTTCAGCTTCTGGATGACCACGGCAGGCGCGATTCTGGTGATGGTGTCGCTGTTCCTGGGCGAGTTCTCCACATCCGGCTGGCTGGCACTGTCCAATCTGGGGGCGCAGGACCCCGGCGTGGGGCTCGACTACTACATCTGGGCCCTGCAGATTGCGGGGGTGGGCACCACGCTCTCGGGCATCAACCTGATCGTCACCATCATCAAGATGCGCGCCCCCGGCATGAACCTGATGCGCATGCCCGTCTTCACCTGGACCGCCCTGTGCACCAACGCGCTGATCGTGGCCTCGTTCCCGGTGCTGACGGCAGCGCTCGTACTGATGTCGCTGGACCGCTATGTCGGCACCAACTTCTTCACGAACGACCTGGGCGGCAACGCCATGCTGTACGTGAACCTGATCTGGATCTGGGGCCACCCCGAGGTCTACATCCTGATCCTGCCATGCTTTGGCATCTTCTCTGAAGTGGTGGCCACGTTCTGCAAGAAGCGGCTGTTCGGCTATACCTCCATGGTCTACGCCACGGTGGTGATCACCATCCTGTCGTACCTGGTGTGGCTGCACCACTTCTTCACCATGGGCTCGGGTGCGAGCGTGAATACCTTCTTTGGCATCACGACGATGATCATCTCGATCCCCACAGGCGCGAAGATCTTCAACTGGCTGTTCACCATGTACAAGGGCCGCATCCGCTTCGAGCTGCCCATGATGTGGACCGTGGCCTTCATGGTGACCTTTGCCATCGGCGGCATGACCGGCGTGCTGCTGGCCGTGCCCCCGGCCGACTTCGTGCTGCACAACAGCCTGTTCCTGATCGCCCACTTCCACAACGTGATCATCGGTGGCGTGCTGTTCGGGCTGTTTGCCGGCATCAACTACTGGTATCCCAAGGCCTTTGGCTACAAGCTCGACCGCACCTGGGGCGTGCGCTCCTTCTGGCTGTGGGTGGTGGGCTTCTGGGTGGCGTTCGGCCCGCTGTATGTGCTGGGCCTGATGGGTGTCACGCGCCGCGCCAACCATTTTGAAGACCCGTCGCTGCAGATCTGGTTCGTGATCGCCGCCATCGGCGCCGCGATGATTGCTGCGGGCATCGCCTGCTTCCTGATCCAGATCGTGGTGAGCTACCTCAAGCGCGACCAGCTTCGCGACCACACGGGCGACCCGTGGGATGCGCGCACGCTCGAATGGGCCACCTCGTCGCCCCCGCCCGACTACAACTTTGCCTTCACCCCCGTCGTGCATGAAATCGATGCGTGGTGGGACATGAAGAAGCATGGATACCAGCGCCCGCTCGCCGGCTTTGCGCCCATCCACATGCCTGCCAACACCGGCTCGGGCGCGGTCATCTCGGCCTTGTCGCTGGTCTTTGGCTTCGCGCTGATCTGGCACATGTGGCTGCTTGCGGGCGTTTCGTTCGCGGCGCTGCTGCTGGCTTCGATCATCCACACGTTCAACTACAAGCGTGACTTCTACATCCCGGCGTCCCAAGTCGCCGCCACCGAAGAAGCCCGCACACTCCAACTGGCACGCCATGTCTGAACTCCGCCTCAACGCTGGCGCCGCCGCAGGCGCCCTGGCCCCGCGCGACTACCACCTTGCGCACGAGCCCCATCCCGAAAACGGCACCGCACTGGGCTTCTGGCTCTACCTGATGAGCGACTGCCTCATCTTTGCCGCCCTGTTTGCCACCTATGGCGTGCTGGGCCGCAGCTATGCGGCCGGCCCCACCGGTGCGCAGCTGTTCGACCTGACGCTGGTGGCCATCAACACGGCCTTCCTGCTGCTGTCGTCCATCACCTTCGGTTTTGCCATGCTGCGCAAGCAGCAAAAGGATGTGAAAGGCACGCTGCTGTGGCTGGCCGTCACGGGCTTCTTCGGCCTGTGCTTCCTGGGCCTCGAACTCTATGAGTTTGCCCACCTGATCCACCAGGGTGCCACGCCCCAGCGCAGCGCCTTCCTGTCGGCCTTCTTCACGCTGGTGGGCACCCACGGCCTGCACGTGACCTTTGGTCTGATCTGGCTGGTGGTGCTGATGGTGCAGATCGGCAAACACGGCCTGATCCCTGCCAACACCCGCCGCCTGATGTGCCTGTCGATGTTCTGGCACTTTCTGGACGTGGTCTGGATTGGCGTCTTCACCTTTGTGTACCTGATGGGAGTGCTGTAACTATGAGCGCACAACACACAACACACGCACACGGCGCGCATGACCATGGCGGCCACGACCACCACGGCGACGCGGAACCGCACAGCAGCCTGCGCGACTACACGATCGGCTTCATGCTCTCGGTCATCCTCACGGCCATTCCCTTCTGGCTCGTCATGGCCAAGGTCATCGCCGACCGCAACACCGCCGTGCTGGTGCTGGGCGGCTTCGCCGTGATCCAGATCCTGGTGCACATGGTGTATTTCCTGCACATGAACGGCAAGGTCGAAGGCGGCTGGACCATGCTGTCCACCATCTTCACCGTGGTGTTCGTAGCCATTGCCATTGCGGGCACGCTGTGGGTCATGTTCCACATGAACGCGAACATGATGCCCGAGCACCCCACCCCCACGCCCGCAACGCATGAGGCGCCGGGCCACTCGACGCCCTGATGCCATTCCAACCCACAGCCCCGGACCCCCAGTCCCGGCGGCTTCGCCAGGCGGTGCTCGCAGTTGTGGGCATCGCCTTGTTTTTGGGCTTTATCGCGCTGGGTACCTGGCAGGTGCAGCGCCGCGCATGGAAGCTCGCGTTGATGGAGCGCGTCGATCAACGCGTGCACGCTGCTCCTGTACCCCTGCCCTCCCGCCCAGAGTGGCCCCAGGTGAGTGCGGCCAGCCACGAGTACCTGCCCGTCACCGCGCAGGGCCGGTGGCTGCCCGAGAAAACCGTGCTTACCCAGGCCCTGACCGAGCTGGGCTCGGGCTTCTGGGTGATGACGCCCTTGCAGCTGGATGATGGCGCGCAGGTGCTGGTGAACCGGGGTTTTGTGCCGCAGGAGCAGCGCGCCCAATGGCTGGCAACGCCTATGCCCGCCTCTACCCTCCCTACCTCCACCACCGCGACTGTCCAGGGCCTGGTGCGCATGAGCGAGCCCGACGGTGGTTTTCTGCGCACCAATGCCCCGGCTGAGCAGCGCTGGTACTCGCGCGACATTGCGGCCATCGGCCATTGGCTGCAGTTGCCCGAGACTGCCCCCTTCTTCATCGATGCGGGGTTGCCTCCCGTACCAGGCGCCGCTGCGCCCCCGGCAGCGGATACCAGTTGGCCGCGCGCTGGCATGACGGTGATCCGTTTCCATAACAGCCACCTGGTCTACGCACTGACCTGGTACGGTCTGGCCCTCATGGTTGCGGGTGCTGGCTGGTATGTGGCACGCTACGAGCGCCGCCTGCGCGGCTTTGCGCGCCCTGCCACCACCTTCGCCCCTGATGACACCTCTTCGTCCTGATACTGCGACCGCCGCGCCGCAGCGCAACGCACGCTCGGCCGATGCTGCCGCAGGCATCAAGAACCTGCAGCAGCTGATCGAGCTGCGCTGGATTGCCGTGGTCGGCCAGGTGTTCACCATCGAGATGGCGCACTACAGCCTGAACCTCACGCTGCCTGTGCGCGAGATGCTGCTGGTGGTGGGCTGCCTGGCGGTGTTCAACGTAGTGAGCCTGCTGCGGCTGCGCACCGGTGTGATGGTGCGCAATGTGGAGCTTTTTCTGGCCCTGCTGATCGATGTGGCCGTGCTCACAGTGCAGCTGTACCTGAGCGGGGGCACCAGCAACCCATTCGTCTTCCTGTACCTGCTGCAGATCACGCTGGGGGCCGTGCTGCTGCGCGGCGCCTACATCTGGTCCATCGTGATCATCACGCTGCTGTGTTTTGGCGTGCTGGCCACACACCACCTGCCCCTGGAGTTGCCGCAGGACCTGCACCAGGGCCTGTCGAGCCTTTACGTGATCGGGTTGCTGGTGTGCTTTGTGCTCAACGCCACGCTGGTGGTGGTCTTCATCACCCGCATCAACCTGAACCTGCGTGAACGCGATGCGCGCCTGGCCGCAGCACGCCGCCGCCGCGTGGAAGAAGAGCACATCGTGCGCATGGGCCTGCTGGCCTCAGGCGCGGCCCACGAGCTGGGCACGCCGCTGTCCACGCTGGCCGTGATCCTGGGGGACTGGCAGCACGACAAGCAGCTGGCGGCCTACCCAGCGCTGAAGGAAGACATCGACGAAATGCAGGCCCAGGTGCAGCGCTGCAAGAGCATCGTGAGCGGCATCCTGCTTTCGGCCGGAGAGACACGCGGCGAAGCCTCCATGCAGACCACCGTGCGCACTTTTGTGGATGCCCTGGCAGAAGAATGGCGCAGCACCCGGTCGATGCCGCAGTTCATCTACGACAACGACTTCGGCGCAGATACGCCCATGGTGTCTGACACCACGCTCCAGCAGATGGTTTTCAATGTGCTGGACAATGCACGCGACGCCTCGCCCGGCTGGGTGCGCCTGGCCGTCACCCGCAACGCCGATGCACTGCGCATCACGGTGACCGACGCAGGGCCGGGCTTTGCCCCCGACATGCTGGCCAAGCTGGGCACGCCCTACCAGTCCTCCAAAAACCGCCCCGGCGGTGGGCTGGGCCTGTACCTTGTGCTCAACGTGGCACGCACGCTGGGTGGCAGCGTGGCGGCACGCAACCGCCCCGAAGGGGGTGCCGAAGTAACCATCGAACTGCCACTGGCGGCGATCGCACTGCCTGAAGCCAAAGCCTGAAGCCATGAGCCCTACCGACGACGAAGAACGAGAACAAGCGCAACCACTGCTGCTCATCGTGGAAGATGACGAGGCCTTTGCCCGCACGCTCGCCCGTTCTTTCGAACGGCGCGGCTACCGCGTGCTGCAGGCTGCCAGCCTGCCCGAGGTCGAAACCCTGCTCGCACAACACACGCCCGGCTTTGCGGTGGTGGACCTCAAGCTCAAGGGCGAAGCCTCGGGCCTGGCCTGCGTACAAAAGCTGCATGCCGCCAGCGAAGACATGCTGATCGTGGTGCTGACCGGCTTTGCCAGCATCGCCACCGCCGTGGAGGCCGTGAAACTGGGCGCCTGCCACTACCTCGCCAAGCCGTCCAATACCGACGACATCGAGGCCGCTTTTGGCCTGAAGGCGGGCAACACCGAAGTGGAGCTGACCAACCGCTCCAGTTCCATCAAGACGCTGGAATGGGAGCGCATCAACGAGGTGCTGGCAGAAACCGGCTTCAATCTCTCGGAAGCGGCAAGGCGCCTGGGCATGCACCGCCGCACCCTGACCCGCAAGCTGGAAAAGAAACAGGTTCGTTAGGCGGGCGCCGGAACCAGGGCTCAATATTTCAAAAAAATTGGCCACTAGCGCTTAAAGGGCCTCATTGTTAGCTATATTTTTTATAGCAAAACTCATGAAGACAGCCATCAACCGCCTCGGCCCATCCATAGACACCCTTTGCGCCTGAGGCCTGGCCTCACATCAGCGCTGGCGCTGCACCAGCCAGTGCTCCGCCTCTTGCTGCTTTCCAAACCGCGCCCAATCCAGCGCATTCTTGCCATGCGGGTCTTTGCGCCAAAGGTCCACACCCCGCACCTCCAACCACTCCAGCGCCTGGATGCGCCCTTTGGCAGCAGCCAGCATCGCAGGCGTCTCGCCCCGGTTTGCGGGCGCGGGCTCGTCCAGGGGCTGCCCCTGTTCGGCCAGCCACTGCAAACAAGGCACACAACCACTTTGCGCTGCCATATGCGCCGGGCCCCAGTCCCACCGGTTGCGGGCCGCCAGGCTGGCCCCGGCCTGCACCAGGCGTTGGGCGGCAGCGAGGTGGCCGCCATAGAAGGCGCGCAACAACGCGGTGTCGCCACGCTCGCTGTCTTTGTGTGTCTGGCGAAGGTCGGGCTGTGCACCAGCCTGCAACAGCAACTCGATGTGCTCCAGCTGCCCCCGGTGGGCCGCCAGCATGAGCACGGACGAGCCGCTGGGCGCGAGCAGATTGGGGTTGGCGCCCGCTGCCAGGGCTGCGCCCACGGCCTGGGCATCACCGGCGTCCTGCGCGTCGAGCAGCGCGTCGTCCACTGGAGAATACGACGCAGATGGCTGTACGGCGGCGGCGACGGGCGCAGCGGATGGACCAGGCAGAGCCGGGCGCACCAGGCCGACAAGGGACGGCCCCCAGATCCACCAGGCCAGAGCAACTGCCAGCAGCGGTAATCCCCAGGCCGGGCGCGAATGCCCGGAGCGGGCAGGCCGCTGTGCGCCAGGGCTGAAATGGCCCCGACGGTGCGACCAGGCCCGCGCGATGGATTGGCCCAACGCAGTGGCAGCCCCTTCGCCACTGACGCCGGGGGTCAACCGAACCAGGGTGCCATCGCGCTCGCGCGCATAGACAGCGAAATAAGGGGTCTCGCTGGTGCCGCTGCCGGTGGAATACAGCAGCTTGTGCACCAGGCTCTGGCTGGCCTGTCCGGGCAGGGCGTCTGCCCGCGACCACAGCGCAGAGTAGCGACGCACGGTGATGCCCTCATCCCGCACAGACAGAGTCCAGCGGCAGGTGGCAGCCTGCAGGACAAAGGCGACCAGCAGCCACCAGGCGCCGGTGGCCACAAAGAAGTGTGGCAATGCGACGCCGCCAGAGCCGAAACGGCCGTTCACGAAGGCCTCCGCCACAAGACCCGCCAGCACCAGGCCTGCAGCCCAGCGCCAGCCGCGACGGCTGAATTCAAACTGCCACGCATGCGGGGTCTCCAGCAGCGTAACGGAAGCGGGCAGGAGCAAGGCGCCCTCACCATCCAGGCCCGCTTCTCCTTCTCCGTGGGCCGGATCAGCGGGCGCGATGGGGGTCACTTTCTTCCAGATAGCGCGCCGGTCAAAGCGATCGGCCTGCTCGTGACCAAACGCCTGTGGGGCTGCCTGCACGGGCACGTCGTAGGTCAGCTCTACGTCTCCGCCCGGGGTGCGCAGCAACTCCAGCCGCCAGTCCACACGTTCACCAGAGCGCTGCGCGCCGTGCGGGGGCGCGTCGGGTGGCAGGTCAAAACGGGCCGTCAGCCGCAGTCCGCCATCGGCCGTGGGCTGCACGCGCGCGGTTTCAGAGAAAGACTCCACACAACGCTCCGGCGAACCGGAGCTCGATTCATCCACCCGGTACTGGGCCAGGCGCAGTTGCAACTGCTGGCCCTGCTGGTAGGCGGCGGCACGCTCGGGCAGGAGCAGTGTCATCTCGACCGGGTGGCCCGCACGCGGGACTGTGGGCAGTGCGGTCAGCTCTGCGCCCGCGTAGCGCCAGGCCATGTGGGTATGGCGCACCGACAGGGCCACCAGCCCCAGGCCGATCATCACGAAGAGGGAGATGAAGGCCTTGGCAAACCAGGGGGCGCTGGATTGGGTCCACAGCAGGGCTGCCATAGGGAACGCAATACCGCACCAGAAGATGGTGAAAAACCAGATGGCACCCACCGAAGTGCCGGAAGCGCCCTTCGCGAACAAGCTGGTGGGCGACGAGCCCGGCTGAAGGCCGCCGCTGCCAGCTTCTGGCGATACCCCACCGGCCCTGACCAGACCCAGCAGGGTGTGCAGAAAAAACCAGGCCGCCACCAGCCCCACCAAGGTAAAAACCAGGGCAAACGGAATGCGGAAAATCTGCAGCGACCAGCGGATGGAGGGATCGATAAGCGACTGCGACGGATCGTGGGGATTGACCAGGACCGTGATGCCCTGCCCCCGTGCCTGCGCGCTCTGAAGACGCCCCGCCCACTGCCGTGGCCAGTCGTCGATGTTGTCGCTGTTGCCCCGCGCGTCCAGGCCGACGCGGGTGCCTTCGTAGGCCTTGCCCGCCACCTGATAGCGGTAGCGGGCCTGCACTTCGTAGGTGGCGCCATCGCTGCTGTGGTGCGTCTTGAGTTCAGCCGACAGGACTTCGGCCTGCACAGGCTGCCAGCCACGCACCTGCAGGGCAGTATCGAGCGTACGGGCGAGGGGCTTGAGCCCGGCGTGGTAGCCGCCCAACCCAAACCCCAGAGCGAAGACCGCGCTGATCAGCAGCGCCGCGAGGCGTGCCCCTACGCCGCTGGTCTTGTCGGCATTGTTTTTCTCTCTTGCCATGGATGTCCCCCCATTTCGTTTTGTTTTGTTTTTATGGCTGGAGCATAGCGACGAAATCATGACATTTGCGTGACAAAAACACGTCCGTTGCGTGACACGCCGTGGCATGGCTTGGCGATTGCGTGGTTTGCAACAAACATCCAGCGCCCAAAAAAAAAACGGCTCCGAAGAGCCGCTTTTTACTGGTCTTTCCATCCCCGAGGGGAAGGATCAGGCGGTCACGCCGTCTGCCACTTCCTTGAACTCGGCGATCTGGTCGAAGTTCATGTACTTGTAGATCTTGTCGCCGTTCTGGTTGATGACACCGATGTCTGCCAGGTACTCTTCCTTGGAAGGAATGCGACCCAGCTTGGAGCAGATGGCCGAGAGTTCGGCCGAGCCCAGGTACACGTTGGTGTTCTTGCCCAGACGGTTGGGGAAATTGCGCGTGCTGGTGGACATCACGGTAGCGCCTTCCTTCACCTGCGCCTGGTTGCCCATGCACAGCGAGCAGCCGGGCATTTCCATGCGGGCACCGGCCGCGCCGAACACGCCGTAGTGGCCTTCTTCGGTGAGCTGGTGCGCATCCATCTTCGTGGGCGGGGCCATCCACAGCTTGACGGGGATGTCCTTCTTGCCTTCGAGCAGCTTGGAGGCTGCACGGAAGTGGCCGATGTTGGTCATGCACGAGCCGATGAACACTTCGTCGATGGCAGCACCCGCCACGTCCGACAGCGTCTTGGCGTCGTCGGGGTCGTTGGGGCAGCAGACGATGGGCTCGGTGATCTCGGCCAGGTCGATCTCGATGACGGCCGCGTACTCGGCATCTTCATCAGGTGCCAGCAGTTGGGGGTTGGCCAGCCAGGCTTCCATGGCCTTGATGCGGCGGCCGATGGTGCGCGCGTCGGCATAGCCCTGGGCGATCATGTTCTTGAGCAGCACGATGTTCGAGTTGATGTACTCGATCACGGGTTCCTTGTTCAGGCGCACCGTGCAGCCAGCGGCAGAGCGCTCGGCCGAGGCGTCAGACAGTTCGAACGCTTGCTCGACCTTCATGTCAGGCAGGCCTTCGATTTCCAGGATCCGGCCCGAGAAGATGTTCTTCTTGCCCTGCTTGGCCACTGTGAGCAGGCCTTGCTTGATGGCGTACAGGGGAATCGCGTGCACCAGGTCACGCAGCGTGACGCCGGGCTGCATCTGGCCCTTGAAGCGCACCAGCACCGATTCAGGCATGTCCAGGGGCATCACGCCCGTGGCTGCTGCGAAAGCCACCAGGCCCGAACCTGCAGGGAAGCTGATGCCGATGGGGAAACGCGTGTGCGAGTCGCCGCCAGTGCCCACCGTGTCGGGCAGCAGCATGCGGTTGAGCCAGCTGTGGATGATGCCGTCGCCAGGCTTGAGCGAGATGCCGCCGCGCGTGCTGATGAAGTCAGGCAGCTCGTGGTGCATCTTCACGTCCACGGGCTTGGGGTACGCAGCCGTGTGGCAGAAGGACTGCATCACCAGATCGGAGCTGAAGCCCAGGCAGGCCAGGTCCTTGAGTTCGTCGCGGGTCATGGGTCCGGTGGTGTCCTGCGAGCCCACCGAGGTCATGCGGGGTTCGCAGTAGGTGCCGGGCACCACACCCAGGCCTTCGGGCAGTCCGCAGGCGCGGCCGACCATCTTCTGGGCCAGCGTGAAACCCTTGCCGGTGGCGGCAGGCACTTGCGGCAGGCGGAACAGCGTGGAAGGCGGCAGGCCCAGGGCTTCGCGGGCCTTGGCAGTCAGGCCACGGCCAATGATCAGCGGAATGCGGCCACCGGCACGCACTTCGTCGAACAGGACTTCGCTCTTGACTTCGAATTCGGCAATCACGTTACCGTCCTTGAGCGCCTTGCCAGCGTAGGGCAGCAGTTCGATCTCGTCGCCCATGTGCATCTGGCTCACGTCCAGTTCGATGGGCAGTGCACCAGCGTCTTCCATGGTGTTGTAGAAGATGGGCGCAATCTTGCTGCCCAGGCACACGCCGCCGAAGCGCTTGTTGGGCACGAACGGGATGTCTTCGCCCGTGAACCACAGCACGCTGTTGGTGGCGGACTTGCGGCTCGAACCCGTGCCGACCACGTCGCCCACGTAGGCCACCAGGTTGCCACGCGCGCGCAGGTCTTCGATGAACTTCACCGGGCCGCGCTTGCCGTCTTCTTCGGGCGTGATGCCGTCGCGCTTGTTCTTGAGCATGGCCAGCGCGTGCAGCGGGATGTCGGGGCGGCTCCAAGCGTCAGGTGCGGGCGACAGGTCGTCGGTGTTGGTTTCGCCAGTGACCTTGAGCACGGTGAGCTTGATGCTCTGGGGCACTTCGGGGCGGCTGGTGAACCACTCGGCATCGGCCCAGCTTTGCAGCACGGCCTTGGCGAAGGTATTGCCCTTGTCAGCCTTCTCCTTGACGTCATGGAACTGATCGAACATGAGCAGCGTCTTCTTGAGCGCTTCGGCGGCGACGGAGGCCACCGCAGCGTCGTCCAGCAGGTCGATCAGGGGGGTGAGGTTGTAGCCGCCCAGCATGGTGCCCAAAAGCTGCGTGGCGCGCTCGCGGCCAATCAGCGTGCACACCTCAGTACCGTGCGCCACGGCAGCCAGGTAGCTGGCCTTGACCTTGGCGGCGTCGTCCACACCGGCAGGCACGCGGTGCGTGATCAGGTCCACCAGCGTGGCTTCTTCGCCCGCAGGGGGGTTCTTGAGCAGCTCGATCAGCTCGCCCGTCTGCTTGGCGGTCAGCGGCAGGGGCGGGATGCCGAGGGCGGCGCGCTCGGCCACGTGGTCACGGTAGGCTTTCAACATCATTTTTCTCCGGTTGCGTTCTAAAGTGGGGCGGCGTGCAGCGCGGCGGCGTTTTTCGATAGCCGGGGCGCCTGCATGCGCGGGGTCGTGCGGTTTTCTTCTCTGTGGTGCTGCGCTGGTGAAGGATTTACTTCAGGGGTTCCAGCACACTCACGGGCGGGTTTTTCTTGATGGCCTCGGCCACCACCACCTGCTGCGGGCTCATGCATTCGTCGGCCAGGCGTTGACCCAGTTTCTGGTTCATCAGCATGGACTTGTTGGCGATCTGCAGCCAGACGGCGCCACCCTTCTGGTCTTCCAGGCGCACCGTGCCCGTGGTGGTAGCGACGGGGGCCATGAAGTACTTGAAGCCCTTGCCTTCCACATGGAAGTGGCCTGGGCTCGCAGGCTCGGCGGTCACGGTGACAAAGGCACCGAGTTCGCAGGGGATGCGGCCCACGTGCACACGTTCGGCAATGGCCAGTTCTTCGGGGGACAGCGCGGCTTCGGCAGCAATGATGCCGGTGGCCACCTGGTTCGCCGCGCTCTTGAGCTGGCTGCGGCTGCTGGTGCCTTCGGTTTTGGCTACCGAAGATTTCTTGGCGGCAGGCGCCTTGTCCGCAGCCTTGGCAGACTTCGTATCGGACTTGGCAGCGGGCTTTGCTGCAGGTTTGGCGGCAGCCTTGGTCTCGGGTTTGGCTTCGGTCTTGGCAGGGGTTTGCGCCAGGGCGAGGGCTGGAGCCAGCAGCATCAGGGCAGAGGCGATAAAGGATTTCATGGGAGGTCCTGCGTGGAAAAATTCAGGAATGTTCACAACGGAACGGAGGCCGACGCGCCAAACCAATGGCGCACGGCAAGAGGAAGTGTGCGCCCGGTACGGTGGGCGCGCTCCAGCACCTGCCAGTAAAAGCGATAGCTGGCGCGGTCGTGCAACGTGCCTTCAAAACTGATGGGAGTCCAATCAGAATCTGCGGCAGCAGCTATTATTTTTGAAGCAACTTCGATGTCATCCTGCTGAGGCGCAAACGCCTGCAGGATGGGTCGGATCTGTGCGGGATGGATGCTCCACATGCGGGTATAGCCCAGCTCGCGCGCGGCACGGCTGGCGGCGCCTTGCATGGCCACCGTATCGGCGAACTCCGTCACCACACAGTGCGATGGCACCTTGCCGTGGGCATGGCAGGCCGCGGCAATCTCCAGCTTGGCTCGCACCACCAGTGGGTGCGAAAACTGCCCCGCCGAAGTCATGCCATGCGCAGGGATGGCGCCACCATGGGCCGACACAAAATCCATGAGGCCAAAACTCAGGCTCTGCACGCGCGGGTGGGCTGCGATTTCAAAAGCACGGTGCACCGCAGCAGGGGATTCGATGAGGACATGGATCGGTACCGGGGCGGCAGAGGCTTTCTCCAGCGCCCGCTCCGCTGCCAGTACGTCGTCCACAGATTCCACCTTGGGAACCATGATGTGGCTGAGCCGATGGCCTGCTTCGCCCGCTATCGTGGCGACATCGTTGGCGAATGCGAGGTGGTCCACCGCGTGGACGCGGGCTGCCACGCGGGCACCGGGTGCAGCGCCCAGGGCCAGACGGGCAACCAGCCGGGCGTGGTCGGCTTCAAGGCCGACGGGGGCGCCGTCTTCGCAATCGAGGGTGACATCAAAGACGCAGGTACCGAACTCCTGCGTCATCTCGGCCTGCAGCTGCAGGCTCTTGCGCATGCGCGCTTCGACGCCGCTGTAGTGGTCACAGACCGGCAGGAAGCCTGTCTGCGCCTGGGCGCCCAGCAACACATCGCGTGGATGGGATGGCGCAGCGCCCTGCCCCTGCGCGGGGACCCGGGCGGCCCGAGGGCCCGATGCCTGTGGCGTCGGCTGCATGGCGCTCACCTGGTTTACAGCAGGTGCTTGACGCCGTCTTGCTCGCCTTGCAGCTCAGCCAGCGTGATGTTGATGCGCTCTTGCGAGAACGCGTCGATTTCCAGACCTTCAACGATCTTGTACTCGCCGTTTTCGCACGTCACGGGGAAACCGAACATGGTGTCCTTGGGGATGCCATACTGGCCGTCCGAAGGAATGCCCATGGTGACCCACTTGCCGTTGGTGCCCAGGGCCCAGTCACGCATGTGGTCGATGGCGGCGTTGGCAGCCGAAGCAGCCGACGACAGGCCACGCGCTTCGATGATGGCAGCGCCGCGCTTGCCCACGGTGGGCAGGAAAGTGTTGGCGTTCCATTCCTGGTCGTTGATCATCTTGGCGACGCTTTCACCGTTGATGGTGGCGAAGCGGTAGTCGGCGTACATCGTGGGCGAATGGTTGCCCCAGACGGTCAGCTTTTCGATGTCCGCCACGGCCTTGCCGGTCTTGGCTGCGATCTGGCTGGCAGCGCGGTTGTGGTCCAGGCGCAGCATGGCGGTGAAGTTCTTGCGTGGCAGGTCGGGGGCCGACTTCATGGCGATGTAGGCGTTGGTGTTGGCAGGGTTGCCGACGACGAGCACCTTCACGTTGCGCGAAGCCACGGCATTCAGGGCCTTGCCCTGTGCCGTGAAGATGGCGCCGTTGACAGCCAGCAGTTCGGCGCGTTCCATGCCCGGGCCGCGGGGGCGCGAACCGACCAACAGGGCGTAGTCGGCGTCCTTGAAAGCGGTCATGGGGTCGCTGTGGGCTTCCATGCCCACCAGCAGGGGGAACGCGCAATCGTCCAGTTCCATCATCACGCCCTTGAGCGCCTTCTGGGGGCCTTCGACAGGCACTTCGAGCAATTGCAGGATGACGGGCTGGTCCTTGCCCAGCATTTCGCCGGAGGCGATGCGGAACAGCAGGGCGTAACCAATTTGACCAGCGGCACCGGTGACGGCGACGCGAACAGGCTTCTTGCTCATGGTGAAAACTCCAGGGAAGTGAGGAAAACAGGTGTGAGTGCAACGCAAGCACCAGCGCCTGTTACCAGCAGCCCGTGCCCCGCAAAACAGCCTTGGAGTGTACCGCTGATTGGACACCTCGGTCAATTTGTCTTATGTCTTATATAAGATATGATTAACACCCTGACACAGCCCGCGTATCACTTCGTGTGCGGCCTGCCCTTCTCCCGATCGCCATGTCCTCGCTTCCGCTCAACGCCGATAACCCTGCGCAGCCTTTGGCAGGCACGGGCTCTGCCACGCCCGCGTTCAGCCCGCTGTACCAGCAGATCAAAGGGCTCATCCTGCAAAGTCTGCAACAGGGCGAGTGGAAACCGGGCGAATCCATCCCCAGCGAGATGGAGCTGGCTGCACGCTTTCGCGTGAGCCAGGGCACGGTGCGCAAGGCCATTGACGAGCTGGCGGCCGAAAACCTCGTGATGCGGCGCCAGGGCAAGGGTACCTTTGTGGCCACCCATGCCGAGCAGCATGTGCAGTACCGTTTTCTCAAGCTCATGCCCGACACGGGAGACGTCCGCGTGGAGGGCCCTGCACAGCGCAAGGTGATCGATTGTCGGCGTGTGCGTGCCAGCGCTGACGTGGCGCGCGCACTGGCACTGCGCAGCGCCGACCCGGTGGTCCAGGCGCGGCGAGTCCTGTCATTCGCAGGCGTACCCACCATCCTAGAAGACATCTGGCTGCCCGGCCAGGCTTTCAAAGGGCTGACGGCCGAACAATTGGCCAACTACCAAGGCCCTACTTACGCCATGTTTGAACTCGACTTCGGCGTACGCATGGTACGTGCCGAGGAGAAAATACGTGCCGTACTGCCCGATGCCGACCAGGCGGCGATGCTGCAGATCCCACAGGCCACGCCGCTGCTGAGCGTGGAGCGCATCGCCTACACCTACAACGACGTTCCGATGGAGTTACGGCGCGGCCTGTACCTGACCGACACGCACCATTACCGTAACGAACTGAGCTGACACCACCCTGGCAACTGAGCGGAAACGTAGAACATTCGGGCTGGAGCAAACCCTTCTTGTTGCGTTGCAATAGAATTTTGCGTTCTTTGCATCTTCAAATTACAAAGCAGTTACATCCACGAAAGCACACAACATGACAGAACTCGCCAAAAAACGGCCTGAATTCCGCAACATCAATGCCTTCAAGGACCTGACCACCTACCGCATGACTCCTGCAGCGTGGGTTTCGATCCTGCACCGCGGCAGCGGGCTGATCATGTTCCTGCTGCTGCCTTTCATCATCTGGATGTTCGACACCTCGGTGTCGTCTGAAATCTCGTTCGCCCGGTTCTCGGCGGCTTTCAACATCGGCATTGGCTTCGTGCCCGGCTGGTTCATCAAACTGGTGGCCCTGGCACTGATCTGGGCCTACCTGCACCACTTCACCGCTGGCCTGCGCCACCTGTGGATGGATGTGAGCCACAGCGCCGTGAACAAGGAATTCGGCAAGTCCTCGGCCTTTGCCGTCCTGGCCATCAGCATCACGCTGACCCTGGTGCTGGGCGCCAAGCTTTTCGGCCTTTACTGATCGATCAACCCCAAAAAGCGGCGGCTGCTGCCAGGCAGTGCCCGCCGAAGAACGAGAGGAAATTCCCATGTCCGTCAATTACGGTTCCAAGCGCGTCGTCGTCGGCGCCCACTATGGCCTGCGCGACTGGCTCAGCCAGCGCGTCACGGCAGTCCTGATGGCCCTGTTCACCCTGGCACTGCTGGCCCAGGTGATCTTCTCCAAAGGCCCCATCGGCTACGACAAATGGGCCGGTATCTTCTCGGCCCAGTGGATGAAGGTGCTGACCTTCTCCGTGATCGTTGCACTGGCTTGGCACGCCTGGATCGGCCTGCGTGAAGTCTTGATGGACTACATCAAGCCCGTGGGCCTGCGCCTGGCACTGCAGGTGTTCAGCATCGTCTGGCTGGTCGGCTGTGCCGGCTGGGGTATCCAGGTTTTGTGGCGTCTCTGATTGATCCCCGCGACTGAAGGCAAAAAATAATGAGCTACACCAACGCTAACATCACCCGCCGCAAGTTCGATGTCGTCATCGTCGGCGCAGGCGGCTCCGGCATGCGTGCCGCGCTTGAACTCTCCCGCGCAGGCCTGAACGTGGCCTCGCTGTCCAAGGTTTTCCCCACCCGTTCGCACACCGTGGCTGCACAAGGCGGCGTGAGCGCATCGCTGGGCAACATGTCCGAAGACAACTGGCACTACCACTTCTACGACACCATCAAGGGCTCCGACTGGCTGGGCGACCAGGACGCCATCGAGTTCATGTGCCGCGAAGCACCCAAGGTGGTGTATGAGCTGGAACACTTCGGCATGCCGTTCGACCGCAACCCCGACGGCACCATCTACCAGCGCCCCTTTGGCGGCCACACCGCCAACTATGGCGAAAAGCCCGTGCAACGCGCCTGCGCCGCTGCCGACCGCACCGGCCACGCCATGCTGCACACGCTGTACCAGCAGAACGTGAAGGCCAAGACCAACTTCTTCGTCGAATGGATGGCGCTGGACCTGGTCCGCGACGCCGACGGTGACGTGGTGGGCGTGACCGCCCTGGAAATGGAAACCGGCGACCTGTACATCCTGGAAGCCAAGACCGTGCTGCTGGCCACCGGCGGTGCTGGCCGCATCTTTGCGGCATCGACCAACGCCTTCATCAACACCGGTGACGGCCTGGGCATGGCGGCACGTGCTGGCATTGCGCTGCAGGACATGGAGTTCTGGCAGTTCCACCCCACCGGCGTGGCCGGCGCCGGCGTGCTGCTGACCGAAGGCTGCCGTGGCGAAGGCGCTATTTTGCTCAACAGCAACGGCGAGCGCTTCATGGAGCGTTATGCGCCCACCATGAAGGACCTGGCCCCGCGCGACTTCGTGTCCCGCTGCATGGACCAGGAAATCAAGGAAGGTCGCGGCTGCGGTCCCAACAAGGACTACATCCTGCTCAAGCTCGACCACCTGGGTGCAGACACCATCCATAAACGCCTGCCTTCGGTGTACGAAATCGGAGTCAACTTCGCCAACGTGGACATCACCAAGGAACCTATTCCTGTGGTGCCCACCATCCACTACCAGATGGGTGGCGTGCCTACCAACATCAACGGCCAAGTGGTTGCACAAGCCAACGGCATCAACAACGAAGTGGTCAACGGCCTGTACGCCGTGGGCGAATGCGCCTGCGTGTCGGTGCACGGCGCCAACCGCCTGGGCACCAACTCGCTGCTGGACCTGCTGGTGTTCGGCAAGGCCGCTGGCCGCCACATCGTCGAGTTCAACAACAAGAACAAGGAGCACAAGCCCCTGCCCAAGGATGCGGCCGACCGCACCTTGGAGCGCTTGAACCAGCTCGACAAGTCGAACGAAGGCATCTACGCGCAAAACCTGGCAGGCGACATCCGCTCCACCATGCAGCAGCATGCCGGCGTGTTCCGCACCCAGGCCAGCATGGACGAAGGCGTCAAGAAGATCGCCGAGATCCGCAGCCGCGTGGCCAACGTGACGCTGAAGGACAAGTCCAAGGTGTTCAACACCGCCCGCATCGAAGCGCTGGAAGTGGACAACCTGATCGAAGTGGCGCAGGCCACCATGGTGTCGGCCGCCGCCCGCAAGGAATGCCGTGGCGCCCACACCGTGTACGACTACGAGCACCCAGCCGACCACGCCGAGTTCCCCCTGGGCCGCAATGACCAGGAGTGGATGAAGCACACCCTGTGGTACAGCGAAGGCAACCGCCTCGCCTACAAGCCGGTCAACCTCAAGCCCCTGACGGTGGACAGCGTGCCCCCCAAGGTCCGTACGTTCTAAACAGTAGCCCCACGAGAGAAGAACCATGCAAAAGCGCACATTCCAAATCTACCGCTACGACCCGGACAAGGACGCCAAGCCTTACATGCAGACCATCGAGATCGAACTCGACGGCCATGAACGCATGCTGCTGGACGCCCTGATGAAGCTCAAGGAGCAGGACCCCACGCTGTCGTTCCGCCGTTCGTGCCGCGAAGGCGTCTGTGGCTCCGACGCGATGAACATCAATGGCAAGAACGGCCTGGCGTGCCTGACGAACATGAATACCCTGAAGGGCACGATTGTTCTCAAGCCCCTGCCCGGTCTGCCCGTGATCCGCGACCTGATCGTGGACATGACGCAGTTCTTCAAGCAGTACAACTCGATCAAGCCTTACCTGATCAACGAGCAGATTCCACCCGACCGCGAGCGCCTGCAGTCTCCCGAAGAGCGTGAAGAGCTCAACGGCCTGTACGAGTGCATCCTGTGTGCCAGCTGCTCCACGAGCTGCCCCAGCTTCTGGTGGAACCCCGACAAGTTCGTGGGCCCTGCCGGACTGCTGCAGGCCTACCGCTTCATCGCCGACAGCCGCGATGACGCCACCGGCCAGCGCCTCGATAACCTCGAAGACCCGTACCGCCTGTTCCGTTGCCACACCATCATGAACTGCGTGGACGTGTGCCCCAAGGGCCTGAACCCCACGAAGGCCATCGGCAAGATCAAGGAACTGATGGTGCGTCGCGCCATCTGACCGGGGCCCAGGACCGCCATGGGTGCAACCGCCACCACCGCCCCCTCGGCAGCCTCGCCGCTGCTGACGGAACGCGAACTCAGCAAGCTGCACTGGCGCTGCCGGCGCGGCCTGTTGGAAAACGATCTGTTCATCGAACAGTTCTTCACCCGTTTCGAGCCTGAGCTGAACCAGCGCCACGCCCAGGGCCTTGCGGCCCTGATGGACCTCGCCGACAACGACCTCCTGGACCTGCTGCTTTGCCGCAAGGAACCCAGTGAGACGCTGGATGCGCCCGAGGTGCATGAAGTGCTGGGCATGCTGCGGGAAAGCGGCGGCACCCCCGTGCTGGGCACCTGACGAGCGGGTTTTCTCGCTCTGAAAAGATCCCAGCCCCACCAGACCGGATGATCATCGGCAAACCTAAGGAAAGTAACAATGAAGCTAGCTGACAACAAAGCCACCCTGTCGTTCAGTAACGGCGGTCCCAGCGTGGACCTGCCGGTCTACCAGGGCACCATTGGCCCGGATGTCATCGACATCCGCAAGCTGTATGCGCAGACGGGCATGTTCACCTATGACCCAGGCTTCCTGTCAACGGCAGCCACCCAGTCGGCCATCACCTACATTGACGGCGACAAGGGCGAACTGCTGTACCGCGGCTACCCCATTGAGCAGCTGGCTGAAAACTGCGACTTCCTGGAAACCTGCCACCTGCTGCTGTACGGTGACCTGCCTAACGCAGCGCAGAAGACCGACTTCACGAGCCGCGTGACCAACCACACCATGGTCAACGAGCAGATGCAGTTCTTCCTGCGTGGCTTCCGCCGTGACGCGCACCCCATGGCCGTGCTGACCGGCCTGGTGGGCGCCCTGTCGGCCTTCTACCACGACAGCACGGACATCAACAATCCGCAGCACCGTGAGATCGCCGCCATCCGCCTGATCGCCAAGATGCCCACGCTGGTCGCCATGGCCTACAAGTACGGCATGGGCCAGCCCTACATGTACCCGCAGAACAACCTCTCGTATGCAGGCAACTTCCTGCGCATGATGTTCGGCACACCCTGCGAAGAGTACAAGGTCAACCCCGTGCTGGAACGCGCGCTCGACCGCATCTTCATCCTGCACGCAGACCACGAGCAGAACGCTTCGACCTCCACCGTGCGCCTGTGCGGCTCGTCGGGCACCAACCCGTTTGCGGCCATCGCTGCGGGCGTGGCCTGCCTGTGGGGCCCTGCCCACGGCGGCGCCAACGAAGCAGCGCTGAACATGCTGTACGACATCCAGGCCCAAGGCGGCGTGGAAAAGATCGGCGACTTCATCAAGCAGGTCAAGGACAAGAACTCCGGCGTCAAGCTCATGGGCTTCGGCCACCGCGTGTACAAGAACTACGACCCCCGCGCCAAGCTCATGCAAGAGACTTGCAATGAAGTGCTGGCCGAGCTGGGCCTGGAAAACGACCCGCTGTTCAAGCTGGCCAAGGAACTGGAAAAGATCGCCCTGGAAGACGACTACTTCGTGCAGCGCAAGCTCTACCCGAACGTGGACTTCTACTCCGGCATCGTGCAGCGCGCCATCGGCATTCCTGTGAACCTGTTCACCGGCATCTTCAGCCTGGCCCGCACCGTGGGCTGGATCGCCCAGCTCAACGAAATGATCGGCGACCCCGAGTACAAGATCGGCCGCCCCCGCCAGCTGTTCACCGGCTCCGAGCGCCGCGACGTGCCACCCCTGGCCAAGCGTTGATCGGTACGGCGCCCCACGCGCCGTCCACCCCCTCCCGAAGCCCGCTGGCAGTGCCCGCGGGCTTTTTTCATGGGCGCCCCACACAGGCCAAGCCCTGCTGGATGCACATACTCCCCCCTAGTTAAAAGGTTTTTTAACGGCCTACCGCGCGACCAGCATGGGGCTATCTTTTATACTGCCACCCAGTACAAAGGCAGCCCCCGCACCCCACACCCGAAACCCATGCCCCACACCCCCGAAGACAAGCAACGCGCCATCACCCGACTGCGCCGCATCAAGGGCCAGGCCGAGGCGCTGGAACGCGCGGTGGAGGCGGGCAGCGACTGTGCCCCCATCCTGCAGCAGCTGGCGGCCATGCGGGGCGCCGTGCACGGACTGATGGCCGACCTGCTCGACAGCCATGTGCGCGAGACGCTGGCGGAAAAACCAGCACCGTCGCAGCAGGCCATTGACGAAACACTGGCGTTGCTTCGCTCCTACCTCAAATAGACCGTCCCCATCCGATTGACCGAAAGGAACACCCCATGAAATCCCGTGCCGCCGTCGCCTTCAAAGCCGGAGAACCCCTGCAGATCGTCGAGATCGACGTGGCCCCGCCCAAGAAGGGCGAAGTGCTCATCAAGATCACCGACACCGGTGTGTGCCACACCGACGCGTTCACCCTGAGCGGTGACGACCCCGAAGGCCTGTTCCCCGTGGTGCTGGGCCATGAAGGCGCTGGCATCGTGGTGGAAGTGGGCGAAGGCGTGACCAGCGTGAAGCCCGGCGACCATGTGATCCCGCTCTACACCGCCGAATGTGGCGAGTGCCTGTTCTGCAAGAGCGGCAAGACCAACCTGTGCGTGAGCGTGCGCGCCACACAGGGCAAAGGCGTGATGCCCGACGGCACCACGCGCTTCAGCTACAACGGCCAGCCCATCTACCACTACATGGGCTGCAGCACCTTCAGCGAATACACCGTGGTGGCCGAGGTGTCGCTGGCCAAGGTCAACCCTGATGCCAACCCCGAGCAGGTCTGCCTGCTGGGCTGCGGCGTGACCACCGGCCTGGGCGCCGTCAAGAACACTGCCAAGGTGCAAGAGGGCGACACCCTGGCCGTGTTTGGCCTGGGAGGCATCGGCCTGGCAGTGATCCAGGGTGCAAAGCTGGCCAAGGCCGGGCGCATCATCGCCGTGGACACTAATCCGTCCAAATTCGATCTGGCCCGCACCTTTGGCGCCACCGACTGCGTGAACCCCAAGGACCATGACAAGCCTATCCAGCAAGTCATTGTGGAGATGACGACCTGGGGCGTGGACCACAGCTTTGAGTGCATCGGCAACGTCAACGTGATGCGCGCCGCCCTCGAATGCGCGCACCGCGGCTGGGGCCAGTCGGTCATCATCGGCGTGGCAGGCGCGGGGCAGGAGATCAGCACCCGCCCCTTCCAGCTCGTCACCGGCCGCAAGTGGATGGGCACGGCGTTCGGCGGCGTCAAGGGCCGCAGCGAGCTGCCCGGCATGGTCGAAGACGCGATGGCGGGCAAGATCCAGCTGGCGCCGTTTGTCACGCACACCATGGGCCTCAAGGACATCAACGAAGCGTTTGATTTGATGCACGAAGGCAAGTCCATCCGCTCCGTCGTTAAATACGCAGTGGCCTGACCCCTGCAGAGCAGCCAACGTTTGAGACGCCCGAACGCCCCTTTACCCGTTCGGGCTGAGCCTGTCGAAGCCATGGCACGCCTTGCCACCAACCCTTCGACAGGCTCAGGGCATACGGGCTCGGTCTAAGGTCAATTTCCAATTCGAGCAGAAAAGACCTCCAGCGCTTATCCATCAAGCGCTAGCAGCTATTATTTTCAGAGCATCCACCATGACCACCTCCCTGGAACTCCTCAGCAGCCACGCCTGCTTTGGCGGCGAGCAGCGCTTCTACCAGCACGCCTCCACCGAAACCGGGCTGCCCATGAAGTTCTCGGTGTTCCTGCCCCCGCAGGCGCAGCAAGGGCCCGTGCCCGCCCTGCTCTTCCTGGCGGGGCTGACCTGCACCGAAGAAACCTTCATGGTCAAGGCCGGCGCCCAGCGCCTGGCGGCCGAGCTGGGCCTAGCCCTCATTGCGCCCGACACCAGCCCGCGCGGGGCCAATGCGCCGGGTGAGGCCGATAGCTGGGACTTCGGCGTGGGCGCAGGCTTTTATCTGGACGCAACCCAAGCGCCATGGCACACCCACTGGCGCATGGAGAGCTACCTCCTGAAAGAGCTGCTGCCGCTGGTCTCAGCCCAGTTGCCCATCGACGGCACCCGCCTGGGCATCACCGGCCACTCGATGGGCGGGCATGGCGCGCTCACGCTGGCGCTGCGCCATCCGGGCCGTTTCCAGAGCCTGTCGGCCTTTGCCCCCATCTGCGCGCCCACCCAGTGCCCGTGGGGTGAGAAAGCCTTCACGGGCTACCTGGGTGCAGACCGCACGGGCTGGATCGAGCACGACGCCACGGTGCTCATGCAGCACCAGCCAGTCGCGCCTTACCCTGCAGGCATCCTCATCGACCAAGGCCTGTCCGACAAGTTTCTGGCCGACCAACTGCACCCACACCTGTTCGAAGCTGCGTGCCAGGCCATCGGCCAGCCGCTCAGCCTGCGCCGCCACGCGGGCTACGACCACGGCTACTACTTCATTCAGACCTTCATGGCCGACCACCTGGCGCACCACGCCAGAAACCTGCTGCCGCAGTCCGAACGTTAATGCGGCCTTAAGCCTCGGGCGCCACAGTGCGCCCCATGCCTTTGATACTGCAGCGCCTGCTGCTTCCCCACCTGGCCACGGGCGCCGCGCCCCGGCCCGCTTCCACCGCAACACGCCACCTGCACCCCGCCTGGGTGGTGGTGCTCATCAGCACCTGGCTGGCCACGGCCTGCAATGTGCCGCTGTGGCGCGAGGTGGCGCAGTTGCCGGGCCAGGGCAGCCTGCGCGGCTGGGGCTTTGCCATCGCGTTTGCGCTCATCGTGGCAGCGGGCAATGCCGCACTGCTGAGCCTGCTGGCCTGGCGCTGGACGCTCAAGCCCGCCGCCACCGTGCTGGTGGTGATGGCTGCGTTTGGCGCGTATTTCATGCTGGCCTACGGCGTGGCCATTGACGCCAGCATGCTCACCAACGTGCTGCAAACCGACGTCAAAGAGGCGGGTGACCTGCTCAACTGGCGCATGCTGGCCACCGTACTGGCGCTGGCCGTGCCACCGCTGTGGTGGCTGCTGCGCCGCCCCGTGTTGCGGCTGAGCACCCTGCGCCACGCGGCGCACAACGGGCTGCTGCTGGCGGGCGCCATCGCCGTCATCGTGGTGTGCCTGCTGCTGGTGTTCCAGGACTTTGCATCGACCATGCGCAACCACACCAAGCTGCGCTACCTGATCAACCCGCTCAACAGCGTGTACGCGCTGGGTAACATCGCCACCAAGCCCCTGCGCATGGACACCAGCAAGCTGCTGCCCCTGGGGCGCGATGCACAGCTGGGCTCCAGCTATGCGGGCCAGGCCAAGCCCCCGCTGCTGGTGCTGGTGCTGGGCGAAACCGGCCGCAGCGGCAACTTCGGCATCAACGGCTATGAGCGCAACACCACACCGCTGCTCGCGGCCCGCACAGACCTCGTCAGCGCCCGCAATGCGTGGTCGTGCGGCACCAGCACCGCAGCATCGGTGCCCTGCATGTTCTCGCACCTGGGCCGCACGGGCTATGAAGCGCGCGCTGCCAACTTTGAAAGCCTCATTGACGTGCTGCACCACGCAGGCCTGGCCGTGCTGTGGGTGGACAACCAGTCCGGCTGCAAAGGCGTGTGCGACCGCATTGGCGAGACCCTCACCAGCGCGCCAAAAAGCCCGACGCCCGACCCTACCCTGTGCCCCGGCGGCGAGTGCCTGGACCGCGTGATGCTGCAAGACCTGGACACCCGCATCGCCGCCCTGCCCGCGGAACAGCGCCAGCGCGGCACCGTGGTCGTGCTGCACCAGATGGGCAGCCACGGCCCCGCGTACTACAAACGCTCGGCGCCCGACAACAAGAAGTTTGGCCCCGAATGCACATCCACCTCCCTGCAGGAGTGTGAGCGCCAGCAGGTCGTCAACGCGTATGACAACAGCGTCGTGGAGACGGACTTTTTCCTCGATTCAGTGCTCAAATGGCTCACAGCGCAGGATAGCAAAGCGCAAACAGCTATGATTTATGTAGCAGACCATGGCGAATCACTGGGCGAGAACAACCTCTACCTGCACGGCCTGCCCTACTCCATTGCGCCCGACGTGCAAAAGCATGTGCCGTGGATCACCTGGCTCTCGCCCGCCATGCAGGCGCGCACCCAGGTCGCCACCGGCTGCCTGCAGCACGAGCTGGCCGAGCGGCGCATCACCCACGACAACTACTTTCACTCGGTGCTGGGGCTGATGGATGTGAAGACCGGGGCGTACAGCGCGGGGCTGGACATGTTTGCAGGTTGCCGACAGGCAGCAGGGGCGGCCAGAGCGGCGGGCTGACGCGGAGTCGGGCCTGCCCGGGCGCCATGCCCCAACCGCAACAATGAACTTCTGCGCGCCTCACGCCGCCCCTGGCAGCAGCAGAATCTTGCCGACGTTGACGCCAGATTCCATGCGACTGTGGGCCTGCGCGGCATCTGCCAACGGGTAGGTGCTGTCAATCACCGGCCAGATCGCACCGGCCGCCAGCGCAGGCAGCCACCGCTCGGCAAAGCGCTGCACCATGGCCTGCTTGACCTCGGGCGGGCGCGACTTCATCACCGTGCCAAAGATCTGCAGATGGCGGTACAGCACGGCGTCCATCGGCAACGTGGCGCCTTGCGCACCACCCAGCAAGCCCACGGCCACCATGCGCCCGCCCACGGCCAACGACCGCACGTTGCGCTCCAGGTATGGCGCACCAATGAAGTCGATCACCACGTCCACACCTTTGCCGTCCGTTGCCTGCGCCACCACGGCCGCAAAGTCCTCGCTGCGGTAATCAATGAACACATCTGCGCCAAAGCCCAGCACTGCATCGCGCTTGTCACCGCTTGCTGTGCCAAACACCCGTGCGCCCGCCGCTTTCGCCAGTTGCACCGCCGCCGAGCCCACGCCGCCTGCGGCTGCGTGGATCAGCACCGACTCGCCCGCCTGCAGGTTGGCCAGGTGGAACAGCGCCTCGTGTGCAGTCACAAACACCTCTGCCACCGCACCCGCTGCCACCAGGCCCAGGCCCTCCGGCACATGCATGGCCATGCGGTGGTCGATGCGCGACAGCTCGGCGTAGGCCCCGCCGCCCACAATACCCATCACACGGTCGCCCACGGCAAAGCCGCGCACCAGCGGGCCCACCTCGACCACCGTGCCCGCGATCTCCAGCCCCATGGTGTCCGCATCGCCAAAGTAGGCGCGACCGTAAGCCCCCTTGCGGTGCAACAGATCAGCGCGGTTCACGCCGATGGAGGCGTTGCGCACCAACAGGTCGTGCGGACGCACCTCGGGGGTCGGGACCTCCCGGGCCACCAGCACCTCAGGCCCACCGAAGTCGTCGAACACGATGACCTGCATGGTGGGTGGTACGGCGGTCTGCACAGTGGCGGGATGTTGTTCACTCAAAGCGGTGGGCATGGGTTGCAGTCCTCAAAAATGTCATTCAGGCCTGCAAGGTTACCGCGCCAACACACCATTCAAACGCAGCAATTTCGCTCTGTAGTGATGCAAAATTGCATCACGCCCACCCGATGAACACCACCATGAACTGGGACGACACCCGCGTCTTTCTCGCGCTGACAAGAGCCCCCTCCTTGCGCGCCGCCGCGCGCAGCCTGGGCATCGACCAGGCCACCGTGGGGCGGCGGCTGAATGCACTGGAGGCCGAGCTGGGCGCCAAGCTGTTCCTGCGTGCCAAAGATGGATACCTGCTCACGCCGGCAGGCGAAACGGCCTTGGCAGCCGCCCGCCGCATGGAAAGCGCAGCCCTCGACCTGCGCACCAAAATCGAAGGCCAGGACGAAAACCCCGGCGGCATCGTGCGCGTCACCAGTACCGACTCCATCGCCATCGACCTGCTGCTGCCCGCAGTCGAGCGCCTGCAGCGGCACTGGCCCCACATCCGTGTGGACCTGGAGGTCTCCACCCAGTTGCTCAGCCTCAGCCGCAGGCAGGTGGACATTGCGTTTCGCAACGTCCGCCCGGAGACGCCCGACCTGGTCGTGCGCCGCGTGGTGTCATGGCCGGTGGGCCTGTTTGCCAGCGCGGGCTATATCGAGCGCTTTGGCGAACCCGTGCCCGACGACGAGCTGCGGGGCCACCACCTGGTGGCCTATGGCCCCTACCTGGAGCACAGCCCGTTTCTGACCATGGCCGGTGTGCCCGCCCGCCAAGCCCGCATCGCCATGGCCGTGCGCTCCAGCCTGCTGGTGCGCAAGGCGGTGGCAGCGGGCATTGGCCTGGGTGAAATGCCGGTGTGGATGGGCGAGCGCGAAGGCCTGGTCCGCATCTGGCCCCAACGCCGCCGCGCCACCGATTACGAGGTCTGGCAAGTCATGCACCCCGACCTGCAGCGCACCGCACGCGTCCGCGCCACGGCAGAGTTTCTGTCGGAGGCATTTGGTCAGGCGTAGCGGAAAACGGCATGCTGCTTGGCGCTGCCTTCGCAACCAAGGCATCAGCAAACTGAACTGGCCGACCGACCGAAGAAGCAACCCATTCATCAGTCGGTCAGCGGCGGCAATACCTGCTGCGCCATACTCCGGCACTTATTCCACCTGCTTCATTCACCACCCCATGCAGCACACCATCCAGCACCAGGAGCAAGACGCCAAAGGCGCCTTCACCATCGAGAACAGCGGCCAGCGCCTGGCCGAGATGACCTACAGCCGCACCAACGCCACGATGGTCATCGTGGACCACACCGAGGTAGATCCATCACTCAGCGGGCAAGGTGTCGGACGCGCACTGCTCGACGCGCTGGTGCTGTGGGCGCGGGCTACGGGTACCAAAGTGGTCCCGCTGTGCCCGTTTGCCAAGGCACAGTTTGACAAGGATGTGGCTATTCGGGATGTGCTGGTTTAGGCAGGCCCTATAACGGGGACGCAACAGCCTCAACCCACTGACTGGTTCCGTTCGCCGGGGTTTTTTGCTTCTTGGTGTCAGAGGTCGCTGGGCAAAATGGCAGCACCATACGCCAGCACTCCCATCCGTCGCACGAGCCGACTCACGTCGGCTAGCCACCACATGCTGCTCAGGATCAACGTTCAGCCTCACCAGGAGCGTCGCACTTGATTCGTCTCACCATCGCCATTGCATCCGTGGTTCTGCTCATCGGATGCGCGGGGCCCCGTTTTGATGCCGGACGGACAGAAACGGTACTTCCACTGCACCGAGCCTGGGTTGACGGGCGACAGGTGGAATACATCACGACAGACATCTCGGACGGCGCCATGGCGGAGGCCGCCGGTGTGAACCATGTGCCTCGCCTGCGCGACGCCATCGCCGCGCGCCCCTCGGTGCTGGAGCGTGTGTACAAATTCTCGCAGGGCGAACAGATCAGCGTCTTTCAATCTGCACCACATCCCGTGGGCGCGGCGAACACGGACCGAAGCTACAGCCCACTGTGGCGCCTCGTCCTGGTGACGAGAACGAGACCCCATCCCGGTCCCGAGCTGACATCGGAGGAGGAGCTATTGGCTGCCGAAGAAAAAGGCCTGGTCTCGCTCGAAGTCACCGATATCGTCATCAACTGCCCCATAACGCGGGCTGTCGGCGGCGGGGGCCTGGCAGGGGTGCGGTAAAGATGGACCGCAGCTCAACCGGGTGTCAGTTCGCGGCGTTCCACGAGGGCTGATGTGACAAGCCGCATTGCTGCGCCTCTAAACCGTCGGCACCGTGCCCCCATCAATCACATGCTCCGAGCCCGATATCGCTCCCGCACGCGGTGACACCAAAAAAGTGATCAGGTCGGCCACCTCTTGCGGTCTGGCGGGGCGGCCCAGCGGGATGCCGCCCAGCGACTGCATGATGATCTGCTTGCCGCCTTCGTAGTCCGTGCCCGCCTGGGTGGCCACGCGCTCGGCCAGGGCAACGGCGGCTTCGGTTTCGACCCAGCCGGGCGAGACGCTCAGCACGCGAACGCCTTGTGGCGTGACCTCTTTCGACAAGGCCTTGCTGTAGGTGGACAAGGCCGCCTTGGCAGCGGCGTAGGCGGTGGTGGACTCGGGCAGCGGCAGCACGCGCTGGATGGAGCTGACGTGGACGATGACGCCCGCGCCCTTAGCCAGCATGGCGGGCAACAGAGCGCGGTCCAGGCGCACGGCGGGCATCAGGTTCTGGTTCAGTTCGTTGAACCACTGCGCATCGTCCAGCGCCGCAAAACCCCCGCCAGGCGCGCTGGAGCCGCCCACCACGTTGACCAGAATGTCCACGCCGCCCCAGTGCGTGAGCACCGCCTGCGCAACCTCTGCAGCGCCCTCTGCGGTGGAGACGTCGGCAGGCACGTACAGCACGCCGCCAATCGGGTGCGCAGGGGCTGAACGCGCGGTAGCCATCACCTGCACACCGGCGTCCACCAAAGCCTGCACCACTGCAGCGCCCACGCCTTTGGTGCCGCCCGTGACGAGTGCGCGCTGGCCGCGCAGTTTTAGGTCGAAGCTCATACCGTGATCTCCAGCGACGCAATCAGGCCACGCTCAAGGCGAAAGCGGTAGCGCAGATCGACCGGGCTACCAGGGAAGTTGCCCTCGACGCGGCTGGTGACGACCTGGTGGCCGTCGCTCTGCTGCAGCGCAAAGGGTTCGGTGGTGTACGTGTACTTTGTCGATGCCGCGGCCTTCCAGGCCTTGATGGCGTCGATGCCCGAATGGGTGCGGCCCTCGTCCTTGACGACGGCCTGTGCAGTGAAGCACCGGGCAATGGCCTCAGCGTTCTTTTGTTGGTCGGCCGCAAAGTAGGCGGCAATGGGGTCGGGGAGGCTCAAAGGGGTCATGGTGACGATCTCCTTGGTTTAGGGATGACCTGCACAACTCCCTGCGGTCTGTGATAGCGCGGTCTCGGGCGGTCCACTGCGTTGCTTTTCTTGCCAATAGCGCGGCTATTGGCAAGAAAAGACGCCTTGTGCCCCATCCCGATCCGCGCTACCACCGCCTCGCGAGGGTTATGCAGGTCACCCCTAGTCGTTGGGTTGGTGGAGTCGTCAGGATGCGCCTGCAGAACCAATTAGTGAATGGCCTAGAATTTGAATAAGCTATGTAGAAAAAAATACAGAATGCGCGGATCGGATTTTGCAGAACTGAAGGCCTTTGCCGCCGTGGTCGAGCGCGCGAGCTTTGCGCGCGCGGCGGAGCACCTGGGGCTGTCGCCGTCGGCGCTGAGCCAGACGATTCGCCAGCTGGAAGCCCGCTTGGGCGCGCGATTGCTGAACCGCACCACGCGCAGTGTGGCGCCCACGGCCACCGGGGCGCAGCTGTATGCGCGCATGGCACCGCTATTTCGGGACATGGCCGACGCAGTGGCCGAAGCCAGTGCGTCGGCCAGCCAGATGGGGGGCACGCTGCGCATCAACACGCTGGGCATGGCCGCCACACAGGTCATCGCGCCACGGCTTGGGCGGTTCCACCAGGCCCACCCGGATGTGGTGCTGGACATCGTGGTGGACGACGGGCTGAGCGACATCGTTGCGGGCCGCTTTGATGCGGGCATCCGCGTGGGCGGGCGGCTGGAAAAAGACATGATCGCCGTGCGCCTGACCCCGGACGTGAAGATGATTGCCGTGGCCTCGCCCGACTACCTGGCGCAGCGCGGCACGCCAAAGGCGCCCGCCGACCTGCACGGCCACGCGTGCATCAACTGGCGGCTTCAGATGGATGGCCGGACCTACCGCTGGGAGTTCGAGAAAAAAGGAAAACGGATGGATATTGCGGCAGAAGGACCGCTGGTGACCAACCACTCGGACATGGGCGTGGCTGCGGCAGTGCAGGGCCTGGGCATTGCCTATGCATTTGACCGTGAGCAGGTGGACAACCACATTGCCCAGGGGCGGCTGGTGCAGGTGCTTGCCGACTGGTCGGTGGCAAAGCCCGGCCTGTTCCTGTACTACTCCAATCGGCGCCATCCTTCACCGGCATTGACGGCTTTCATCGACTGCCTGCTGGACCGCGATCTGCCAGAACCCAAGCCTGGCTTGCAACGCCCATCAGTGAATGCGGCTGTGCAGAGGGCTCCACGTCGGTGATGGGGTCTTGGGTGGCCGATATCAGCCATTCAAACCAGAAGCGTCGCCCTCACCGGCCTTCCATCCACCCCTTCACCTCGCCCATCAGGTGCCCCCGGAACACCTCCGCAATCGGTGACAGCTGCTTGCCCTTGGGCCAGACCAAGTGCCATTGCGACTGGATGGGGAAGCCTTGCACGTTGAGCACGGCCAGACCCTCGTGGTGGGGGCCGAGGCTGTGGCGGGAAACGATGGAGACGCCCAGCTGGCCTTCCACCGATTCCTTGATGGCCTCGTTGCTGCCCAGCTCCAGTACGGCGCTGGGAACAAAGCCCAGCTGGCGCAGGTGCGCGTCGGTGGCCATACGGGTACCGGAGCCTTTTTCGCGCAGGATGAAGCGCTCGGCCTGCAATTGCGTGAACTTGACGCGCTTTTTCGCGGCGAGTGGGTGGCCTGCGGCGGCGATGACGACGAGCGGGTTGGGCATGAGGATGTGGTCTTCCAGCGGCAAATCGGCCGGCGGCATGGACATGACGTAGAGGTCGTCCAGGTTGCTGCGCAGCCGGTTGATGACATGGTCGCGGTTGAGCACCTCCAGCGAGATGTCGATCTGTGGGTGCAGCTTGCAGAAGCTGCCTAGCAGACGCGGCACAAAGTATTTGGCGGTGCTGACCACGGCGACCTTGAGGCGTCCGCTGGTGAGGCCCTTGGCGCCAGACACCCGCTGCTCAAACGCATCCCACTCGCCCGCAATGGCGCGCGCGGTGCGGGCCAGGGCATGCCCCGCTTCGGTGAGGTGCACGCGGCGCGAGATGACTTCGTACAGCGGCAGGCCCACGGCCTGAGACACCTCGCGCAGCTGCATGGAGGCGGTGGGCTGGGTGACGTGCATGACCCGGGCGGCGGCGCTGACGCTGCCGGTTTCGGCCAGCGCCAGAAAAAGGCGCAGCTGGCGAAAGGTGATGTTCATAGATTTTTATCTATAGATAAGCGCATTCGAATCGATTTTACTTTGCACCCTGCACTGCATAGCATTGGCGCCCAAGGAGTTGAATGATGCAAAGCTTGCTGGACCCTGCGATCCTGTTTTTTGCTCTGGGTGTGTTTGCGGGCCTGGTGCGGTCCAACCTGGAGATGCCTGCGGCGATCTCGAAGTTCTTGTCGATCTACCTGCTGATGGCACTGGGCCTCAAGGGCGGGTTTGCGCTGGCGGCGTCGGGCTTTACGTCCAACGTGGCCACCAGCCTGGGGCTGGCGGTGCTGCTGGCCATCGTGGTGCCGCTGGTGGGCTATGCGCTCTTGCGGCGGGTGCTGTCGGGCTTCAATGCGGCGGCGGTGGCAGCCACCTATGGATCGGTGAGCGCGGTGACGTTTGTGACGGCCACGCAGTACCTGGAGTCCCAACACATCGCCTACGGCGGCCACATGGCGGCGGCGATGGCGCTGATGGAGTCGCCCGCCATCATCCTCGCAGTGCTGCTGGCCAATGCGCTGCGGCAAAAACAGCAGGCGGTGGCCATGGCCACCGCCGCCCCGCCCGTGGTGACGATGACAGGCGGGGGCGCCGCCACGCTGGGCGGTCATGGCCCGGGCAACGTCAGTGGAAAGGGCGGCCCGCACCTGTCGGTGGGCAAGATCCTGCACGAGTCGTTCACCGATGGCACGCAGTTGCTGCTGCTGGGCGCGATGCTGATTGGCCTGCTGACGGGCGATGCGGGCAAGGCGGCCATGCAGCCGTTTTCGGGTGATCTGTTCAAGGGCATGCTGTGCCTGTTCTTGCTGGACATGGGCCTATCGACCGCACGGAACCTGCCTGCGGTGCGCCAGCAGTCGCCCTGGCTGCTGGCCTATGCGGTGCTGGGCCCCATCACCCACGCCACGCTGGCGCTGGGCCTGGCCTGGCTGGTGGCGGTGCCTGCAGGCGATGCGGTGCTGCTGATGGTGCTGGCGGCCAGTGCCTCTTACATCGCCGTACCTGCGGTGGTGCGCTATGCCATCCCCGAGGCCGACCCGTCGCTGTATGTGAGCCTGTCGCTGGGGCTGACGTTTCCGCTCAACATCGTGCTGGGCATTCCGCTGTACACGCAGGTGGTGCAAAGCCTGTGGGCCGTGTGAGGGGGCGATGCATACAGCCCACACGTGGCCCCTGGCGTGCGCTTGCAGAGCCTGCTTCAATTGCTATCATTTAGATAGCTATTGAGGCATACCGGATGCGCGGAAGCGGCCATTTTTTATTCAAATTACAACCCACTGCGCCACACAGCCGGGTCAGAACAGGCTGCTTTGCCCCTGCAGCAGCCCGGGGCGGAACTGGCCCAGGTCCAGCTCCACGCGTTCGCGGTTCAGGCCCAGCTTGCGGCAGGTGGTGGCAAAACGCTGGCGCACCAGGTCGGCCCACAGGCCGGTGCCTTTCATGCGGGTGGCGAAGTCGCTGTTGTAGGTTTTGCCCGCGCGGCGCTCGGCGTCGCTCAGGTGGTGCAGGTCTTGCACACGGGCCATCACGCGCGCGGCACGCTGGGGGTAGTGCACCTGCAGCCATTCGCGAAACAGCGCATCCAGCTCCCACGGCAGTCGCAGCACGGTGTAGAAGGCGCTGCGCGCGCCCGCGTCGCGCGCAGCCTCCAGCACCTGTTCCATGTCTTCGGTGATGAAGGGGATCTGTGGCGCCACGCTCACGCCCACGGGCACACCCGCCTCGGCCAGCGCGCGGATGGTGCGCAGGCGCCGGTGGGGCGCTGCGGCGCGGGGCTCCATGCGGCGGGCCAGCGTGGCATCGAGCGTGGTGATGGTGACGTACACCGCCGCCAGGCGTTGCGCTGCGAGCGGAGCCAGCAAATCCAGGTCTCGCTCCACACCGCTGGATTTGGTGATGAGCGAAAACGGGTGGCGCGCGACGCTCATCACTTCGATGAGGCTGCGGGTGAGCTTCAAGTCCCGCTCCACAGGTTGATAGCAGTCGGTGGCCGAGCCGATATTGATCAAACGGGGCACGTAGCGCGGCGCGCACAGCTCGCTACGCAGCACTTCGGCAATGTTGTGTTTGGCCACGATCTGCGTTTCAAAGTCGAGCCCCGGTGAGAAGTTAAGGTAGCTGTGGGTAGGCCGCGCGTAGCAGTAAATGCATCCGTGTTCGCAGCCCCGGTAGGGGTTCACCGAGAGTTCAAAAAAGATGTCTGGCGAGTCGTTGGCGCAGATGGCGCTGCGCGCGGCTTCGAGATGCACGCGGGTGGCGGCGGGGGCGGCGGATGCATCGTCGCCCGCATCGTTACCCCCCGGCAGTTGGCCCCAGCCGTCGTCGGCCGCCTCGCGCACATCGCGCGCAAACCGGTGAGCCAGGGCCGTGGCCGCGCCCCGGCCACGGATGGCCTGCAGCGGAATACGGACCTCTTCGGGCGGCGCGGGAATGTCGGACTTGTCCGTGAAGGTGCGAGACATAACTGTATAAATATACAGCCATTTGGTGCTGCGTGCTTGCCCCTCCGCCCCCGCAAGCATGCGCGCGGCCTTGGCACGGTTTACTCCTTGAACAGCTGCTCGATCAGCCCCCGCATCCACTGGTTGCCGGGGTCGCTTTCAAAGCGGCGGCTCCAGTGCAGCGACACTGTGAAGTCGCGCAGCGGCAGCGCTGGTTCGATCAGGCTGTAGCCGCCGTCGGCCGCAAAGGTGCGTGCGATGTTGCGGGGCATGACCACGGCCAGGTCCGTGGCGCGCACGATGGCAGGCAGCACCATGAAGTGTTCGGTGGTCAGGCGGATGCGGTCCTGCAACTGTTGCATCTCCAGAATGCGCAGGGTGTCGGAGTGGGTGCGCACGGCCACAAACTCCAGCTGGCGCAGGGCGCTGAGCAAGGCGGGGCCGCTGCGCTTGGTGGCGGCGAAGGGGTGGCCTGCGCGCAGCAGCACCACGTAGCGGTCCTGGAGGAGCTGCACACGCTGCGTATCCTTCACCGTGGGCAAAAAGCCAAAGGCGAAGTCGATGGCGCCGCTGTCCAGCCGCTGGGGAATCTCGTGGCGCGGCACGGGCAATGTCTCCAGCTGCACGCCGGGCGCCTGGCGCTGCAGCGCCACCATCAGGTCGGGCAGAAAGCGGCCTTCGCCAATGTCGCTCATGTGGATGCGAAAGACCTTGCGCGACTGCAGAGGGTCGAACAAGGCCGACTCGTTGAGGGCCTCTTCCAGCAGGCCCAGCGCGCTGCGCACGGCGTCGGCCAGCCGGTCGGCCTTGGGGGTGGGCTGCACGCCGCCGCCCGCGCGCACAAACAGCGGGTCTTTGATCAGCAAACGCAGCCGCGTCAGCGCCTGGCTGGCTGCCGGCTGTGTCAGGTCCAGCAGCTCTGCGGCCCGGCTCACGTTGCGCGTGCGGTAGACGGCATCGAACAGGCGCAGCAGGTTCAGGTCGATGTCTTTGATATGCATTGAGTGAATACCGCTTAGTCACTTCATTGTATTGATGGATAGAGCAAGCCATCCGAAGATGCGGGGATGCCTTCAGAACACCCCCATCTCCCCACCGTGCGCGAGGCCGTGCTCGACCTGCTGCGCGGCTTTCACATCGATACCATCTTTGGCAACCCGGGCTCCACCGAGCTGCCACTGTTCCTCGACTTTCCCAGCGACTTCCGTTACATCCTGGGCCTGCAGGAATCGGTGGTGGTGGGCATGGCCGACGGCTATGCGCAGGCCACCCACAACGCCGCCTTTGTGAACCTGCACTCGGCGGCCGGCGTGGGGCACGCCATGGGCAATATCTTCACGGCACACAAGAACCGCACGCCCATGGTCATCACGGCCGGGCAGCAGGCGCGCTCCATCCTGCCGTTCGACCCCTTCCTGTTCTCGGGCCAGGCCACCGAGCTGCCCAAGCCCTACGTGAAGTGGAGCGTGGAGCCAGCGCGCGCCGAAGACGTACCCCTGGCCATCGCCCGCGCCTACTACATCGCCATGCAGCAGCCGCGTGGGCCGGTGCTGGTGTCTATCCCCGCCGACGATTGGGACAAGCCTTGCGAGCCGCTGAAGGCGCGCACCGTGAGCACCGAAACGCGTCCCGAGCCCCGCGTGCTGGAGGCCATTGGCGATGCACTGGATGCCGCGCGGCGCCCCGTCTTCGTGGTGGGTGCCGCCGTGGACCGCGACAGTGCCTGGGACGAGGTGGTGGCGCTGGCCGAGCGGCACAACGCTGCCGTGTGGATTGCCCCCATGGCGGGCCGCTGCGGCTTTCCACAGGACCACCGCCTGTTCGCCGGGGTGCTGCCCGCCATGCGCGAGAAAATCGTCGCGCTGCTCGCCGGCCACGACCTGGTGTTTGCGCTGGGCGCCGCGGCGTTCACGTACCACGTGGAAGGCTTTGGCCCGCATGTGCCGCCGGGCGCGCAACTGGTGCAGCTGATTGAAGACCCCGGCACCGCCGCCTGGACGCCTGAAGGCACCTCGGCCGTTGGCGGCATCCGGCTAGGGGTGCTCGACCTGCTGGCGCGCCCCGCACCACCGCCACGCGCCTTGCCACAACCGCGCCCCGCACGCCCGCGTGTGGAGCCCACGGGGCCGCTGATGAGCGTGCCCTATGTGATGCAGACCCTGGCCGAGGTGCGCGACGCGGCCTCCATCGTGGTGGAAGAAGCGCCCAGCTCGCGCGCAGCCATGCACGCCTACCTGCCCATTGTGCAAAGCGAAACCTTCTACACCATGTGCAGCGGCGGCCTGGGCTATGGCATGCCTGCCGCCGTGGGCGTGGCGCTGGCCAAACCCGACAAGAAGGTGATCGGACTGCTGGGTGACGGCTCGGCGATGTATTCCATCCAGGCCCTGTGGAGCGCGGCGCAGCTGAAGCTGCCTATCACCTTCATCATCCTCAAGAACCGCCGCTACGCGGCGCTGCAGGAGTTTGCCCCCACCTTCGGCTTCCACGAAGGCGACAAGCTCGAAGGCACCGACCTGCCGGATCTCGACTTCCTCGCGCTCGCCTGTGGCCAGGGCTGCGAGGCTGTGCGTGTGAGCGACCCCGCCTTGCTGCACCAGGCGCTGCGCGATGCACTGGCCAGCCCGCGCGCCATCCTGGTTGAGGTGGACGTGGCCTGACAGGCCCTGCACAAACCGTTCTTCCCGGCTCACCCCATCACCACAACACACCAGACCCGGCGCACCCGGGCGCTCACCTTGACTGGAGACAACCATGCACATCGTTCACAACCCGCCCTCCCCAACCACCCGCCACCTGCTGCGCACGCTGGCATGCGCCGCTGCCAGCGTGCTGCTCAGCACCGCCGCCATGGCAGACACCTGGCCCAGCAAGCCGATTAAAGTCATCGTCAACTTCCCCGCCGGGGGCGCCGCCGACCAGATTGCGCGCGCCGTCACCCAGCCCCTGCAGGCCGTGCTGGGACAGCCGGTGGTGGTGGAAAACCGGGGCGGTGCGGGCGGCAACATCGGCGGGGAGGCCGTGGCCAAATCCCCGGCCGACGGCTATACCCTGCTCATGAGTTCGGGCGGCATGGTGTCGGTCAACCCGCACCTGTATCCCAAGATGCCTTTCGACCCCGTCAAGGACCTGACACCCGTGGCTGCTGCTGCACGGGTGCTGGTCTTCCTGGAGGTGCGCCCCACACTGCCGGTCAACACCATCCAGGAGTTCCTCGCGCACCTGAAGGCCAACCCCGGCAAGCTGAGCTTTGGCACGCCGGGCAACGGCAGCTCGCCCCACCTGGCGGCCGAGATGCTCAAGACCCAGGCCAATGCATTTGCGGTGCATGTGCCCTACCGGGGCGCGGCACCGGCCATGCAGGACCTACTGGGTGGGCAGCTGGACTTCATGTTCGACCCGGGTATCGGCCTCTCGCATGTGAAAGCGGGCAAGCTCCGGCTGCTGGCCGTGGGCAGCGCCAAGCGCTCACCCCTCTTCCCGGACGTTCCCACACTGGACGAAGTGGGCCTGAAGGGCTTTGACGCAGACACCTGGTTTGGTTTTTATGCACCGGCGGGCACACCGCCCGACGTGGTCACGCGCCTGAACCGCGAGATCAACAAGGTGCTGGGCACGCAGGCCGTCAAGGACCGCATCACGGCGCTGGGCGGGGTGCCCGCCCCCATGTCGCCCACCGACTTCAACGCACGGGCTTCCATCGACAGCGCACGGTTTGGCGCCCTGATCAAGGCGCGCAACATCCAGGGAGATTGACCGCGCGCGGCAGTGCGAGATTCGCGATGGTCTACAGTCCCGCGCTTTGTCACCACCTTAGAGGTACTGCCATGGCGCGCAAGCCCCAGATCATCCTGTCGTCGCTCGACGTTGACCGCATCGAAGCCCTGCTGGCCGCGATCCCGGCCAGTGTCTTCCCGGGCAAGGCGGACCTGCAAGCAGAGCTGGACCGGGCCGATGTGGTGCCGCCCGAGGACATCCCGCCCAACGTGGTGACCATGAACTCCACCGTGCAGTTCTCCATCCTGGAGACGGGCAAGGAGTTCTGCCTGACCCTGGTCTACCCGCGCGACGCGGATGGCACTGCGGACCGCATCTCGATCTTCGCGCCCGTGGGCAGCGCCCTGCTGGGCCTGGCGGTGGGCGATGAACTGGCCTGGCCCGGACCGGGCGGCAAGTCGATGACGGTGCGCGTGAAAGAAATCCTGTACCAGCCTGAAAGTGCCGGCGAACTGCATCGTTGAATTCGGGACACCCCCCTGAGGCGCTGCGCGCCTTCCCCTCGCTCTCACAGCGCTGCGCACTGCGGGCGGGGGGACGCCGCCCCCTCGCTGCGGGGCGGCCCTTGCTTGGCTGCCCTGGCCTTTGAGCACGCCGGTTTCTGAGGCTATTGGGTAGCAGGAGCCCGCTGGAGCACTGCGCGCCCTCTAATCCCGGCGAGCCCTGCCTGGAGGGTGCAAGTGAGTGCCACGGATTGGGGTGGTGCAAAGCGCCATGAGCCGCGACAATGGCAGCCGCCATGACCACACCGCCCGCACCGCACACGCCAGACATCCCTCCATCGATTGACCAGTTCGACCCGGACTCGACGGTCGCATTCCAGCGGCGAATGGAGCGGGCTCCTGAATGGTTCTGCTCCTTCCTGGCGGGAAACAGCCGCGAAAAGAGCCGCCTCAAGCGCGAGATGGCAACCATGAAGGGCTCGGTGGTGTGGCTGGTGCAGCAGCGCCGCCAGGGCAACTGGGATGCCGCAGAGCGCGCCCACTTGCGGGATGTGATGCGGTCCGCCTCGTCCGTGAGTCCCTACCTATTCATCTGGGTGATTCCGGGCTCGATGCTGATCCTGCCCTTCATGGCCTGGTTTCTGGACCGGCAGCGCAAGCGGCGCGAGCGCAAGCTACAGCGTTGAAGGGCTCTTCACGAGCCCTCATTCAGAACCCGTTGTTGGTAACAGCCACCAGCAGACCGGTGCCCACCAGCCCCGCCTGCCAGCGCAATGCGGTGGACCAGGTGGGCACATGCCGCTCTACCCGCAGGTAGAGCAGGCGCCCGGCGGCGAGGGACAGGACAAACGCCAGCAGCATGCCCAGCGCATTGGGCACCGGCGAAGCAGGCCACAAGTGGCTGACCACGGCATTGACCAGCAGGCACACGGCAAAGTGCACGAGGAAGATGGAGTAAGACATCTGCCCCACGCGAACCAGCGGCGCAAAACCGCCCCAGGCACGCAGACGTTCGGACCGCAACGCCACCACCAGGCACAGCGCCGTGACGAGCGCCACCACGATGCGGCCCCGGAAGTCCAGCGCCAGGGCCACACCGCCCAGCAGCACCATGGCGCTCAGCCACCCCACCGGGCTGGCTGCGCGCACAGCCCAGTACGCCAGCATGCCCAGGCCATAGGCACCCAGGAAGTAGATCGCCCACATGTCGAGCCCGGCCATGCGGTTGAAAACCCACAGCGACGCCGCCACACCTGCCACGATGAGCACCCGGGCCAAAACAGCCCCGTGCCGCTGGGCCCAAGCGCCCGGCAGGGCCCTGACGCCCGCCCAGAGCAGCACGCTCAATGCAAAAAGCTGGAAGTCGATGGCCACATACCAGACACCGGCAGACAGGGCATCTTCGTCCACGATGTCTTGCAGCAACAAGGCATTGGCCAGCAATTGCGCCAAGGTGGGTTCTTGCGGCACAGAAGGGTGCTCCATCCAGGGGCGCACCAAGGCAGCCACCACCACCGTCAGCAACAACGCCACCGCGTAGGGAACCACCAGCCGCACAAAACGCTTGGCCACTGCATTGCCAGCATGGTCAAACCGCGCCACGCCCTGGGGCGCCAGGCTGGCTGCGGCAAGGTAGCCGCCCAGCACCAGAAACACCTGCACCGCCATGCGCCCATAGTCATACAGCCAGGCCATCAAGGCGGGGGCGAGAGGCTGGGCGATGTCCGACATCGGGCCATAAAAGGCCAGGTGGTGCCAGACGATGGTGATGCACGCCACGCCCTTGACCATATCGATCAGGGGCATGCGGGAAGGAGACGAAGACATGGGAGCGGGGAGGTATGGCATGTGCCGAGGCGGGGCCGCACCGGCAGACAAAAACCTCTATTGTCCCCCGCATCCAGCAGTTTGCGCAGCCCCAGAGCCTGCCGCGGTACCCCGCCTTCTGGGGATGCAATTTCCTGAATTTTCAGAAATTACTGAAATTTCAAAAAATCAAGCGCACAATACGTGCCTATATGACCTACGTCAACCATTTACCCCCTCTGAACCGCCAGTTCGTGGCCCACTTTGGCGAGATGGGCAGCCGCTGGGGCATCAACCGCACGGTCGGCCAGATGTATGCACTCATCTTCCTGTCTCCTCGCCCGCTCAATGCCGACGAGATTGCTGAAACGCTGGAGTTTTCGCGCTCCAACGTGAGCATGGGGCTCAAGGAGCTTCAGGCCTGGCGGCTGGTGAAACTGAGCCACCAGCCGGGCGACCGGCGCGAATACTTCGAGGCACCCAAGGACGTGTGGGAGATCTTCCGTGTGCTGGCCGAGGAACGCCGCCGCCGCGAGATCGAACCCACCTTGTCGATGCTGCGCATGGCGCTGCTCGAAGAGCCCTCCTCCGATGAAGAGCGCCACGCCCAGGAACGCATGCGCGAGATGCACGAACTGATCGACCGGCTCATGACATGGTTCGACGACGTGCAGCGCCTGGCGCCTGAAACAGCGATGCAGCTCATGGGCATGGGCACCGCCGTTACCCGGGTGCTCGAATTCAAGGACCGGCTGACCGGCAAGGGCAGTCACTCGCCAAAGAGCAATCCCTCAGGAGTTTGACGCCATGGACGCCTTCACGCTCTCGCGCATCCAGTTCGCGGCCAACATCAGCTTTCACATCCTGTTCCCCACCATCACGATTGCGCTGTGCTGGTTTCTGGTGTTCTTCCGCATGCGGCACACGGCCACGCGCGGCACACCGGCGGCGCTGGGCTGGGAGCAGGCCTACTACTTCTGGACCAAGGTGTTTGCGCTGACCTTTGCGCTGGGCGTGGTGTCGGGCATCACCATGAGTTTTCAGTTCGGCACGAACTGGCCGGGCTTCATGGAGCATGTGGGCAACATTGCCGGACCGCTGCTGGGCTATGAGGTGCTGACGGCGTTCTTCCTGGAGGCCACCTTCCTGGGCATCATGCTGTTTGGCCGGGGGCGCGTGTCCGAGCGCATGCACCTTGTCGCCACGCTCATGGTGGCTTTTGGCACCACGCTGTCGGCTTTCTGGATCTTGAGTTTGAACTCGTGGATGCAGACGCCCGTGGGCTACGAGATTATCGATGGCAAGTTCCACGCGGTGGACTGGCTGGCGATTGTGTTCAACCCGTCCTTCCCCTACCGACTGGGCCACAAGCTGCTGGCATCGGCCCTCACGGCAGGCTTTTTGATCGCCGGGGTGAGTGCCTGGCAGTTCATCAAGGGCACGGCCAACGAAGGCACGCGCAAGGCCCTGCGCACGGCCATCACCGCCGTGGCCGTCGTGATCCCGCTGCAGATCTTCATGGGCGACCTGCATGGTCTCAACACGCTGGAGCACCAGCCCGCCAAGATCGCCGCCATCGAGGGCATCTGGCACACCGAGAAGGGCGCGCCACTTACGCTGTTTGGCCTGCCCAACGAGAAGGAAGGTCGCACCGACTACGCCTTGCAGATCCCCAAGGCGGCCAGCCTGATCCTGGCGCACGATAGCGACGCCGAGCTGAAGGGGCTTAACGAATTCCCAGGCGCCCATCCGCCCGTGGCGCCCGTGTTCTGGGGGTTCCGCGTGATGGTGGGTGTGGGCCTGCTCATGCTGGCCGTGGCCTGGGTGGGTGCTTTTGTGCTGTATAGCCGCCGCAAGCAAGACCTGGCCACCCTGCCCCGGCCACTGCTCTACACGCTGGTGGGTATGGCGTTCTCAGGCTGGGTGGCCACGCTGGCCGGGTGGTATGTGACCGAAATCGGTCGCCAGCCTTACCTGGTCTATGGCCTTTTCAAGACCGCCGACGCCGTGGCCCCCCACGCGCCCGCCATGGTGGCCAGCACGCTGGCGGCCTATCTCATCGTCTATGGGCTGCTGCTGGTGGCCTATGTGGGCGTGATCAAGTACATGGCCGAACACCCAGCCATGCCCACACCGGCGGCGTCCCATCCCGCGCCGGCCCCTCGCGCCGTTTAAGGAGGCCTCCATGGACGCACTGAACTGGGCCACCGCCCTGCCCCTGATCTTCATGGCCGTTATGGGCCTGGCCCTGCTGGCCTATGTGATCCTCGACGGCTACGACCTGGGCGTGGGCATCCTCCTGCCCTTTGCCACCGATACGGAGAAGGACGTGATGGTGTCCAGCATCGGCCCTTTCTGGGACGCCAACGAGACCTGGCTGGTGCTGGGCGTGGGGGTGCTGCTCATCTGTTTTCCGACCGCGCACGGCGTGGTGCTGTCGGCCCTGTACCTGCCGGTGGCCGTGATGCTGGTGGGGCTGATATTGCGCGGCGTGGCGTTCGACTTTCGCGTGAAGGCCCGCGACTCGCACAAAACCACCTGGAACCGCCTGTTTGCGGCTGGCTCACTGGCGACCACCCTGGCCCAGGGCTGGATGCTGGGGGCCTACATCACCGGCTTTCAGAACGACACCTGGGGCCTGCTGTTTTCCGCAGGCATTGCCATCACCCTGCCTGCGGCCTACGCGATGCTGGGCGCGGGCTGGCTCCTTATGAAGACCGATGGAGATCTTCAGCGCAAGGCCGCCCGCTGGGGCCAGGGTGCGCTGTGGCCCATGGGGTTTGCGCTCATGGGAATTTCGCTGGCCACGCCGCTGGTCAGTCCCACGGTGTTTGCCAAGTGGTTTGTACTGCCCGAGCTGTTTGCGCTGCTGCCCATCCCGCTAGCCTGTGTGGCAGCCTTCTTTGCCATCCGCCATGTGCTGGCCACGCCGCGCGTGGTGCAGGCCGGCTACGGCTGGATCGTGTTCGGCGCCACCGTGCTGATCTTTGTGCTGGCCTTCCTGGGGCTGGCCTACAGCATCTATCCCTACATCGTGATCGACCGCCTGACAGTGTGGCAGGCCGCCAGTGCCACGGAATCGCTGGTGGTGATCGGCATCGGCGTGGCCATCACGCTGCCAGCGATCATTGCCTACACCATCTTCATGTACCGGGTGTTCTGGGGCAAGGCGCGGGAGCTGACATACGGGTTGTGAAACCTCCGCTCAATACCGCAGACTCCCTTCCGCGTCCACTATGGCCAGTTCCACATAAGTCGAGCCGTTGTGGCTCTTGGGCGAGTATTTGACGTTAAAGCGCCCAAAGGATATTTCACCGGCATCCTCCATCGTCTTGATGAAAGACTCCGTGGTCAGGTTGCGCCCCGTGCGGCGCAACCCCTCCACCAGCAGCCGGGCATGCACGAATCCCTCGAACTGCGAAGCCGAAGGCTGGGCGCTGGGGGACTTGGCGCGCAGCAGGGCCAGGTATTCGGCCACCACGGGCACCGTGGTGCTGCGCAGCGACGGCATGATCTGCGCGAGGATGATGCCGCGCGCCCTTTCTTTAAGTTCGCGGTGGATCACGTCCATGCTGGCTACAGAGAACCCGTAGTACGCGGGCCGCGCCGCTGTCGATTGCACGGCCTTGATGTAGCTGGTGAACGTGGTTCCTGCGGTTGCAACGATCACGGCCTGGGGCTGTGCCTTTTCGGTGGCCTGCGCCGCAGCAGCGAAGTCCGGCTGTTTGGGATCTACCTTGATCTCCGCCACGAAGGCCAGTTTTTCCTCATCGGAGGCTTTCTTGAGTTCGGCCAGCAAGGTTTTGCCCAGTCCGTCGTCCTGGTAGAACACGGCCACGCGGCTGATGCCCTGCTGGCGCAGCTGCGAGACGATTTTTGCAGCCTCGCTCGCATACCCTGCGCGCACATGAAAGACGTAGGGGTTGAGGGTTTCCCGAAACACCGAAGCGCCCGTGACCGGGCCAAACAGCAGGGTGCGGTGCTCCTTGATCAGGGGCAATATGGCGGCCGTCTGCGCCGTGCCGGTGCTGTTGTAGATCATGAAGACCTTGTCGGTATCCAGCAGCTGGCGCGTGTTCTCCACCGCTTTCTGGGGATCGAAGCCGTCGTCAAGTGTGGTGTATCGGATCATGCGGCCATGCACGCCGCCCTGCGCATTCACCGCGTCGAACATGAGCCGCGAGCCCTCGCCATACTGCGCAGTCTGTGGCCCGAGCGGCCCCGACAGCACCGCCGATGCGCCGAGACGGATTTCATCGGCGGTCACGCCCTCGTTGCGGGCATGGCCCAGGCCACCTGTGCACAAGGCAACCAGCAGCACCAGAAAAGAACGAAACATCACGCACCCACCTTGCAAAGAATGTGCTGACCGAGCAACCCAAGCACACGCACTTTGGTTATTGATCATCATCATTATCCGCAGCCACCAGAACCGGCTTATGGGGGTTTGCCCTTGCCTCGGGAGCGCCAGAGACAGCTTCGCCCGCAGTGCACACCAGGCGCACTGCGGGCGAATGAAGCCCTCTTGCCCAAGGCCACCACGCCCTGGGCAGCGGCGGCGGTGTGGAGCCCAAAAAACTCAACGCAGCATCAGAGCTTGAGGCGCGCGCGCGCAGCCTCGTACTCGCGGCGCAGCTTGCCCACCAGCTCGGCGGTGCTGGTCACGGCGTTGATGGCACCAATGCCCTGGCCGCAGCCCCAGATGTCTTTCCAGGCCTTCTTGGCATCGCCGCCAAAGTTCATCTTGCTGGGGTCGGACTCGGGCAGGTTGTCGGGGTCCATGCCCGCAGCGCGAATCGACGGAGCCAGGTAGTTGCCGTGCACGCCGGTGAACAGGTTGCTGTAGACGATGTCGTCGGAGTTGCCGTCCACGATGGCCTGCTTGTAGGCATCGCTGGCACGCGCTTCGTGCGTGGCGATGAAGGCCGAGCCGATGTAGCCAAAGTCTGCACCCATGGCCTGCGCGGCCAGCACTGCGTCGCCGCTGGCGATGGAACCACTCAGCGCTACGGGGCCGTCGAACCACTGGCGGATTTCCTGGATGAGCGCAAACGGGCTCTTCACACCCGCATGGCCGCCCGCACCGGCGGCCACGGCGATCAGGCCATCGGCGCCCTTTTCAATCGCCTTGTGGGCAAACTTGTTGTTGATGATGTCGTGCAGCACGATGCCACCCCAGGCATGCACGGCCTGGTTCACATCCTCGCGCGCGCCCAGGCTGGTGATGATGATCGGCACCTTGTACTTGGCGCACACCTGCATGTCGTGCTCCAGCCGGTCGTTGCTCTTGTGCACGATCTGGTTGATGGCAAAAGGCGCGGCCGGCTTGTCGGGGTTGGCCTTGTTGTAGGCAGCCAGCGTCTCCGTGATCTCGGCCAGCCATTCGTCGAGCAGCTCAGCGGGGCGGGCATTGAGCGCGGGCATGGAGCCCACCACACCCGCCTTGCACTGCTCAATGACGAGCTTGGGGTTGCTGATGATGAACAGCGGCGAGCCGATGACAGGCAGCGAGAGGTTTTGCAGCGCGGCGGGCAGTTTGGACATGGCAACAACTTCCTGAACAGGTTTTTGGATGAAATAGGGCTCTAGCGCTTATTCATCAAGCGCTAGCAGCTATCATTTGTATATCAATAAGCTGCCCGCTCTGCGGGCAGTCCGTCTCCTCACAACACGCTCAACCTTCAAAAGGCTTCCAGCGCCAACTCGGTAACGCTGGCCGCGCCTTCCACAATGCTGTCGCGCAGGCCCGGGGCCTTCACCAGGATGTGATCAGCGTAGAACTGGGCCGTAGTGATTTTTGCGCGCATGAACGCTTCGTCCTGTCCCTTTTGCAACAGGTCCTGTGCCACCAGCAGGCTGCGCGCCAGCTGCCAGCCCGCCACCACATTGCCCGCCAGCATCAGGTAAGGCACGCTGCCCGCAAACACGGCATTGGGCTGGGCCTTGGTGCCACCGGCCACAAAGTCGATCACGTCGAGCAGCGCCTTGCGCGCCGCCGTGAGGCGCTTGGCCACTGCCAGCGCGGCGGGGGTGCCGCTGGCCAACAGATCGGCCTCGGTCTTCTCGATCTGTGCTGCGATGCCCTTGGCGGTCTGGCCGCCGTCACGCGCCGTCTTGCGGCCCACGAGGTCGTTGGCCTGGATGGCCGTGGTGCCTTCGTAGATGGTCAGGATCTTGGCGTCGCGGTAGTACTGCGCCGCGCCGGTTTCTTCGATGAAACCCATGCCACCATGCACCTGCACGCCCAGGCTGGTCACTTCCAGGCTGGTCTCGGTGCTGTAGCCCTTGACCAGCGGCACCATGAATTCATAGAACGCCTGGTTCTGCTTGCGCGTTTCCGCATCGGGGTGGTGGTGGGCAGCATCGAACGCTGCTGCGGCCACGGTGGCCATGGCACGGCAGCCTTCCACGGTGGCGCGCATCGTCATCAGCATGCGCTTCACATCGGGGTGGTGAATGATGGCGGCGCTGGCGTTGATGCTGCCGTCCACGGGGCGGCTCTGCACGCGGTCTTTGGCGTACTGCACAGCCTTCTGGTAGGCGCGCTCGGAGATCGCAATGCCCTGCATGCCCACGGCGTAGCGGGCCGCGTTCATCATGATGAACATGTATTCGAGTCCGCGGTTTTCCTGGCCCACGAGGTAGCCCACGGCGCCGCCATGGTCGCCAAACTGCAGCACGGCCGTGGGGCTGGCCTTGATGCCCAGCTTGTGCTCGATGCTCACGCAATGCGCGTCATTCCGCGCGCCCAGGCTTCCATCCTTGTTGACCATGAACTTGGGCACCACGAACAGGCTGATGCCCTTGACGCCCTCAGGCGCGCCCTGCACGCGGGCCAGCACCAGGTGGATGATGTTCTCGGCCATGTCGTGCTCACCGTAGGTGATGAAGATCTTGGTGCCGAAAATCCTGTAGGTGCCGTCGGGCTGGGGTTCTGCACGCGTACGCACCAGGGCCAGGTCTGAGCCCGCCTGGGGTTCGGTCAGGTTCATGGTGCCGGTCCATTCGCCGGTCACCAGCTTTTCAAGGTACGTGGCCTTGAGCTCGTCACTGCCTGCGGTGAGCAGCGCCTCAATGGCGCCATCGGTCAGCAGCGGGCACAGCGCAAAGCTCATGTTGGCGCTGTTGGTCATCTCGATGCAGGCCGCGCCGATGGTCTTGGGCAGGCCCTGGCCGCCAAAGTCGGCGGGGTGCTGCAGGCCTTGCCAGCCGCCTTCGGCGTATTGGCGGAAGGCTTCCTTGAAGCCGGGGGTGGTGGTGACCACGCCGGATTGAAAGCTCGACGGGTTCTTGTCGCCTTCCCAGTTGAGCGGCGACAACACCCCTTCGTTGAACTTGGCGCACTCTTCCAGCACGGCAGCCGCCGTGTCCAGCCCGGCATCCTCAAAACCGGGGATTTGCGCGATCTGTTCAATGTTGGCCAGGTGCTCGATGGCGAACAGCATGTCCTTGACGGGGGCGGTGTAGCTCATGGGTGTCTCCGGGAAAGCGAAATTTCGTCAAAAAAAAGGCATCGCGAGCGATGCCTTTGTGTGCACAGGGGCGTTCTTACAGGGCCTTGACCAGTTCTGGCACGGCCGTGAACAGATCCGCTTCCAGCCCATAGTCGGCCACGCTGAAGATCGGCGCCTCAGGGTCCTTGTTGATCGCCACGA